>Ga0209697_10007540_pt1 | contig 12675 bp, 7 predicted proteins | sample AliMusrvi5mmetaG_FD_184115 | JGI IMG/M metagenome (GOLD analysis project Ga0209697, IMG submission 184115) | Freshwater lake bacterial and archeal communities from Alinen Mustajarvi, Finland, to study Microbial Dark Matter (Phase II) - Alinen... | ecosystem: Environmental > Aquatic > Freshwater... | reverse complement strand
CCGTTTTGTAACTTAATGTATTCATGAATTCTTACTTTTCTGATTCATTATTTTTTAAAAGGAGTGCAAAGATAATTTTTCTTTTTTGATCTGACAAGCAATTCCATGAATAACTTTTCAATTTTTTGAGTTATCCTTTATTATGTTACACTATTTAGTATTTTTGTGCTTTCTTTTGACTTATTAGTTTACTGAAATATGAAAAAAATTAAAATTACCGCCAAGACGCTAAGACTCTAATAGTTTTTGACTTCATGTAAACTTTTGCGCTTTTGCGCCTTTGCGGTAAAAATAATTCAGCTAAGCAATACTTCTGAGAATGGAAAGACTGATCACCAAAAGACTTGATGAATGGATCTCTACAAAAGACCGGAAAATCCTGCTAATCCATGGTGCCCACCAGACCGGCAAGACCCATCTCATCAATTCCTTAGCCAAACAGTTTGACCAATATCTTCCCTTCGATCTTTCGATAAAGAAAGAAAGAAATATCATCGAGAGCGGATCATCCATTGAAGATCTTCTGAAAATATTGCTTTCCATGAAAATCAAGTTCGGGAATAATAAGAGAACCCTGGTCTTCCTGGATAACATTTCAGATTCTCCTTCTGCCATGAACTGGCTGACGCACTTTCATCATGAAGCCGCTGATCTTTTTGTGATCGCATCTTCATCAGAAAATCTCAATGCAAATGAAGAATCAGAACTGACCACTGGTTCCGGTATCGAAACAATCCTTCTTCATCCTTATTGCTTCAGCGAATTCCTGGATGTGCTGGGTGAAGGCTCAGCCCGAGATGCATTCAATGAAGTTCCTTTCCCGAATAACTCATTTGATAAGCTGATCCGCTTTTTCCATCTCTACACACTGATCGGCGGAATGCCAGAGATAGCGGAGAATTATTCCAGGGACCGCGAACTGGCCGACCTTCAGCCGATCTATGAAAAGATCATGAACCTCTTCATGAAAGAGTCAGATAAAATTTCACCTTCAAAAAAAAGCAGGGAACTTAACCGGAACACGTTTCAGAACGCCTTTCCATACGCCTCGATGCGAATCAGTTTTCATCATTTTGGGAATACAACATCGCGCAGCCGTGAAGCAGGAAAATCATTCCGCAACCTGGAGGAGCTGTTTCTCCTGGATCTCATCTACCCGTGCACTTCGGCAAATCTTCCGATCCATCCCGATAGAAACAAATCTCCCCGGCTGCAGATGATCGATACCGGGCTGGTCAATTACTCCACCGGTATCCAGAAACAGATCTTTGAAGTCAATGACCTGCTTACGATCTTCGATGGGCAGATTGGCCGCCATGTGGTCGGACAGGAGATCGTTGCATCGGGGAATGATCTTAATTTCTGGGTCCGGGATAAGGCGCAGTCGACGGCTGAGGTCGATTTCCTAATTCCTTACGAAGACCTGGTAATTCCGGTTGTCCTGAAGCCTGGTGAACCCGGCAGACTTCGTTCATTGCACCAGTTCATGGATGTCGCACCGCATCCGTTTGCAGTGAGGCTATGGGCACATCCGCTTTCAATTCAGCAGGCCAGAACAATCAATGGGAAGAAGTTCTTCCTGATGAGTCTGCCTTATTTCCTGGCGGGGAAGATCAGGGAACATCTCGGTGGGTTTATCAAGCTGGTGAACGGCTAAGACAAATAGCAAAATCTAAAATGGCTAAATGGCAAAAGGACTTGATACATACGGTCAAAATACGATTCCCATAGGGATTATCGATTATTCCACACCTGTCTCCCGGCCCGGGCGCAGACAATAAAGAGAATCTCACCACAGTAGACACAATAGAACACATTAGGTATTAACACGCCTACCAAAGAGGTTGGATTTCCCCTATTGTGACCTACTGGTCCTATTGTGGTTAATTTAAAAAAACTTTGGCAAAATGGAAAAAGTCTATTGCTTCCTCTTGTCTAATCACCAATATGATACCGGCATGATACCGACGTGAAACCGAGGTTCAACCGAGCTCAGTCGGATTAAACCCGCGCCAGATCGGGTTTACGCCGGCTTTAACATGATTGCACATCGGTTAAAGCACAATCCTATCACTATGGAACGATGTGGATGTGATGAATACAAATTGGCTGGTATGCAAGGACTTGAGGCAGGCAAGACAAATCCAAAATGGTAAAATCCAAAATAGTAAAATTTTGCCATTTTACCATTTTGCCATTTTAGAGTTGACCTCTCGTCAGGGTAAAGTCACGCTGATGTGTATATATTGAACAAGCTTCCTCATTCACTCAAAAGTACACTGCATGAAATACCTACAGTCTATACGTTTTACAGTGATTTTAACAGCTTCTCTTATCTTTTCTTTCAGCTCTTCTACTGCACAAACCTTCACGGAAATTTTAGGCAGACCAACAGATTCATCTATTTCCCTGAATTTCCTGATTGATCAGAACACAGATGTATACTGGGAATATGGCACTTCGCCCGGAGCTTACGCTATTTCCACTAATCAGTTTGTCGCCCAAAAGGATTCTGCACTCGAAGTTACTTTCGTCAATCTGTTGCCCGACACTAAATATTTTTACAGAACCCGGTACAGAGCGAGTGGTAGCTCAACTTCATTCCTTTCGGGTACCGAGCATCATTTCCGGACACAACGGGCTCCAGGAAGTACATTCACCTTTACAGTTGAAGCCGATGAACATCTGTACGATAAAAAAGGTGTCAAGAGCATCTATCAAATCTGCCTCGCAAACCAGGCAAAGGATGATCCCGATTTTATGCTGACCCTGGGCGACATCTTCGGTGACGACCACCATCCTTATGATATCACACAAGCCGAAATGGATTCCCTTCACAGGATGTACCTGCCGTATCTTGGCAGCATCTGTCATTCAGTTCCCCTGTTTATCTGCCTCGGAAATCATGAAGGAGAAAAAGATTTTTACCTGCATCAGACCCCGCCCGATAACATAGCTGTCTATGCAACACTTTCGAGGAAGGCCTATTACGCGAACCCATCCCCCGATAATTTCTACACCGGCAACCCTGACATTGAACCTTTCGGAATGGGAAAACCTGAGAACTATTACGCATGGACATGGGGAAATGCCTTGTTTGTTGTATTGGATGTTTACCGCTATGATTCCGATACTTCCGCAAAACCCGTGAACTGGGAATGGTCGCTGGGACTTCCTCAATATTCATGGTTGAAAAACACGCTGGAATCCAGCAATGCACAGTACAAATTTGTTTTTGCTCACCACACCCGCGGAGAAGGAAGAGGCGGGATAACAACTGCGAAGTATTTCGAATGGGGCGGTTATGAAACCAACGGAACCACATGGGGATTTTCTGCCAAGAGGCCGGGCTGGGACAAACCCATTCATCAGCTGTTTGTCGATAACGGGGTCAATATTTTCTTCCAGGGTCACGATCATCTCTTTGCACACGAAATACTGGACGGAGTAGTCTACCAGGAAGTCCCAATGCCCAGCGATTCTACTTATGAAATCGGGATGCTGGCCAATTCATCAGCATACGTTTCTGACACGCTGAAAGGTACCGGTCATCTGAAGGTCACCGTTTCCCCAGACTGTGTGAATGTTGATTTTGTGAGAGCCTATTTACCCGTAGATACGCTCAGCGGTGATCATCATAACCGTGAAGTCGCCTTTACCTACTCCATTGGTAATTGTCCTGCACAGGGAATCCATGATTTGTCGGAAACTTCATACGTAAAGATCTTTCCAAATCCGGCAAATGAAGAAATAAACGTTGTACTACCGGAAGATACAAAATATTACCAGATCAGCCTGGTCAATACACTCGGACAAACACTACAGCAAACCCAATCAAGTACCATGGATATCAGGAATATTCCGAACGGAATTTACCTAATGATCATCCGGGCTGCAGCATTTGAATTGCATAAGAAGGTAATCATATCCCGATGAACGGAAGAAAATCCTGCGAAATTATTATGTTTCCCAATGCAACTATTTTATACACTTTTTAAAAAATTCCGTAGCACAATTGAGATTCACTCTATATGTTTTTGTTAGATGAATTACCAGTCCTTAAGAAAAACCTAGCCTATGAAAAATCTAATCTTATTATCAGGTCTCTTCTTTTATTTTATTTCGGGCTTCGCCCAGGAATCTTTCATGATTAATACCGAAACCCGCTACTGGGACAATTCCAGAACCTTTGCAGGGTATACGCTCTTCGGAACCCGGGGTACATCTTACCTGATCGATTTTGAAGGGCATGTCATTCATACCTGGAACATCGGTACGAATCCCCGTTTTACAGAAGCCGGCACATTGCTGGATGCAGTCGGTGGAAATCCAAGCAACCAGAACACCTGGAAAGAACTCGACTGGGATGGAAATGTGATATGGCAGTATTCCGAATCCCGCAGCAGCTATCACGGGCATCACGACTTCGCAAAAATCTACAACACAAAGCTGGGAGATTCAACCTTCATCTACATAGCAAACAAAGATCTGACCGCAGCCCAATGCCTTGCGGCAGGATGCGATCCGTCGCACAATTATACCGGGGCACAGATGGATGCAATCGTCGAGGTGAACAAGTCAGGAATAGTAATATGGGAATGGTGTTTCTTCGATCATGTAGTGCAGGATATTGATCCGACCAAATCAACCTACGGTGTTGTTGCCAACACACCCGGCCGAATAAACCTGAATATCCGCGGCAATCCCGTAAAAAGCGACTGGATGCATTGCAACTCCCTCGATTATAATCAGGACCTGGATCTCATTGTCGTCAATTCGGTACATGGCGAATTTTATGTGATCGATCATGGAAACACTTTCCTTGTCAATAATCCTACAGGCAGCATTGCCCTTGCCGCAACCACGGCAGGTGATTTTAAATACCGTTTCGGGGATCCTGCCAAATACAACCAGGGAGATCCTCCTTCTGTTTTAGATAACTGGGAGAAGGCAACGGCCGGCAATAAGCAGCTGGGCGGTTCGCATGATATTCAATGGATCAGGCCCGGTCTGCCCGGTGCAGGCCATTTCCTCGTATTCTGCAATGCACAGAACCTCTTTGAACTCACACCGCAATCCTACGCCATCGAGATCAACCCGTTCCTGAATTCTGCCGGAACAAATACGGGCAATTTTGTGAATCCCCCTGATGCAGGCTACACTATCGTTTCTTCACCAGATGCAAACCTGATGAAAGAGAACAAGAATGTTTCAAAGCAGATCGTATGGAAATTCTCCAGTAAAAACAACACCACATTTTTCAGCACCATCGGTTCAAGTGTCCAGCGTCTACCCAATGGAAACACCCTGATCTGTGCCATGAATGATGGTCACTTCTTTGAAGTAGCGCCAACAGATAGTGCTATTGTCTGGGAATATGTCAACCCTATGACGAGGGATGGTATCAAAAAAATAAAAACCGATAATTACCCAACATACAATGGCGTCTTTCGTGCATACCGTTACGCTCCCGATCATCCGGCATTGCAGGGCCATGACCTTACCCCAGGCCCGACAATGACAGGCGCCACTCCGAACTACTGGACTCCCGGAGATGTTACAGCAATTAAAGACAACGAAAAACAACCGCCCGTTTCAAACGATATCCTTGGTCAGAACCATCCCAATCCTTTTTCAAACACAACAGTGATTGAATTTGAACTTACAGACACAAAACAGGTAAAAATGTTTATCACCGATTTTTCGGGGAACCCTGTCCGGGACCTTCTGAACAAAACCGTTACGAAAGGAAAATATTCTGTCACCTGGGACGGCACAAACGATAATGGAAGCCATGTGGCGAGCGGAATGTATTTCTATGTTCTGACTGCTGATGAACATTTGCTGAGTAAGAAAATGATCTATTGCAAATAAAAGCTGGCCGTGAAAAACAATCAATCTGTTAGAGGCTGTTTAAAATTTACGATTAATCAATAAAATAATTTTTCAACCGTCACTAAGAATTCACCAACAAATAACCTGAATGAAAATCTCCCTGATTACTTTTTGTTTAATGATTGCAGGTTGGAACAATGTTTCCGGACAGACATTTACTGAGATCCTGGGCAGACCAACCAGCACTTCCGTCACCATGAGCATCCTCTTTGATCAGAAGGTTGATGTTTACTGGGAATATGGCACAGCGCCCGGCAATTACAGTGTATCAACGCCTCATTTTGTCGTTGATGCGGATTCAACGCTTGAAGCACAGTTTATCAATCTTCTTCCTGATACGAAATATTTTTACCGGACACGATACAGGATAAGCGGTAGTTCGGTCAGTTTCACCAACGGACCTGAACATGCGTTCCATACACAAAGAATTTCCGGTGAAACATTTTCATTTGCAGTTGAGGCTGATCCTCATATGGACACCAATACAATTCCTGCATCCTATTCGCTGACACTTCAGAACATTCTTGCCAAAACCCCTGATTTTTTCCTTGATCTGGGCGACAATTTCATGTCAGAGAAACAACCGGTGATTAACCAGGCCGTAATTACAAACCGGCATCTGCTCTACAGACCTTACTTTGGCTCTGTATGTCATTCTGCTCCGCTGTACCTTGTGATCGGGAATCATGAAGGAGAAAATGGCTGGAGTCTTGATGGCACACCCAATTCCCTGCCAGTCATGGCAGCCAATACCCGAAAGTTTTATTATCCGAATCCTGTACCTGATTCATTTTATTCGGGTGATACGATTGCTGAAAATTTCGTCGGGCTCCGGCAGAACTATTATGCATGGGAATGGGGCAACGCCCTGTTCATCGTGCTTGATCCTTACTGGTATACAGTTTCAAAACCCGACTGGGGCTGGACACTCGGTGCCGATCAGTACAACTGGTTCAAAAATGTGATCACCTCGAGTCCTGCGAAGTTCAAGTTTGTCTTCTGTCACCAGCTGGTAGGGGGAGACGGCACTGATGGCCGCGGCGGTTCAGAATTTGCCGGATTCTTTGAGATGGGCGGAAAGAATGTTGATTCAACCTGGGGGTTTGATACACACCGGTCAGGCTGGGAAAAGACGATCCATGAGCTGATGGTTGAAAACAATGCAACAATCTACTTCCACGGACATGATCATTGTTATGCCAAACAGGATATGGACGGGATTGTCTACCAGGAGGTTCCGCAACCATCATCGAAAAACATTACCAATTTCACAGGCTCGCAATACGGATATGTAAATGGAGTACTTATGCCAAACCGCGGGTATTTGCTGGTCACAGTAACCGATTCATCTGTAAAAGTAGATTATATCAAGACCTACCTGCCCAATGAAGAAAACTCCTCTCATACAAACGGGGAAGTTGCATACTCATATACAATCGAATCTGTGCCTTCAGCAATTGAAGAGAAAAACAATACAGGATCAAACATTCAGCTTTCACAGAATTATCCAAATCCATTTAACCTGGGAACATCCATCAAATATACGGTTTTGACTCCAGGAAAAGTCGAGGTTAAAATCTATGATATCTTCGGAAGGACGATCACAACCCTGGTTGATCAGAACCAGCAGCCAGGAGAATACATTGTACCGGTTAATTCTGAAACTTACTCTTTGAAGGGTGGCATCTATTATTACAGAATTACTTGCGGAAACTATTCGAAAAGCAAGAAAATGATTTGCATTAAATAAATTCAACCGGAGGGCGCTATGCTGTATTTGAAACGAAGAATGATCATCATTGCAATAATCACAGGACTATTTTTCACGCAACTGGAAGCACAAAAGCTTCTTCCCTTCCGGTTACCAGACACAGGACAAACAGGCAGCTACACATCCTCACCAGGAGAAGATGCCGACTTTGCGATCAACCCGCTATCATTTACTGACAATGGTGACGGGACGATAACCGACAATAACACACTGCTGATGTGGCAGAAAACCGATGGCGGGGAGATGACCATCGAAAGTGCCACGACTTATTGCAGTAACCTGGAACTGGCAGGATTCAGCGATTGGAGGCTCCCGACAGGCATTGAGCTATTCAGCATCAACCATTACAACTATCTTAATCCGGCGCTGGACACTAATTATTTCACGAAGACGGTTGCACAGTATTGGTGGACCAGCGAGACACAAGCAGATGATCCGTCAAAAGTCTGGGTTGTGAATGCAGGAGGCGGGATCGGCGCACATCCGAAAACGGAAACTGTGAGTGCAGGTGGAACAAGACTGTTTCATGTAAGAGCAGTGAGAACGCCTGTTACAACCACATTCCCGGTATCCCATTTTACTGATAACAGCGATGGAACGATCAGGGATAACTTTACAGGACTAACCTGGCAAAAGATCCAGTCACCGGATGCAATGACATGGGAAGATGCGTTGACTTACTGCGGCGATCTGTCACTGGCCGGCAAGAATGACTGGAGACTGCCGAATGTAAAGGAATTGCAATCGCTGAATGATGTAACACTATCAAAGCCGTCATTCAATAAAAATTATTTCACTAATGTCCTTGCCGGGAACTACTGGTCCTCTACAACCATGGTAAATACTGCCACTGTTGCGTGGGATATCAATGTTGATTATGGGATTGTTTCATACAATCCGAAAATGGTTCAGGAGAATGTGCTGGCTGTCAGGGGCGGATTCGACAACAGGGATCTTAACATCACGGAAGTTTCCATCCCGGGCGGCGAATACGAAATGGGCGACCACAACGGCCATTATGATCCAAGCCATCCCAATGATGAGATACCGGTTCACCTTGTCAAAGTGGATTCCTTCAATATGTGCAGGACAGAGACAACGAATCAGCAATTCCTGGCATTTCTGAACTCATCGCTTTTATCAGGAACGATTGGTGTTACAAACAACATGGCGCACCTCACGGGAGATACTAATACGTTGTACATCACCCATCAGGATGCTTCTTTTTACAGCATTGGGTATGATGGAAATGTTTTCTTCCTGGCTGATTTCAGGGGAAACCACCCGGTTAATGGGGTTATGTGGTTTGGCGCGGCTGCATATTGCAACTGGCTTAGCCGGAACAATGGATTGCAGGAGTGCTATACTCTTCCATCAGGAGATTGTAATTTTTCACTGGATGGCTATCGCCTGCCGACGGAAACAGAATGGGAATATGCAGGAAGAGGCGGACATCTGAATCCCTACTACAAATTTGAGAACGGGAATGTGGTTGATGTTAATCAGGCGAACCTTCCCAATTCAGGAGATCCTTATGAGATCGGAGATTATCCGTTGACGACTCCGGCAGGATTTTATGACGGAAGCCTGAGGCTGAAATCAGATTACAACTGGCCCGGAAGTGCGGCAACTTACCAGACATCCGATGGCGCCAATGGTTACGGTTTGTATGACATGCAGGGGAATGTGTGGGAGTTCCTGAATGACTGGTACGGGAATGACTATTACAGCAGCAGTCCGTATGACAATCCCACAGGGCCAGCAACCGGGTCTGTTATGCCGGATGGCAAGGCTTACCGTAGTATGCGCGGCGGGAACTGGTACAACGGGATCGATTCGAACAATATGAATGACGGGCATTCCCGTGTATCCAACCGCGATCCCTCTTATTTCCGCGGACCGCAGGATCCGAATCATCCCTGGTATCATGTCGGTTTCCGTGCAATGCGGAAGTATTCGCCATTAACAGGCATTGGTGAAAATGAAAACTCAAAGGCAGGAACATCACTGGAAATAAAGAATTATCCCAATCCATTTAACCGGTCAACAACCATCCGGTATTATGTTGATCACACTTCCAGCATTAGTGTCAAAGTAAGCGATTCGTTCAGCCGGGAAATTGCGATGCTGGTCAATGAAACAAAAAGTCCGGGATGGTATTCTGTATTATGGGATGTCAGTGCAGTTGGAAACGGCGTTTATTTCTGCACATTTTCAGATGGACAGCACCAGTCAACAATCAAAATGGTTGTAATCAAATAAAATCATTAGTGCTGACAGTATTTTGTAATGGACCATCTCAACATTTCTCGCAGAGTTTCGCAGATGAAACGCGGAGTTTCGCGAAGAATTATAGCTCAATAAATTAATTGACCGGATAATAAAAATATTCAAAATAATTAACCCGTCTAAAGTAATAAAGAAAAAATATCGATATCATAAATCAGCGAAACTCTGCGTGAAACAAAATATACCAACAATGTATCCTATGAAAACAAAATTAATTTTAGCTATAAGCTTTGCTTTGTGCATCAGTTCTGTCTTTTCCCAGACCCGGACACTCGGGGTACTTCTGAATGACACCATTAATACATTCAAGGGCTACACCCTCTTCGCGCCCAAGCACAACACCATGACTTACCTGATCGATAATGAGGGCAGGAAATGTCATGAGTGGACAGCCAGCACTTATGCGCCCGGGCAATCCGTCTACCTGCTCGAGAACGGCGACCTGCTTCGCACCTGCATGGTCATGGGCGGACTTAGTTCAGGTGGCGGTGAAGGCGGAAGAGTTGAAGAGTACAACTGGAATGACAGCCTGGTATGGCAACTCGATTTTTCAACAGATACCTATGCACAGCATCATGACATCAAGCATCTGCCGAACGGGAATATCATTATGCTGGTCATGGAAAAGAAAATGTATGCAGAGGTGATCGCAGCAGGATTCAATCCCAACAATTTCCAGCCCGACATTCAGCAGAAAGGATACATGCTTCCCGATTATGTGGCGGAGATCCACCCGACGCCCCCGGTTGGCGGAACCATCGTGTGGGAATGGCACGTTTGGGATCACCTGATCCAGGATTATGATGCCATAAAATCAAATTATGGTGTCGTCAATGCACACCCTGAACTGATTGATTGTGCAGGGGATCACCGGGCATTGCCACTCTTCTGGAATCACATGAACTGCATCGATTACAATCCTGACTTTGACCAGATCGCTCTAAGCGTGAGAGGAAACAGTGAAGTCTGGATCATCGATCACAGTACTACCACTGCGCAGGCTGCAGGACACACGGGTGGTGCCCATGGAAAAGGGGGTGATCTCCTGTACCGCTGGGGAAACCCGCTGACCTATGGCGCAGGGACCTTAAGCAACCAGGATTATTTTGAACAACATGATGCGGAATGGGTGAAACCGGATTGCCCGGGAGCCGGAGATATCACCTGTTTCAATAATGGTGTCAACAGGAACTATTCTTCCGTCGACGAAATCACTCCCCCGGTTGATCTGAACGGCAACTACACCCTTGTATCCGGATCTGCATTTGGCCCTTCAAATCTAACCTGGACTTATGTTGCAACGCCCCCGGAATCACTCTATGCACTTGATATTTCCGGTGCACAGCGATTACAGAATGGGAATACCCTGATTGATGATGGTCCTCTTGGAACATTTATGGAGGTCACAACTGCAGGAGATATTGTATGGAAATACGTCAATCCGGTTGACAATACCGGCCCATTAACCCAGGGAGACACCATTCCGCATGATCCCACACATCCGGATGAAACGCTGAATTCGGTGTTCCGTGTTTACCGGTATCCGCCCGATTTTGCAGGACTGGCCGGCCGGGATCTGACTCCCGGGGATGTTATTGAATTGTTTCCTGTAGGAATCAATAACAATGAAGGTGATAATTCTTCTTCAATCCGCCTGGATCAGAACTATCCGAATCCTGTGAGAGCTGTTACATCGATCACCTATCATGTACCGGTAGTAAATCATGTTTCTATCAGGGTTACGAATGTATTCGGACAGGAAGTATCGACCCTCGTGGATGAGAAGTTGGCAGCCGGCAATTACGAAGTTCGGTTTGATGCAGCATCACTTCCGGCAGGGATCTACTTTTATACGTTATCGGCCGGAGGGTATTCGGAGACGAGACGGATGATGAAGATCAGATAGCAAAACAAATCTAAAATAGTAAAATCCAAAATAGTAAAATTTTACCTTTTTAGATTTTGCCATTTTACCATTTGAATTTGGTAGGTTAAAAACACCTTTCCGGTGAATACTTCCCGCCCCCGGGTGAATAGATTTTTTATCAGGATGCGTTTACCATACTTTTGTTTCACTAAAGATTTTCTAAAAATAAAAGCCATGAAAACAAAAAATCGTATTTCAATCCCGATCGCGATCATCCTCTTTTTCAGCATGATCATCATGAATGCTTACGCACAGGACAGGCATCAGGCACAAGGGAAAAGCCAGAATCAATCAGAAGATAACCTGATGCCGCCTCAACCTCCTGCTCACGGACTCAACCCCGACAAACAAGACCGACCCAATCACCCACAAGGCGAAGGATTCGAAGAAGCTCCGGCTCCCCTTGATTTACCTGGAATGACACCAGAACAGCACGAAAAGATCAAAAAAGCGCATCTTAAACAGGTTTCCGACATGACCCCGCTGAAGAACCAACTGCGTGAGAAAAAGGCCAGGCTGGAAACATTGCTTACTACGATGCCTTTTGACCAGAAACAGGCCGACGAGGTTGCCGATGAATTGGGAAAGACCGGCACTGCTATCCTGAAGATCCAGATTCGTCACGACCAGGAGCTCAGGAATCTCCTGACACCCGACCAGCAAGTCATTTTTGATGCACGGCCAAAACCCTGGCTGAACAAAATGAGGTAAGTGTAATTCTTTTCAATTCACTGAGTTAACATTATAGAATAAGGAACCACAATAGGCACAATAGTCCACATTAGCATCTTTT
>Ga0209697_10007537_pt1 | contig 12681 bp, 14 predicted proteins | sample AliMusrvi5mmetaG_FD_184115 | JGI IMG/M metagenome (GOLD analysis project Ga0209697, IMG submission 184115) | Freshwater lake bacterial and archeal communities from Alinen Mustajarvi, Finland, to study Microbial Dark Matter (Phase II) - Alinen... | ecosystem: Environmental > Aquatic > Freshwater... | reverse complement strand
CCATTGGCTGTTTCATGGCTGACGAACCCGGAGAGATAACGGCAAAGGCGTCCCTGGTTATACAGGCATGGTGGGAATCATGCCACCAGACAGTAAAAAAATTCGCATGGAAGGAGTTGCTGAAATCCGGTCAGATTGATGCTGTAACTGCTTTGCGGCTTCGCGATGAGGTTTGGAACAAGGTGGTAAACCATTAAACAATAAAACATACCAAGCCATGTCAAACGAAACAATTGATGATATCTCAGGCGGCATCAACGCCATCGGCGGATCCGCAGGCAGAATTGTCACGCAGCAGGTTGAACTGGTCACACTCGCTATTGAATCAGTCGCACAGCTGTTTACGCCCGTTCTCAAAACAGCTGCCGATATAGTTACAGGCACAATAAACGGCGTTAATCAAGTGTTTGAGGGCGCATCATCGGCAATTGAACAGAAAAAGTAAATCACTTTTTTTAAAATCAATAAGACCACATTTCCATGTCTGAAGAGCATGCAATTGTAAATCCGACACAGACTATCACTCCGCCAGGGATGTCCGGACTTTTAAAACTGGTTCCCTTCGCTTTACCCTTGGCACTCCCTCTTGCACTTCCACTATTGCTCCACGCAATACACGGTATTGCTGTTGGGGGTATAGGAGTTGTGGCTGCGACCCTTGCACTGGGACCAAAAGGGAAAGAGCTGATACAATCTTCTGGTGAAGCGCTCTACAACATGTTACCAGTACCTGAAAAGAGAGAGTCGGGACAAGGAAAAAAAGAGGAAATCAATCAGCCACTGGAAGCGTAATAGTCAAAGTTGGCATTACAATGTTTCGTGATAACTTCCATGTTGATTCGAGGGTAACTGCGGGTGTTAAATACAGTGCAATGCTGTTGCCGTTTTTTTGAGCGCCTCTGGCATTTGATGAAATGACCTCATAAGGCGAGTTCGAGGGTTCTTAAGAACTCGCCTCACAATAGGATTCCTAACGTTGACCAGCGGCTGATGATTCATGGAAATCATATGCATGTAATGAGGAGTCTTTGATGAAAAGTGACTCATCACCGCTTTCACCAGTCCTGATTCTGTAGGCTGCTGTAATCTCCGACACGAAGATCTTGCCGTCTCCGACCTCTCCGGTCTGAGCATGCTTTAAAATACACTTGATCGTTTCCTCCAATTTAATGTCACGCACAACGATTGATAGTAATCGCCTGGAAATGAGCGACGTTTCTCTCATATCCCCCCGAAAGATTGCTTTTTTGAATTTCGTGTCATTACCCTGTCCGGTAACGTCCCACCACGAAAAGAAATCAACATCAATCTCATGCAGAGATTGTTTCAACTCGTCATACTTGCTTGCCCGAATGATTGCCTCAATTTTTTTTATGGCTTTAATTTTGGTTTGGTTGTAACTACACGATTTGGTCCTGAACAAAAACATTTTAAAAAAGCGGTATGCCTTCGCTCCAACAATCGCTCCTGGCATTCTCCCCTATTCAAGTTCAATTTTGATTTGAGAATGGGGGAATTCAGCTCTCAGTGCATTGAGTAAAAGGTCCTCCTGAATTGGCCCGAATTGATCAACTTTTACGGGGAAGTAGGGACTCTCACTTCCGTAGACAAACTCATATTTACCGCCGGGGCTTTTTTTCAGATACTCAACACTCCACCCTTCCCTATTCCCAAGAGTTCCCCACCGAACAAGAATCAAATCATCTGTCATATTGCCTCCTTGTTTCACCGATTCTTTATCTGAAGCCACATGTAATTTTGCAACTCTCATGCCAATGCAATTTTTGTTGAATAACAAGCACTTGGCAGCAATCAATAAGCCCCAGTGACTGCATATTTCAATGTTCAGCTATTTGGCAGGGTGCATTATTCAATGCAGCCATAGAGAGCTTTTTAATATCCTGGAGGGATAAGAGGATGAAAAACTCACTTGACTATGGATATATTTTGTTATAACATGTGGTATAACAAAACAGGGAGGCAGTGTTATGCGTGCTACGGTAACAAAGATTGGTAATTCTACAGGCGTTATCCTGCCCAAGGCAGCGGCTGATCGACTTAAGGTAAAGCAAGGGGACGTCGTATTTTTAACGGAAACGCCGACAGGGTATACGGTAACCCCTTACGATCCGGAATTTGCAGAGCAAATGGAGGCTGCCCGTCGAGGGATGACAGAGTACCGGAACGCTCTCCATGAGCTTGCCAAATGACCTGGCGCTGGCTTCTTGATGAGGTAGTCCTTGCCATACATGACGAACAAATTGCTGTGCACGGCGGAAGCCCCGGCATTCGCGATGCCGGGCTTGTTTCCTCAGCCCTTTCCCGCCCGAAACACAAGGCAAATTATACTGACTCGTCCGTTTTTGATTTGGCCGCCGCCTATGCCTTTGGCATTATTCGTAACCATCCTTTTGTGGACGGCAACAAACGCACTGGGTTTCTTGCTGCCTATGTGTCTCTGAATATTAACGGATGGGAGCTGAGATCAACAGAAGTCGAAGCTGTTAACGCGGTTATTGATTTGGCTGCAGGCGAAATGGATGAACCCGGTTTTTCGGACTGGCTTAAAAACAAGTCCTTTATGCGGGCCGCACGGAAATAAGACGGAAACGATTGAAAACACCTTGTTGTTGCAGAGGTGTAGAAGCTCATCGAGGCTACCAAAATCAACTGGAATGCCGCGTTTGAATGGTTTTTCCTTTTGCTGGACTATCAACCACTCACCCGCCAGGGTCTGATGAAATCAAGGTAATCAAAGCATGGCTGACAATCCGCACAAAGATGAAGGTGGACAGCGTTTTCTGAAGTGAATCCAATTGAGATTGGCAGGAGTGAATACTGATTTTTTAAAAATGTTTGGAAATTTCTTAATTATTTCTTAATAATCAACAAGCATTAATTGCAGTCTTAAATATTTCTCTCAGGGACTGTTATAATGTGGCAGTCTGTTTGATACCCCATCATATCGTTCAGAGTAGTCCCTTATATGTCTTTATTATAAAAAAATTTATACGACTTGGCACTGGTTGTGGTAATCGCAATATTTTAATCGTAATGCGATTTTTCACGTTACTGTGACGGCATCAGTATGTGGAGCATAATTCTGATTGGTTTCCCTTCGTTAAGACAAACGTCAAACATCATCGGGTGGCCGAGTGGCCTTTCCGAACTGAAATAGTCTGAGACACAAAGAATAGGAGCACTCCTCATGTCCCTTTCCGATTCTCTCAACGCGGTGATTGAGTCAACTCTGAGCAAAGATGAGCGGGAACACGCTGTTGTGTATGTGGACGACAGAGTCTTGTCTCCAGGCACCTTCACACTGGGCGACCGCCAGCGCCAGATCGACTATCCCTACGTAACTGTATTTATTGACGGCGCTCCAGGCAGGAACTGGATGCACTCCTGTCGTTACCTCCTGATCCATCCAGATGGGGATGCAGTTACCTCTATCGACAGTGACCGTCCTCCGCTCTTTGGCATCCTTCCCTCAAGCTGGCGGGTGCTGATATGCCCTGCCGGTTTGGAAGAATGGAAACTCATCCCAATCGAAGTTCCACCAAAACCACAAACCACATAAAGGAGAACCAGTATGCCAGTCAATTCATCCGTTGCCGCAAGAATTCGGCAGACCGCCATTGCCGGATTGGCCTCGAAAGAGGTCAATTTGACTCATCTTTCCATGTCGTTAGAGATCATCCCTGCCGGACACGTTTTTAATCTTTTTGGAAGCACGGTTACTGCGCGCTATGCTTCGGTGCTTCTCTTTGTGGATCACAACCCGGGCGCGAACTGGGGACATGCGTGTACGTACAGGTTTTTCGATCCGACAACTGCGCGTTTTCTGCATGAAGAAACCGCCCTCTTTCCACCTACTCTAAGCGGAATCTCATCGCTGGAACTTTTCCATGCTCCGGCGATTCCATCTGCAACGGCGGCGCAACTGGCGATTTTGCCAGGTGCCCGTTTGATTCAGAATGGCCCCCCGCCGTTCAATAACAACGAGCAGCGTTATGCAATTCTGTGGACCAGCCAGATATCGAATCGGCGGCACGTGGAAGATTTAGAATTCCTGTGGCGCACGCTGGTTCATGTCTGCGGGTTTACGGCGGCCAATATCTATGTGCTTTGCTATAACGGAACCATCAGTGCAACAGATGTGACAGGATCGATTGGTTCATGGGCAGGTAACAATACGCCTTACCAGATGAATGTTTTCGGCGCTGCGACAGTGGCCAATCTGCAGTCAGTCTTCAATACCCTGAAGGGCAAGCTGCAGGCCAATGATCTGCTTTTCGTCCACACGAACAATCATGGATCGCCGACCGGATTGTGCGTAGATTCCTCTTCAGTTCTGGTACCTTCCCAACTGGGTAACATGCTGTCGCCTCTTCCGGTATTCGACAAGCTTGTCGTCACCATGGAGCAGTGCTTCTCCGGCGCATTTCAGGGAACTGTGATACAGAAAAGTACGGCGAAGAACACTGTCTTTGCCTCGGCCGTTCCGTCGGACAAGACCTCTGCGGGTGCTGCACACTTCGACCCGTGGGCGCTGGATCTGATTGAAGCCATCAACGGTGCAACGCCTTCCGGTGGTGCATTACCCTCCAAACCGGCCCTCAGCAGCAATGGCCTGGTTTCCATCAAAGCCGCCTGCGATTGGGCAAAGTCTACCGATACCGGTGTGGGCGATGATCCGCAGTATGGCGACAACCCGGCAGGCTGCGGCAATCTGATCTTCCTCAGCGCTTCCGCTGGCTGGCGCTACAACGATCTGACGGCGGCATCAGGCGGTGCTCCGCTAGCAGCCAGCGATCCACGCGGCTACACTTGGGATGTCGACAAGACAGAGCATGCGCTCTATCAAGGCACGGACAATCACATTCATGAACTGTGGTTCAATGGCGCTTGGCACCACAACGATCTGACCGTTGCCGCGGGCAATGCGCCGCTCTCCGCGAGCGAACCATTCGGTTATACGTGGGACGTGGACAAGACCGAACATGCCATCTATCGCAGCGCAGACGGCCATGTTCATGAGCTGTGGTTCAACGGCGCGTGGCACCACAACGATCTGACCGTCGCAGCAGCAAATGCGCCTGTGGCGGCGAGCAATCCGTTTGGGTATACCTGGAGCGTGGACAAGACGCAGCATGTCATCTATCGCGGCACGGACAATCACATCCATGAACTCTGGTTCAATGGCGCCTGGCACCACAACGATCTGACCGTCGCAGCAGCAAATGCGCCTGTGGCGGCGAGCAATCCCTGCGGTTATACATGGGATGTGGACAAGACGCAGCATGTAATCTATCGCGGAACGGACAATCACATCCATGAACTGTGGTTCAATGGTGCCTGGCACCACAACGATCTGACCGTCGCAGCAGCCAATGCGCCTGTGGCGGCGAGCGATCCCTGCGGTTATACGTGGGATGTGGACAAGACGCAGCATGTCATCTATCGCGGCACGGACAATCACATCCATGAACTCTGGTTCAATGGTGCCTGGCACCACAACGATCTGACTGTCGCAGCAGGCAATGCGCCAATTGCTGCTAAAGACCCCGGTGGCTACACTTGGAGTGTAGATAAGACGCAACATGTGGTCTACCTTGGAACCGATGAGCACATTCACGAACTATGGTTTAACGGTGCCTGGCATCACAACGATCTGACCGTAGCTTCAGGCGAGTCGACGCTGGCTGCCGGTGAGCCGCGCGGCTACACCTGGGACGTGGACAAGACCGAACACGTGATTTTTCGCGGCAAGGACGGCCGCATCTATGAGCTGTGGCTGTAGTTGTGATGCGGGTCGGAGAGGTGACCCCGTTTGATTCGACAGGTGTTCCACCGAGATAAGTCGAGCCTTTCGGTTTAGCGTTTCCAAAGCGTCGCTGCCGACTTGCAGCCGAATAGTATCAGGGATTTATGGGGCATTATGTGAGCTTACCAGCTTCCATAATGCCCTGTATTTTTTCCGCATAGAAGCTTCCATCAGACACTCGTTACCAGTATTTTACATAAATATGTAACTGGAAAATTGACGGATGTGGGCAAATAAAATTTCACCTGATATCCCGCTGAACAGAATTTGCAGAGCAAATGGAGACAGCCCGTCGCGGCATGTCAAAAAAGTCTATTATTCGGGTCGCACGGGAATAAGAAGGAAACGACGGTAGTGTGACATACACTGCAATTTTTTGAATCTCTTAACGATCTCTTTTTTGATCCGTTTCCTTAAAAAAGGTGAAATCCAAGAACGCGGATTTGCGGAATTCATTTCGCTTACGGCGATGATGATGTCGCTGGTCGCACTCTCCGTCGATACCATGCTGCCCGCCCTCTCAGAAATAGGCCGCGATCTTGGAGTCATCGACAACAATAGCTCACAGCTCATCATCTCCCTGTTTTTTTTCGGAATGGCTTCCGGACAACTGCTCTACGGCCCGGTATCAGACAATACAGGGCGCAAACAGGCTATTTATCTGGGTTACGGCCTTTTCATAACCGGCTGCCTGCTTTCGCTCGTCGCCACTACCCTGCCTGTCATGCTGGCAGGAAGATTACTGCAGGGATTTGGAGCGGCAGGTCCCCGCATCGTCTCTGTCGCAATCGTCCGCGACCGTTACGAGGGCAGAGCCATGGCCCGTGTCATGTCATTCGTGATGACGGTTTTCATCATCGTACCCATTATAGCCCCGACCCTCGGCCAGGGTATGCTCTATCTTGCAGGATGGCGTGCCATCTTCGCTGCATTTCTCATTCTGGCCTTGCTCACGCTTGTCTGGTTCGCTCTCCGTCAGCCCGAAACCCTGTCGAAAGAACAAAGAATCCCGTTCTCGTTCAACCGGATCACCGGTACCATGATGACAATTTTGGGCAACCGCAACGCAATCGGCTATACAATAACCGCCGGTCTTCTATTCGGATTTTTTCTCGGCTACCTGAATTCAGCCCAGCAGATTTTCCAGGAATTGTATGCGCTCGGAGCAGCATTCCCCTACTATTTCGCCTTCCTTGCCCTCTCGATAGGCTGCGCATCACTATTCAACGCACGGGTTGTGCTTCACCACTCAATGCAGTCGCTTTCAAAACGTGCGCTCATTTCCATCAGCGCACTCTCAGCCGGATTCTTTATACTCGCCCTCTGGAATCATGGACATCCCCCGCTGTGGACCCTCATGGCATACCTCTTCGCAACGTTTTTCGGCACCGGAATACTCTTCGGCAACCTCAACGCCCTCGCAATGGAGTCCCTCGGAAAAATCGCCGGTATCGGAGCCGGTGTTGTAGGCTCCCTCTCAACCTTCATTTCCCTAATAGCAGGAACCGCAATCGGTCAATGCTACAACGGAACTGTCCTGCCACTAATTGCAGGTTTTTTCATGCTCAGCCTGGCATCCCTCGCCGCTATGCGATGGGCAGAAAAATAAACCGACAACACCCCACGCACGGCTTACCATCGAAACAAATTACGATAGTAATGGGCTTTTTCTGAAATGAAGAAAAAAACAACATCTTGAAACATTGTATCCCGGCAGAAAGTATACCAAAGATTATAAATTAAGAGGGAAGTTATGAGCGACTATAATGATAAAGAACTTCTTGATTCAATTGAATCTGGAGAATGGAAGTCAGTAAATAATTTTGATGACATTAAAGCAACATTAATGACGGCTGCATCAGAAACAGCCTTAAAAGATTACAGGATCAATGTCAGGATTTCTAAACGAGATGTTGAGGTATTAAAAACAAAGGCATTGGAAGAAGGGATCCCGTATCACACACTCGTTACCAGTATTTTACATAAATATGTAACTGGAAAATTGACGGATGTGAGCAAAAAAAATCTTACCTGATATCCCGCTGAACAGAATTTGCAGAGCAAATGGAGGCAGCCCATCGCGGCATGTCAAAAAAATCTATTATTCGGGTCGCACGGGAATAAGAAGGAAACGACAGTACCTTGTGATACACGTCCACAATAAGCAATGACTTGTTGTCTTATACGGAAACCATATAAACATTGTTGGCGCAAAGCTGATCATTAAAACCACATCATGGAGAAGGGAACGAAAATGGACGAAGAGTTTCTATCCAAGATAAAGGGGTCCGAAAGTACTTTCGTGATCCACTCCGATGCAGGTGCTTGTGCTGCTGCGGCTGTCATGGGAAATATTGCTGTTCGCAGTCAAGAAGATGGTTCGTATTTTCGCTTATCAGACAATTTCATCCCAATGGTTGATGACTTTGCCAGCGAGGAGTTCGACGCAAATACTGCCCCCGACCAGATCGATGCGGATTTCAAGATTGATTGGGTCGGATACCTACGAACTACCGGCCTTCCAGCCTGCGGTCTCCAATACAAGGACAGACGCACGCCTGAAGAGAACACCATGCGTTATCTTCAGGTGTACAGACGCATTCCGGCAATGAAGCCTAGGATGGTTCATGAGTCGCGGGAACTTTCGGTACCAGATGAGTATAGACTGGACTATGAAAAACTTGTGGCTCTCATCAAGGCTGGTGGAGATCTCAAACCATATCTTAGCCGTGACATTGACAAAAAGAATCGCCCTGATAAAAATGACGCCTTGCTCAACTCTTGGGGGATACAACATCTGCACTTCCGCACAAAGGGAACCGATCAACTATTATTCTGCGTAATAGCAGAATCAGATGTGTTCGTTATCCAGACGTTGTCTCATAACGAGGAATATCTATGGGTAAATACTCAGCTTGTTGAGATTTTGCACAGGAATTGGCCAAAGCTGATTCTTCGTGCAAAACATAATGGTCTTCGAGCAGAAGCTATTTCGGCAGACAAACGTTACACTCTTCGTAGCTACAATACAAATTTTGTGGTTACCGTTGCTGATGGAACTGTTTATCTTCCACTTGCAGGGGGCACAATGGCGTCTGGTGACTCTATGGAAGATAGGGTAAACTGCCGTAAGATTTTTTCAGAACTTGAACATTATAAAAATATCGTTGTGCAGAATGCACACGCTATTCGGACTGCACTCAATATTCCTGCTTCACAAAAGCTAGTAGTTCGGATGGCTTTCGATAACCGTGACTGTTGCCTTTATGAACCGACGAGAGCAACACGAATTGGTGGTTTTGCTCCAACTCGTAGTAGTAGTTGGGCTGACGAAGGAAGCCCAATTAAAAACAATCATTAACAACTTAATTTTTGTACAAAATTGCCAACCAGCCGCTCAAGCCGACCAGCGGCAAAAGGCGTTATCGCTTTTGGTTGGTTTGGTGGGCTGGGCAGGCCGCTTACCACAACGTTCAAAGTCTGATGACTACTCTTGCCAAAAAGATTTGTTACATAATCAACGTTAAGTAGAGTAACCCATTTTCAGAAGATTCGTTAGCAATTAGCAACAGACCCCACACTCGTCTTCCACCTCTTGCATGAGCATCGCTCAGTATTGCATTTTATCGGACATCTAAGTTCTGGCTTGTCAACTCTGGTGTTGATTGTTAATGCTTGAAATCAAATAAATGCCAGTAATCTTGGTTTACTGGCCAATATTTGCTATCTATTACGGATAGTTAATAGCTCGATTATGTAACAAGACAGCCGCCGTGCCTACAGATATCAGCATAGAACACCTCAAAAAGCGGTTTGCTCATCATCCTCACATTACCCGTGAAGAGTTGCTGGGCTTTTACAGGTCAGTTGAGCCTGATTTAAAAGAGTCAACTTTTGCCTGGCGGATCTATTCGCTTAAAGAAAAAAGCCAGCTTAAGCCTATAAGGAGAGGTGTGTACACCTTCTCAACAAAGCCTCAGTTTCACCCACAGGTAGAGCCCAAACTAAACGAGATAGCTCTAAAGCTTAACAAGGCGTTTCCTGTCGCTCGAAAGTGTGTGTGGAACACACAATGGCTGAACGAGTGGATGATTCACCAGCCCGGTCGATTCTTGCTGTTGGTTGAGGTTGAAGCGGTGGCAACTGAATCAGTTTTTTATTTTCTGAAGGATGAGAAATATAAAAACGTCTATTTAAACCCTGATGAAAACCTTCTTGAGCGTTACATCTATGAGGAGAGCGAGTCCATCATTGTTAAACCGCTGGTAACCAAAGCTCCTCTTGAAAAAGAACAGCAAATATCCACGCCCTCACTTGAAAAAATATTGGTAGACATTTTTGTTGACCGTAAACTGTTCAACGCTTTTCAAGGCAGTGAACTTGTGCATATTTTCAACACGCTCTACAGTACTTATGCGCTTAACATCACCAAAATGACGGCTTATGCCAAACGTAGAGCCAAAGATCAGGAACTGATTGATTTTATGACAAAAAACACCCTTCTCTCGGAGTTATTCACCAAATGATTTTACCGGAGTCATATACACCAGACTGGATCAGGAAAAAAAGGAAAAACTACCGTAATAACGCCCCTAACCCTTCCATTATGGAAAAGGTTATTTATGCCCTTTCCTTAGTCGAGCAGTTGGCGCAAACCGACCTGTCTTTTACCTTCAAAGGTGGAACAAGTCTCCTTCTGATTTTACCCGAACCTAAACGGTTCTCCATTGATGTAGATATTGTTACCACCGAAAGCAGAGAAAATATCGAAGCCGTTTTAACCGGCATTTGTTCGGGAGGTATATTCAGTAAATTCGAATTGGACGAACGGAGAAGCTATAAACCCGGCATACCCAAGGCTCACTACAAACTCACTTTCTTTTCGCAGTCTGACAAGAAAGAGCTATGGATCTTGTTGGATATTCTGTTTGAAGAGCATGGATACCCGGCCTTGGTGCAAGCGCCGATTATAAACGAGTGGATTCAAACAGACGATACACTGGTTACCGTTCAAATACCTTCCGCTGATTCCATCACAGGTGATAAACTCACTGCTTTTGCCCCCAATACCGTTGGAATTCGATTCAGAGTTGAGGATACCGATGGAGGCATTACCGAAAAACAAATGGAGGTGATGAAACAACTCTTCGACATTGGTATTTTATTCGACAGGATATCCAATCTCGATCATCTCAAGCAATCCTTTTCTACAGCATCACAAAAAGAGATTTCTTACAGAGGGGAGGCAAACATTACAACCGAGTCGGTGTTGAACGATATTATCTCCACATCATTGATGATTGGCTCGCTGGGCAAGTTCTTTGATCCGAATCAAGAGTTTCAGTACATAGCAAAAGGCCTGACACAATTAAAGTCCTACATCTACAATGGGTCATTCCGTATCGATGATGCGGTATTAGCATCTTCCAAGGCAGCTTATCTGGCCGCTATGATCCTGACAGGTTATGAGGGAGAAATATTACGATGGGCGGCGGGCAATGATATTACGAATTACAGCATAGCTCCCATAGAGTACCAGTTTCTCAACAAACGAAGAAACATCCCCGGAGCACCTTTGTTTTATTGGTATCAAACGTTGAGCTTGTTAGGGAAATTATAGCCAGACACAATTGAAACTAAAGCTCTCCGATCATCGGGCGCAATGTAGCATAACAAACATTATGCGAGATTACCTGTTTACATAATATCCTGTGTTTTATCCGCACATCAAGACTGACAAAAGAACAATATTTGGCAATTTCTTGTCAAAGCCTTAGAATGAGGGAACTTAGTCTGCAGGCTTACATTCTTTGAGACACATACAACATAATCGGGATAGAGAAATGATTCCAGAGAAATTGACGGAAGTATTAAAGCATGACGGTGTGGTTGCGATTGCAACGTTGGGGCAGGATGGACCTCATATGGTCAATACCTGGAACAGCTATGTACGCATTACTGATGCTGAGCGCATTTTGATTCCTGTAGGGTATATGCACCGTACTGAAGCGAACATTGCTTTTAACAATCAGGTGTTGATTACACTGGGCAGCCGCAAGGTCGCTGGAAATATGGGCCCTGGAACCGGATTCCTGATTAAAGGAACCGCGAGCATTGAAACATCAGGTGTTGACTTTGACGGAACCAAAGCAAAATTTGCTTGGGCACGTGCAGTAATGGCAGTAACACCAAACTCCATTGAACAGACATTGTAAGAGAGACCCAAATCGCTTAACCAGCCTCCTGAAGCATGGCATTGCGCCACTGAGTGTCAGATGCCATGTTGCTGATGACACCAAGAATCTTGATGTGACCGTTCGGATCTGAAATCGGGGTGAGCACAAGGAAAATAATACGGGCTCTGTTTTTGGATTCCTTGTCAAACACCCCGCTTTTGCTTACTCCAATAATTACTGCCGGTTGTTTCAGACCATCGAGTCTGGCGTGGGGTATTCCAATCTCCGACCCGGCATAGGTTCCACCCTGTTTTTCACGCTCCAATAATCTCTTCCATGCCTCCTCTTCATCGATATCGGGGCGAGCCATGCAGCACTCATGAAGCAATAGCCTGAATGCTTTTTTTTGTTCAACAACACCATCCAGAACAATCACCTTTGCATTCCTGACCAGTTCTTTCCACTCATTCTGCGGCAATTTATCGAACCCTGGCATCTCCTTCCTGATCAGAAGGGGCTCTTCATTGCCCTGAGATGAACCGGAAGCACCGCCCTGCCGGGTATCAAAGACCGTTACACTTATATCCCGACATTCATCTATCAATCGTTCAACAACGCTCTTTTTCCCTTGCATGCGCTGCCACAAGGAAAGTGTTCCTCCTGAATTACCGATAATGA
>Ga0209697_10007527_pt1 | contig 12695 bp, 7 predicted proteins | sample AliMusrvi5mmetaG_FD_184115 | JGI IMG/M metagenome (GOLD analysis project Ga0209697, IMG submission 184115) | Freshwater lake bacterial and archeal communities from Alinen Mustajarvi, Finland, to study Microbial Dark Matter (Phase II) - Alinen... | ecosystem: Environmental > Aquatic > Freshwater... | reverse complement strand
GCCATGTGCTGATGGAGCGCGATGAGGTGATGGTTTACGCCCGGGCCGCCAAGGAATCCGGCTCCACCCGGTTCTGCATGGGTGCCGCATGGAAAGGCGTCCGGGGCGGAACCCCGCGCTTCGAGCAGGTGCTCGACATCGTGCGGGCCGTCGCGGCCCTCGGGCTCGAGGTGTGTGTCACGTTGGGCGAACTCGGCCCGGAGGAGGCCGCGCAACTGCGCGACGCCGGGGTCACCGCCTACAACCACAACCTCGACACCTCCCCGGAACACTACCCGAATATCGTCAGCACCCACACCTACGCGGACCGCCTGCGCACCATCCGCAACGTCCAGGATGCCGGCATCGCCGTGTGCTGCGGCGGCATTCTCGGCCTCAGCGAAACCATCACCGACCGCCTCCGCTTGCTGGAAGTCATCTCGAATTTCAATCCGCCGCCCGAGAGCGTGCCGATCAACTCGCTCATGCCGATGCCCGGCACGCCAATGGCGGATAACCCGCAGGTGGATCCCTTCGATTTGGTGCGCATGATCGCCTGTGCCAGGATCGCCGTCCCGGCGGCCAAAGTCCGTCTATCCGCCGGTCGCACCCGTTTCTCCGACGAGTTGCAGGCGCTGTGTTTTTACGCCGGGGCCAACTCGATTTTCTATGGTGAGAAACTTCTGACAACGGACAATCCCGAGGCTGCGGCGGACCAGGCGTTGTTGGCCAAACTCGGCCTCAAGCCCTTGCTGCCGGACCGTGCGGCCGCAGCCCCGGTGATGGCCCAGGATGCTCCCGCGTATCCCGTGGCGGAAGCCGTGAACGGGTGAGTTATATCATGATGAATTTGTGACATCACGGGATTCCCGCGATTCGGCCTTGAATTGACAGCGAATGGCCCCGGAATTCCTGAACATGACATGGCACGCTTCAGGGCCAACGGCCCGATCCACGAAAGCCCAACGCCCTGGGTCTAACGGATGTGGCGGAATTCTGCTGAAAGGGCGGCCCAATTGCGGCTCCCCCTGTTTGGGCCGCCCTTTCAGGGTTCGACGATTCTTATGCGATCCTTGTCCCAGGGCGTGGCCCTGACGAGTATACACAAATCGCGGGGAATGAATCCCTTCATGGTATGGATCGCGGATTGGTCTTCCACGGTCGCGGAGCGACCAAGACCGCGATCCTGCAATCATGAGATGTGTATACTCGTTAGGGCGTGCCCCCTGGGTTACCTTTGGGCGGACCTTCGGCCCTCAATACTGCCGGTCCCCGCGCGGATCTCCCGGATACCTGGACGCCTTGGGTTTTGCGACCGCAGGCACCGCAGCCGCCACAGCCGCGGGTTTTCCCCGGTCGGGTGAGACGCAGCAGGAAACCCGTGAGGGTGCCCAGTACGATTGCGGCGGAAATGTAGGCTTGCCAGTCCATTTCAGCAACCGAGGAGTTTGCCGGTTTGAAAGACAGCCAGCGCCGCGAGATATGCGAAGCCGGACATGAAAACAAATTGGCCGAGTGCCCAGCGCCAGGATCCCGCTTCCTTGGCCACCACCACCGAGGTGGGCAAACATTGCAGCGCGTAAATATAAAACACCAACAGCGATAGCATCGACAGCCGCGTGAAAAGCGGCGTGCCGTCCGGCCATTTCGCGCAGGACAAACGGTCACGCAGCGAGTTGCGCGTCGCCTGTTTCCCGGCCGACGGGTCCACCCGGAACGACACCGCCAGCGACGAAACAAAAACCTCGCGCGCGGCAAACGAGGTAAGAATCGCCGTGCCCACCCGGCCATCGAAGCCCAGCGGTTTGACCGCCGGTTCGATCACGACACCGATCCGGCCCATGGCGCTGGCCGCGAGTTTGTCGGTGCTGTCGCCGGGGGTCTTCGGGTAGGTGGTGAGCGCCCACAGCAGGATCGACAAACCGAGGATGACGGTGCCGGCCTTGGCGACAAACGACCAACCGCGCTCGAGCACATGCCGGAAGATATAACTCCACTGCGGCAGCCGGTAGGGCGGCAGTTCCAGCATGAAGGGGTTCGCGCCGTGGTCCGGGCCGAGTTGCCGGCGCAACACGCGGCCTACCGCAAACGCGCTGAGCGTGCCCAGCGAGTAGATCGCGAACAGGACGAGCGCCTGTTGCCATGAGCCTTCGTTCTTGTTGAGCAGCAACGGCACGATCAGGAAGTACACCGGCAGGCGGGCCGAGCAGCTCATCCACGGCGCGATGAAGATGGTCACCAGCCGTTCCTTGGCCGAACCAATCATGCGGGTGGCCATCACCCCGGGAATCGCACACGCATAAGAACTGAACAACGGCAGAAACGCCTTGCCGCTGAGTCCCGCCTTGGCCATCACCCCGTCCATCAGATACGCGGCGCGCGCCATGTACCCGGAACTTTCCAATAGCCCAATGAAAAAAAACAAGAGCACGATCTGCGGCAAAAACACCAGAACTCCCCCGACTCCACCAAGCGCACCGTCCACCAGCAACGAGCGCAAATCGCCCGGCGGAATCAGCGATTCCAGCCCGCCCCCCACCGCCGCCTGGCCAGCTTCAATCCACCCCATCGGAATCCGCGCTAACGAAAATATCCCCCAGAATACCGCGAACATGATCGCCAAAAACGCCACCCACCCGAACACAGGATGCAGCAAAAAACCATCCAGCCGGTCGGAAAACGTCAGTTGATGCGCATCCGGACGGCGCGCCGCCAAGGCGCATAGATCGTGAATGAATTCCCGCCGGGCGCTTTCCCCAGTGCCGGCCCCAGCGAACCATTTCGCTTCCGGTGCCGCGGGAAACGGGAAACGCAACGCCTGCTTCAAACCAATGATTCCATTGCCTGTATTAGCCTGCATGAACACGACGGGCACGCCGATTTCCTCGGCGAGTTTTTCGGGATCGAGGCGCAGGCCGGATTTTTCGGCCATATCGACCATATTGAGGGCGAGGATGGCGGGGATTTTCAATTCGATGACTTGCAGGGCGAGTTGGAGGTGGCGTTCGAGGTTGGAGGCGTCGAGCACGCAGACGACCAGATCGGGTTTGGGGAAGTCCGGCAGTTCACCGAGCAGCGCGGCTACGGCCACCCGTTCATCAGGAGACGGGGCGCGCAGCGAATAACAGCCCGGCAAATCGAGCACCCGCAGTTTTCTGCCGTGAGGCGTGTAGGTGACCCCGGATTGAATCTCCACGGTCACCCCGGAATAATTTCCCACCCGTTGGTTCGCCCCGGTCAGGGCATTGAAAAGCGTGGTTTTCCCGGAATTCGGATTGCCGATCAAGGCAATGGTGGGCGGATGATCGGGGGTGGCATGCATGACCCGCGGATTCGTTCAAGCCACCGGTGCCACCCATACCTGATCCGCCAATTCCCGGCTGATGGCCATGCGCGTCCCGCACACCGAACAAATCAGATTCCGCCCGCCTGCCAGCTTGCGTACCCGCCCCTGCTCGCAAAACCCCAACTCCCGCAACCGCTCGCACTCGGGTCCGCTCAACACCCGAATCCTCACATCACATCCCACCCCGACCTCATTCAAGGTCACGGCTCCTTCGCCTCCCGGTGCGCTCGTTTCTCTCATCCCGCCGGCAAGATCCGCTATTGAGAATGATTTGCAACAGGAAAACGGCGGAAGTTGCCGGGGAAGGTGAGAATTCGCGCCACAATGGATGAGGAGTGACAAAACCTGCTCATCAATCGCCCATCCATCGGGGCGAAGACGTGGCATCTATTCCGCCGCTTCGCGGATCTTCTTTCCGTCGCGGATGGCCTCGCGGTTGGCGGATTCGAGGCGCTGGCGCTCCTGATAGAACTGCTCGCGCTGGCGATCCTTGGCGCAGGGGGTGAAGTCGAGCGTGTCGCCGCGTGCTTGTTTCGCGAGCGCGTCCTTGCCGGCTTGGATGAGCGCCAACGCTTCCTGATAGGCTGGCGAGGGATCGGCCAGCTTCGCGAGACACGGCGAAACTTGCGGGCGGTCGAAACTCACCCACGGCCCGGTGCTGGTGGCAAAGTTGTCCTCCGCGCAATTCACGCCGGTCAGCGCGCTGAGGCGGGCAAGCTGGCCGGCGGTCAGCGGCGAACGGCCTGCCGGGTTGTTCGGGTAGGCGCAGTCGTAGGTCGGGTAATACGGCGCGTTGATATCGATCCAAGTGACGATTCTATCAAAACTTTCCTTGTCCAGTGTGAGTTGGTCGTGGCTTGGGCCCTTGCTGCCCGGGGCGTGGCCGTCGCGGAGGATCTTCACAACCGGGCTGGGATGGGATCCCCACGAATACGCCGGCTGGATGCCCGCCGGCCCCGCACCGATCGCCTTGATATATTTCTTGCGCCATAACCCGGTGTAGGCCGCGTTGAAAAATGGATCACGGTCGCCTGCCAGAACCAGTTTCAGGCCGGCGGGTTTGCCGAAGTCATGGCATTTGACACAATACTTGTCGAGCACCGGCTGCACCTCGGCCATGAAGCCGAATGACCGCGCCGGCCCGTACCACGGCGTGATCTCGCTCGGTTCGCGTCTCAGCGCCAGCGGCACCGCTTGCGGCGGCGGCGCACCGAGACGGTTGTCGTGGCACCCCACACAACCGCTCGTTTCCCCAGATTGTGCGACGGTGCCGCTGCGCATCGACTGGATCATCATGTCATTCTCATCGAGCAGTTGGAAATAGATGAACGTGTCGGATGGCACGGCGAAATACGCGCTGCCGTCGGCCTCCACCGGCACGGTGCCAAGGATGCGTTTGGCGGTGAAGTCGTGCCAGTTCATGCCTGGCGCCTGGAACCCCTGGCCGAACCACTTGCCGTCGCTCCAAGCGCGTTTTTCCGGTGCTTCGACGATCCTCAGTTTTTTCACTGCGCCGCGTTTGACGCCCTGCATGTGGGTCCCCTGATAGACGTCGGCCACCATCATCAGGCCCTGGCCATTGGCATAGTCGCGCCGCTCCGCCGTGACCGGCGGCCGTGCCGTGACCGCCAACGGCATCGCGCTGAAACATCCGGGCGCCTCGCCGTGCAACAATAACTCGTTGCCAAATGTATCTATCAGAAAGATGTTCATTTGTTTCCCCGCATCGCCGCGCGAGCAGAGGAAGTATTTGCCGCTCAGCGGCCAGGGATCCTCGTATTTGGGATGCACGCCTCCCAGGCGGTCGCTGTCGAAGTTGTCGCTGTCCCGGAGGGTGGCGCGCACGCCGGTCGGCCAGGTGCGCAGGATCGACGCGTTGCGGTCGGTGTCGATGTTCGGGTCGATGATCGCCAGCGCGCCCCACATGTTGCCGTGATGGGTGCTGAGGATGCAAAGCAATTGCCAGGTGTCCGGGATGATGCGCGGGTAATACACCGCGGCGGGGTCGGCCTTGTTGTTGCCCCACAAAATCGACTGCTGGGTGCCGTCCGGATAGACGGTCCAGAACCCGTGGGCGTCGCCAAAATTCCGGTCCACATATTCCCAGCGTTTGTACAAGATGCGCCCGTCCGGCATCAGCCCGGCCTGGTTCTCGAACAACGTGCTCTTGGTGATCTGATGGATGTTCGCGCCCTCGGCATCCATCCGGAACAAATTCGCGCCGATGTCCTGACTGCACATGTTGAACTTCGGCTCGCGCGTCGATGAAAAAACGATGCCGCCGTCCGGCAGATAGAGCGGATCGAAATCGCTCACGCCCGGCGCGAACGTGAGTTGCCGCAGGCCGGTGCCATCGGCCTGGATCTCGAACAAGTGGAAGTTCTCCTTGGCCGTGCGCCGCATCGCAAACAGGATCTTGTGCCCGTCGAAATGCACGCACGGGCTGCGCACCGTGCCCTGCGGTGCTTCCACCAACGTGCGGGTCCCGCCGGTGGCCGCATCCAACAGCTTGAGCGCGCCGCCGGGCACGTAGCGGCCCTCGGTGGCCTCGCCCACTTGGAACAAGGTGTCGATCGCATGATAGATCGCCGCATACTGAGGCCGCGCCACAAAAATAAGCGGCTGGCCGCTCACCAGCGGATTGGCCAACAACGCCCGGCGTTGCAGGTCTGTTAGTTTCGCTTCCGCCTCGCTATCGGAAAGTTTCCGCAACTCATCCAACTCCTTCAGATAACCCGGCCCGCCGGGATAGCGTTTGCCGAAGGTTTCCATCAAATCCTCCACGGCGAGCCGCAGCGATTCGGTGGAAATCGCTCCCTTCTCGAAATCAAAGCGGACCTGGCCTGCGGACGGCACCGCGTCCGCACCCATGGCGCAACCCGCCAGCACCACCGCGATTGCGCATGGCGGAATTTTCGGAATGTTTTGTTAGAATTCATTGGAGGTTTGCGACGACCCGGGCAATCCCGTTACGGAACCACCTCTGCCCAAACGTTAGCCGCCTTCCCTGCAGACATCACGGAAAAAATGGTGCCCGTAATTGGAGCGTCCCTTTGCGCTCTTTGCGGTAAGCATTTGGCAGTTACTCAACGTTCCACACCCAGTCCCGCCGGGTTCTGGTGCTGAAAACCAAAAAAACGTGATGGCGCAAACTCGGGAAATCGCTACATTAACCGGCATGAAGCTCGAAGAAATCCAGGAATGCGCGATGCAACTGACAGACAATCAGCGTGCGACCCTAGCCGCCAGCCTGCTTTGCTCGTTACCGGCAATGCTGGTGGACGAGGATGACGGAATCGCGGAAGCCCGGAGGCGCTCAAGGGAGCTTGCCGCCAATCCCGCCGTTGGGTGCTCTTGGGACGAGATTCGCCGGGAACTGGGACGCTGAGCCATGGAGGTCATCTATCACGAACTGATCAAGAAGGATTTGCGCGCTGCGCTTGCTTATTACGACACCGAAGGCGGTCCGATACTTGGTGACCGGTTCTTTCACGAGGTCGAGACGTTGACAGCCAAAGTGCTTGCAAATCCGCAGGCTTTTCATTTTGCAGCGGATGGTCTCAGGCGAGCCGCGCTGGAGTCTTTCCCCTATCATTTTCTTTATGAGGAGATCGGGAATTTCGTGTATTTCCTCGTTCTCAGGCATGATCGGCGGCATCCGAGTTATGGTGTCAGACGACACAGGCCCCGAATCTGAGATCTTTGGTCTCTGGTCTCAGGTCTCTACCGCATCAAATACCACATGAATGCCGTGCCGCCGCAAACGATGGACAGCCACAGGCGGTAATCCTTGAACCACGGAACCGCGGGCTGATCCAAAACGCCGCCGCGCAAACAAGCGACGGTCGTGTTGACCAGTTTTTCCGGGGCGGGCGGCGGGGTGAGCAGCGAGACCACGACCATCAGGGCAACACAAAACACGGTGACGATCATGGCACGGTGCAGCCAGGGCGTGAGCAACGGAGTGTTGAGGAATTGGAACCACTGGTCTTCCGGCTTGAGCTGGTTGTTGGATAGCATCACCGGGCACAACACGAATGACGCCAGCAGACAGGCAATCGCTCCCGGTGCGTTGATGCGTTTCCAAAACACACCGAAAAAGAAAATGAACGCGAACGGCATCATCAGATAGGCCGAAACGCTTTGCAGATAGATAAAGAGCGACTTGTAGCCGTCGATCACCGGCGCCCAGCAGGCACCCAGCACGAACACCGTCAACACCGCGATGCGCCCAACCAGGATCTGCCGCTCCTGCGTCGCATCAGGCCGGAATTTCAGATAGAAATCCCGCGTGAACAACGTGGCGATCGAGTTATAGGTGGCGCTCAGGTGCCCCATCAGCGCGGCCGTCAGACCGGCGATGGTCAGGCCTAACAGCCCTGTCGGCATGAGTTCACGCAGCAGCGTCGGATAGGCCTTGTCACCCAACTCCGCATCCGGATGGAGCGCCCTGGCGATGAGTCCGGGCATGACGATGATCAGCGGATTGAGCGTTTTGAGGAACGCGCAGAACACTGCCCCGAGCCGGCCTTCATTGAGGTTCTTGGCCGCAAACACCCGCTGCACCAACACCTGATCCATGCCGAAATAAAACGACCCGACAAAGAACACGCCGATGAAGATGCCCGGCCACGGCAGGTCCGGGTCGGTCGCAGGCCGCACCATCGAGAACATCGCCGGGTCGAGCTTGGCCTGCAAGCCCGCGAACCCGCCGACGTGCTGCAGGCCGATGGTGGTGAGGATGATTGCCGCGGCTAACAGAACCGTTGCCTGGATCGCGTCGGTATAGACCACCGCGCCGAGGCCGCCTTTCATGGTGTAGAGTGCCGTCACCAGGCCGACCACCCAGATGACCGTGTTGCGGTCCCAGCCGAGCACGTCGGAGAACACGATGGCCGCCGCCCACAGCGAAATGGCGATCTTGGCCACAATCGACATGCCCACCATGAATCCCGAAAAGAGCAGGCGCACATTCGGACTGTAACGTTTTTCCAGAAACTCCGGCACGGTGTAGATGCGTGTGCGGATGTAGAGCGGCAGGAAAATCAGGATCAGCGGGACCAGGCAGAACACCGCGATCCATTCATATGCGCCAATCGCCATGCCGGTCGCATAAGCGGTGCCTGCCAAGCCGACGAAGTGTTCGGTGGAGATGTTGGCGGCATAGATCGACGCGCCGATGAACGGCCAGCGCAACTTCCGTCCGGCCAGGAAGTACTCCTCGCTGGTGTGCTGCTTGCGTCCGGCGCGCAGGCCGATGGTGATGACAATGACGGCGTAAACCCCGATGATCAGCCAGTCCCAGTGCGAAAGATGCATGGACTGTCTTTACGGGATATCCGCCAGCCTTCAATCGCAAAATGCCTACTCCTTTGGACTGCGGTGAAGCGCCCGCGCTTCACCGCTTTGGGTGGTGGCTGCGGTATCCGGACCAGGTCGCTCCAATTCTGCGGGAGCCTGAATTCAGGCAGACCGGGGACGAGGATCCATGTTTCGGGGAAGTTGTCAGCCGCGCAAAGCGGCGATGGTCCGCCGCAGTCCGAAAACTCCTTTGGACTGCGGTGAAGCGCGCTTCACCGCTTTGGGTGGGCACTCAGGTCACGGGGAAATGCCAACCCAATCCCGCAACCGCATGATCCCGGAACCACCGGTAGGGTTGCCGCCGACGAATCGCATTGTCAGCCGCGCAAAGCGGCGATGGCTCGCCGCAGTCCGAAAGCGCCCCCAGTTTCATGAGAATTCCGGGTTTTGAAAGAATTTCACAAGATTTCTGAAAGATGCGGGATTTTCGCGGCGTTAGCGAAAGATCTATCCAAAGCCATGGACACCAAACTAGCAACACGCCGTGATTTCCTGAAGACGACCGGTCTGACGACCCTCGCCTTGGGATTTCCCACCATCATTCCATCCACCGCACTCGGTCAAGGAGCCACCCCGCCACCCAGCGAGCGCATCGTCATGGGCGGTATCGGCCTCGGCAACATGGGCAGCGGCGACATGAGCAACTTCCTCAACAACCCCAAAGTGCAGTACGTCGCCGTGTGCGAAGTGCGCGGCAACGTCCGCAACGAACGCAAGAACCAAGTGGATGGCAAATACAACAACAAGGATTGTAAGGACTATGTGGATTTCCGCGAGTTGCTGGCCCGGCCCGATATCGATGCCGTGCACATCGCCACCCCGGACCATTGGCATGCGATCATGATGATCGAGGCCTGCCGCGCCGGCAAAGACGTGTTCTGCCAGAAACCCGAGACCCGCACCCTGCGTGAGGGATCGTTGGTCGTTGAAGCCGCCCGCCGCTACGGCCGCGTGGTTTCCGGCGGCTCCCAGCGCGTCCTGGAGGACTACCGCGGAATCGTCAACAAATGCTGGGGCGGCGAACTCGGCCCGATCAAGGCGATCAACGTCGAAATGGGGACCATCTCCAAGCCGTGCAACTTGCCGGCCGAGAATTGCCCCGATAACATGGACTGGGAAATGTGGCTCGGCCCGGCGCCTTGGGCACCCTACAATCACAGTCGCTGCGACGGCAACTTCTCTTGCGAGGGTGGCAGTTGGCGGTCCTATTCCGATTATTCCGGCGGCAACATGACCGACTGGGGTGCTCACCACATCGGTGGCGCCACCTTCGCCGTGGACGTGCGCGAACTGCAACCGACGGACGTGATCCTTACCGTGGAGGGCGACAAGAGATGGCTTTCCTTCAAGTATCCCAACGGAACCGAACTGACACTCAACAAGCCAGGCAAAGGACAGCACCAAGTTGATGGCACTCCCGGTGAAAAACGCGAGGCCAAGAAGGTTCCCGAATACGCGGCCAAGGGCGGCATCGGCGCCGATTTCCTGGAGTGCATCAAGACCCGTGGCAAGCCGTTCCGCGACATCGAACTCGCCGTCAACACCGTGACCGTATGCCATCTGGGCATCATCGCCTACACGTTGGGACGTTCGCTCAAGTGGGACGCCGCCAAACAGACATTCCCCGGCGACGAGGAAGCCAACCGCTTCATCGACCGCGCCCGCCGCGAACCATGGCAACTGTGAGAACACGCCACCTTCCTAACAAACAACAGAATTTCAAATTAAGAAAGACAACACACCATGTCAGAACAGTTAGACAAAGCCTTTGAAGCCCTGAAGACCTACGATTGGGGAATGGATCCCAATACCGTCAAAGCGATCGACGATGCGATCGTCACCACCCACGGCGATGCCGCCGCCCGCAAGGATCTGGAGGGCCGCCTTGTGATGGTGCTCAAGTCCGAAGCCCCGCGCGCCGCCAAGGATGTCGCGTGCCGCGCGCTCAAAACCATCGGCACGGCCGCCGCGGTGCCGGCCCTGGCCCCGTTGCTGCTGGATGAGAAAACCTCGCACATGGCCCGTTATGCGTTGGAACGCATCCTTGTCCCGGAAGCCGGCCAGGCGCTGCGGACGGCCCTGACGAAAGTCACCGGCAAATTGAAAATCGGCATGATTACATCGTTGGGGGTGCGCGGGGAGGATGCCTCGGTGGCGCCGTTGCAAGCGCTGTTGGCAGATAGTGACGCCGCCGTCGCCCAAGCAGCGGCCCACGCGCTGGGTGACATCGGTTCGCTCGACGCAACCAAGGCGCTGGTCGCGGCCAAGGCAGGTGACACGACCAAAGGTGCCATCGCCGACGCTTCGATGCAATGCGCGGAGCACCTGTTGGCCGCCAAGAACAAGACCGCCGCCAAAGCCACCTACGAAAAAGTGCTGGCTGGCACGCCATCCAAAGCGGTCAAAACCGCTGCGACCCTCGGCCTGCAGGCGTGTAGCCCGAAATAGTTCATGAGATCCGGGATCAAACCCGGAGGATCATCAGATTTCAGTCCAAGGCTGGGGCCGCCCGTGCGGTCGTTGCCTTGGGCTGGTTTGTTTCCGCATCAGACGTTGAAAAGCCCGCCAAATGCCCCATATCACGGGCTTTCAGCCCTTGGAATTCTCTGAGGCCGCGTGTCCTTGGCGCTGCCCAAGGCTGGTATGGGATGGGCCGTTGGCCCTAACGTCGGATTGCCGGCAACACACGATCATGATATGAAAAGATATTGTATATTCAACTTCGTGAAACGGGTCCTTCCTGTCATGGCGCTGGGCGTGGCGCACATCCGTGGCGCGGAACCGGCGGCAGCGCCGGTTGACGACGCGCAGGTGGCCCATGCCGCATGGCAGGCGGCGGCGGAACCGGTTTTCCGTGATCCGGATGACGACTGGGCCAAGGATCCGTCGGTGATCCGGGTGGGGGACACATGGTATATGTATTACACCAGCGCCAACCCGTGGCAGGACGACGGCTGTGGCGGCAAGGGAGACCCCAGGATCGACTACGCGACTTCGCCCGACGGGCTGAAGTGGACTTATCAGGGATTGTCAATCCCCAAGGGCAAACCCGGCGAATGGGATGAGGAGCGACCGCAGGCACCGGCCAAACCCATCCTCAAGGACGGCGTTTATTATATGTATTACGCCGGCAAGTGCGCGAAATCGCCGGTGGCGACCGGTTTTGCCACCTCCACCGATCTGCGCCACTGGACCAAACATCCCGGCAATCCGGTGCTCAAAATCGGCAAGTGCAATGATCCCTTCATTTGGTTTGAGGACGGAACTTATTATCTATTCTACACCTCCGGCGGTGACAGCATTTTCTATGTCACCTCGAAGAACCTGGTCGATTGGTCGGCCAAGCCGGTGGCGACCGGAGCGGTGGGTGAGGGGAGCATCGTGATCAAGGATGGTCCGACTTACACGCTGTTCGGATGTATCGGGTTTTCCGGCAATGGCGAATACTACAAGGCCTACACCACCCGGGATCTCAACAAACCCTTCGCCGACAACGGCAGAATCAAAATCAACACCCCGGAATTCGCCAAGGGCACCCTCAGTCATGGCGACATCGTCCGCCAGGGCGACGACTACTGGTTCTATTTCCAGGGCACCCGCGACTTCGGCAAACGCTTCCAAATCGGCCTCGCCAAACAAGCCGTGCCAACCGGCAAGGAGTGATCAGTGATCAGTGATAAGTGATAAGTGATAAGTGAGAAATACGTTTTTTTCCGCGCAGAAGTCATGCAGGCTGATAGCGGACAGTGAATTCGGAAATGAGGCATTTCAACATTTCGGCATTTCAGTTTTTCAGCTTTTACTTATCTTTCCACACCGGGCCGGCGGTGCCGCCCTTGACGAATTCGGCGGGCAGCAGGGTTTGCACCAGATCCTTGCGGCCTTTGCTGACGGCAGTGGCCCACCTCACGACGCGCTGATAGATCGACTCCGGGTCCCAGGAGATGTGGGTCACCGGGGGTTGGCAAAAGGCGAAGGACGGGTCGTAATCGGTGGTTACCAGCGACAC
>Ga0209697_10007523_pt1 | contig 12703 bp, 7 predicted proteins | sample AliMusrvi5mmetaG_FD_184115 | JGI IMG/M metagenome (GOLD analysis project Ga0209697, IMG submission 184115) | Freshwater lake bacterial and archeal communities from Alinen Mustajarvi, Finland, to study Microbial Dark Matter (Phase II) - Alinen... | ecosystem: Environmental > Aquatic > Freshwater... | reverse complement strand
TGATTCCAGAAACCCTTCATAAATAGATAGAAATTGTCTCTCTTTTAACATCGCTTCTCTTTAAAATGAGTGCCAAACTTAAAACTCAAAACGACAATTTAAAATACGGGGTTTACCGAAGGCTTACGAACTTTCTTATTGTTTCTATGGTTTCTTTAGTTTCTATTGTTCAGTTGATCAAACGTTTAATATGGTTTTCCTGCTTTCCATAGTTTCTATGGTTCCTATTATATCTGTATTGATATAGTCCTGTAGTTCATGTGGTTATTGTGTTTCATATGGGTTCTTTTCGTTTCCTACGGTTTTCCTACGGTTCTTAATGTTTCTGTGGCTTATATTGTTTCTATATTGCTATGGTTCATGTGATTAATGTAGTTGTTGTGGGTTATTTTCGTTTCCTACGGTTTTCCTACGGTTCTTACGATTTTCCTACGCTTGTTAAATATCTGTTGTTCAGGCGGTTTCAGTGTTCCTGTAATTTTTCTGTATTTTCTATGTATCTATGGTTCATAGGGTTTCTGCGCTTTTCCTACATTCCTACTTTCCTACGCTCCTACAAATAGTATATGGAATATTGTTTTCCGAGGGTTTTTAATGAGCGGCGCCTTCCCTGCCAATCATAAACCGGTACGATGGATTCTTACACGACAACATACTATTCTCAGCACTTAATACGGTGATGAAACATATTGAGCGTTTAAAAAAGGTGATAAAAATGGTAATCCGTTATGAATGGCTTTAAAAAGATCCTTTCGTCGCGTTCAAACAAAAGTTCCATCACGTCGAAAGGGGATTTCTTGCCGAGGAAGAACTTAAAGTTATCAAAGAAAAGACCTTCTCCATCTCCCTGCTTCAATATGTCAAAGACCTTTTCTTTTTTAGTTGCAATACAGGATTGACGTGTATTGATGTGATGCATCTGACACCGGAACACATTCAGATAGGTATTGACAAAGAACTTTGGTTAATTACTAGTCGGGAGAAAACGGACACTTCAGTAAAGATCCCTATCCTGCCAGTAGCAATGGAAATTATCAATAAATACCGAAATGATATCAAAGCTCAGGTGCAATATCGTTTATTCCCAAATATTGCTAATCAGAAGTTAAACAGTTATTTGAAAGAGATCGCAGATATTTGCGGAATAACGAAGAATATGACTTTTCATTTAGCACGGCATACTTTTGCCACCACAGCAACACGGACAAACGGTGTTCCAATTGAATCGGTAAGCAAAAGCTAGGACACTCCAAAATCTTAACAACCCAGATTTATGCAAAAGTGATAGAGAAAAAAGTAGGTGAAGCCATGAGTCGGTTGAAAGAAAAGCTAAAATTAAGATAAATTGAGTTTGAATTAGTATTAACCTTCGAATAACTTCATTGATGACTCCCTTACGTTCAGACGGCCATTAAGGATAACTGTTTGTGGTACAAAGATCCCTTTATTTTCCAATTGATTTAAAAGTAATAAGGCAGCAGTCCTACCAATCTCAAGAGTGGGTTGTGCGACACTGGTCAAAGGAGGCTCAATCAATTGGGCTAACTGCGATTCTGTAAAGCCGACGAGGGCTACATCACCCGGGATTTTAAGCCCGTTCTTTTTTAGTGCTTTCATTGCTCCAATAGCAGTAGGATCATTTACTGCAAATATGGCATCAGGAAGATTGTTAGTATTTATCAGTTTTTCCATCTCCCGTTCACCATCACTAATCATCAAACCAGTTTCAATGATTGAACTATTATCAATCACTAATTTATGCTTATGATGTGCATCAATGAAACCGTTTTTCCGATTCTTAGAAAACATTAATCCATCAGGACCCGAAAAATGAAATATTTTTTTATATCCTTGGTAGATAAGGTGTTCTGTAGCAAAAAAAGCCCATTTATAATCATCGATGAGTACTTTATGCGTTTCCAACTCGTTTGAAACTCGGTTGAAAAGCACCAGTGGAAAACCGTGACTGATCATTTTTTTGTAATACTCCACGTTTTTTGTTTCGAGTGACAAAGAAAGTATCATGCCGTCGACCATGTTATTCTCCAAAGCTTTCACATTTTCGAGTTCATGAATATACGATTCGTTGGATTGCATGATCAATACCTGGTATCCGGCTTTATGAAATACCTCCTGCATGCCGATTATCACTTCAGGAAAAAAAGGATTGATGAATTCGGGTACTACCACTCCGATTTGATTAGAACATTGTTTCAACAAACTCTTGGCTAATGGATTGGGAGAGTAACCCATTTCGTGTGCTGTCGCCAATATCATCTCGCGAGTTTCTTTCCTGATATCATATTTATCATTGAAGGCCCGAGATATGGTAGAAACAGAGCAGTTTAGTTTTTTGGCAACATCTTTAATCGTTATATGCTTCATTTTGGTAAGTTTTTGAATCCCATAAAGTCAAAAACAAGAACTAGTCAACCTAACTTCAACGGAACACTGTGTTAATTTTCGGTAAAAATATATATTTTATCCTATTTCCGGAAACGTTTCCGAAAATTTAAAACGTTTCCGAAAACGTTTCCGGAAAAAATAAATGAGTTTCTCTTTTATTTGCCTTAACACTATAATAACATTGCACTCGATAAAACCATGGGACTAATATTTATAGAATGACTATCCTTGACTATTTTGTAATTGCACTTTTCTCTCTCCTGATCATATTTATCGGTCTCTCTTTTTCGAGAAAATCGGGAAGTGATATGCTCTCTTTTTTTGCAGCAGGTGGCGCAGTTCCTTGGTGGATCAACAGTTTGTCGTTGTTTATGGGTTTTGTGTCAGCCAGCACCTTTGTCGTTTGGGGTTCGATCGCTTACTCTTCAGGTTGGGTTGCGATTACGATTCAATGGGCTATGTCAATAGCAGGTTTGGTAACAGGCATCTTTATTGCACCAAAATGGCACAAAACAAAGTCATTAACAGCTGCTGAATATATTTGTCACCGCTTGGGTATCCGAACCCAAAAGACTTACTCCTACATTTATTTACTGATCATGGTATTTATGAAAGGGGTTTGCCTGTATGCAGTAGCGATTGTATTACAGGTTACTACAGGAATATCATTGTACTGGTGGGTTGGATTGTTGGGAGCTATCGTAATACTTTATACAACCTTTGGAGGATTATGGGCTGTTGTGGTTACAGATGTATTACAATTCATCATTCTTATTTCAGCAGGTCTTATTTTGCTTCCCTTATCATTTGATAAGATAGGCGGGATATCAGGATTTGTAAATTCAATTAATTCCCAACACATTAATGATTTCTTCAATCTAAGCGACCACAAATATACAATTAGTTTTCTGATAGGATTTTTATTCTACAACATATTCTATTTAGGAGGACAGTGGAGTTTTATACAACGTTATACCAGCGTAGCCTCACCAAAAGAATCGAAAAAAGTAGGTCTTTTATTTGGATTATTCTACATTTTTGCTCCGGTAATCTGGATGTTGCCCCCAATGATTTACAGGGCAGTTAATCCTGGTTTAGTTGGGATTGAAAGTGAGCAGGCATATATGCAAATGTGTAAAACGGTATTGCCTTCAGGAATGTTGGGACTCATAACAATAAGCCTCATTTTTGCCACAAATAGTTCAGTTCAGGGTTTTTTAAATATATCTGCAGGTGTAATTACCAACGACTTATTTAAAGCGATATATCCACAGTCATCTGAAAAATTATTAATGCGGGTTGCCAGACTTGCCACCTTATTGATGGGATTAGTTGTGATATTTATGGGAATGCTGGTCCCGTTGATGGGAGGCGCTACGAATGTGATACTTAGTGTTGCATCTATCACCGGAGGCGCCATGTATTTCCCTTTAATATGGACACTGTTTTCAAAACGACAAAATAGTTATACAGTTCTTGGAACAACTATTATAGCACTTATCGTTTCTCTTGCCTACAAATTTGTTATTCCTGCTATCACTGGGTACACTTTGTCCAGAGCTGCAGAAATGGTAATGGGAGTAGTCGTACCAATGTCGATTATTGCCTTCTTCGAAATAGGGTTACGACTGAAAAAGAGTCCGGCCACTGAATTTAATAATTACCAACGCTATTTATCTATAAAAATTGAGCCCAAAAATCTGACTTCTGACATACCTGTTGATTCAGAAGGTGAAAATAAATTTGGAAAACAAATGATTTCGATCGGAATTATTTCTACTGGTTTGATTATTGGAGGATTAGGAGCAATGGCTGATAATGGGAAAGCCTATGTTCTTGGTATGGCTGCTATACTTCTATTGATTGGATATAAAATATTGCCTAAAACACTTAAAATAAAATAACACCATGATAAAACAAGATTTGTCCCCAATAAAACGGGGCAATACCATTGTTATGCTCAATTCCGACCTTATCGTTGTTGGCGGAGGAATGGCCGGAACGTGCGCTGCCATCACTGCCGCACGAAGTGGAATCAAAGTTATACTTATACAGGATCGGCCAGTTCTGGGTGGAAATGGATCAAGCGAAGTACGACTTTGGGTGTTGGGAGCGACCTCACATATGGGCAATAATAACCGCTGGGCACGCGAAGGGGGTGTGATTGATGAGATTCTTGTTGAGAATCTCTATCGAAACAAGGAAGGAAACTCCATCATTTTCGATACTATTCTACTCGAAAAAGTCATCAATGAACCCAATATTACCCTGTTACTGAATACAATAGTGTATGATGTTGAAAAAAAGGACGCGGTAAATATTTCGTCCCTGAATGCTTTTTGCAGCCAGAATTCAACTGAATACATCCTGAATGCACCTTTATTTTGTGATGCATCAGGCGACGGTGTAGTCGCATTTAAAGCAGGTGCTTCGTTCCGGATGGGAGCTGAAAGCAAGTCAGAATTTGGAGAAGGGTTTTCTCCTGCTGAAGATTACGGAGAATTATTGGGCCATACCATCTACTTTTATAGTAAAAACACTGGACGCCCCGTAAAATATGTAGCACCATCTTATGCACTAAAGGATATCAATAAAATACCACGATTCCGGAATATTTCCACAGGAGACCTTGGTTGTAACTTCTGGTGGTTCGAATATGGTGGACGCAGAGATACTATCCACGATACTGAAGAGATCAAATGGGAACTATGGAGTGTAGTTTATGGAGTCTGGGATTACATTAAAAATTCAGGGGAATTTCCAGATTCAGAAAATCTTTCGCTCGAATGGGTAGGAACAATTCCCGGCAAACGTGAAAGCCGAAGATTTGAAGGTCCATATATGCTTAAACAGCAGGATATTATTGAGCAAAAACATTTTTACGATGCCGTATCATTCGGCGGTTGGGCGATTGACCTGCATCCCGCTGATGGTGTATTTTCAGAACTTCCGGGTTGTAATCAGTATCATTCAAAAGGGATATATGAAATACCATACCGTTGTTTTATTAGTAAAGATATCAAAAATCTGTTTGTTGCGGGTCGTTTAATAAGTGCCTCGCATGTAGCTTTCGGTTCTTCAAGGGTGATGGCAACCTCTGCTCATGGTGCACAGGCGATTGGGATGGCAGCTGCATTATGCTCCCAACGCGGATTGAACCCATCCGATTTTACTGATTATGAAACCATTAAATTACTTCAGCAAAAGCTAAATATAAACGGTCAAAGTATTCCTGGATTACCTATAAATGAAAAAGACAATCTTGCAGTTTCGGCACAAATCACGGCTTCAAGTGAATTGATTCTTAATCAGATACCGTTTGATGGCAACTGGTTCGATCTGAACATCGCTGCCGGACAACTATTGCCGCTTAGTAAAAATACACAATACAGTTTTGAAATTTCGGCCGATGCCAAGATTGCGACAACACTTGATGTAGAGCTCCAGTGCAGTTCGAAAATCCAAAATTATACACCCGATGTACTGATTGAAAAGCAAACGATCCAACTTATCCAAGGTATTCAGCAAGTAACAATTAACTTTAAAAATACCCTAAATAACGACCAATATGCTTTTGTAATTTTCAGAACAAATACAGATGTTAAAATCCGTTGCAGCGAAAAACGGATCACTGGAATTGTTTCCGTTTTCAATAAGACCAATCCAGCAGTAAATAATTTTGGAAAACAGGTACCACCTGAAAAAAGCGGTTTCGATTCGTTTGAATTCTGGTGCCCTGACCGCAGACCCAAAGGTCAGAATATCGCCATGGCCATTACACCTGGACTTAATTGCTTTACGATGCAAAATATCATCAATGGATATACACGCCCCTACCTTCATCCGAATGCCTGGTTAGCAGACAGTAAAGATACAAATCCGACAATTCTTTTTAAGTGGGACAAACCAAAAACAATTAATTCAATCATACTCCACTTTGATACTGATTTCGACCACCCGATGGAATCATCCCAGATGGGTCACGCGGAGGATATAATGCCGTTTTGTGTGCAAAACTACCGGATCTATAATGACAACGAACTGATCTACGAAAATCAGGCCAATCACCAAACAATAAACAATATACAGTTTCCGAATCCTGTTGAAACTTCGGCGCTACGCATTGAGATGGAACACCCTTCAGAACTGGTTCCGTCTGCTCTTTTTGAGATATTTATCAATTAATAAATTTTACAGTTAAATTTTGAATTATGAAAAAAATCATTTTACTTTTTTGCCTAATCATCTCTTTTTCTGTGGCTTTTGCGCAGCAAAAGAGTGTAACCGGGCGGGTGACCGATGAGGCTAATGATCCGGTACCCGGAGCTACCGTCGTCGTGAAAGGAACCTCAATAGGTACCATCACTGACGCAGTTGGAAATTTTAAAATCAAAATTTCTGAATCAAGTAATGTCCTCACTATTGCGTTTATCGGCTTTGAATCACAGGATGTAGATATTAAAGGCAAAAGCACTGTTGATGTGAAACTTAAACTGAGTTCTATTGGTATTGAAGAAGTGGTTGCAGTAGGATATGGTACTCAAAAGAAGGTGAACCTAACAGGGTCTATTGCAGCTATGAAAGGTGATATCCTTGCAAAGAGAAGCACTGTTCAAACTTCGCAAGCTTTGCAAGGTATGGCAGCCGGTGTAACAGTTACCTCGAACAATGGTAAGCCAGGTAAAGAGAATACGACTATCCGTATCCGTGGTATTGGTACTATCAATGACAACAATCCGCTGGTATTGATCGATGGAGTCGCTTCTTCTGTGGATGCTGTAGATCCTAACGACATCGAAAGCATGTCGATTCTGAAGGATGCAGCCTCTTCCGCTATTTATGGTTCGCGTGCGGCCAATGGTGTAATATTGATTACAACAAAAAGGGGGAAATCGGACAAGGTGACTGTAACCTATAAAGGTTCGGTTGGTTTTACCGCACCTTTGGCCCTTCCTAAAAACGCAACAGCATGGGACTATATGACGCTTTATGATGAAGCAAACGGCAACGATTTGCGCACTGATGCAGGTGTTGCAGGTGGTACTGTATATGGCGCCACTAAAATTGATACCTGGAAAAATTCAACAGACCGAGATGCCTATCCCAGCTCGGACATGATAAGGGAAACCTACAAGAATGTTGCATCACAAACACAACAATACCTGGGATTCTCCGTTGGTAATGAAAAGTTTCGGTCAAACACTTCATTGAACTACACCATGCAGAATTCAAATCTGCCCAACACGGATTACAAGCGTTACGGTGTCCGTACCAACAATAGCTATACTGTCAACAAATATGTTGAATTTGGCCTCGATTTATCCACCCGCACTACTCACATCGATGATGCAGCCCCGGGATCTGAAATTGAAGGGATGCTGAGACAGCCTGCAATTTATCCAACCCGCTTTTCAAATGGTGTCTGGGGTAACAGTTATGCAGGGACACCGCACTCCATGCAAACGATTTTTGACAAGCTGAACATGAGATACGAAGATTATCAGGAAACGATTGCAAAGCTCTATGCCAAAATCACCCCTCTAAAAGGAATGCAATTCGATTTTTCATATACGCCCCACATATCAACAGCCAATTACAAAGGTGTTTCCAAAACTACCAATCTTTATGATTATAAGACTGGCGCCGTTGTGTATAAGTCGACCGGCCTCGCCAGTATGTACGAAACAAGGGATATAACCAATGAGAATGACCTCAACGCACTGGCGACCTACACTAAATCCTTAGGCAAGCATGATTTCACTTTGCTGGCAGGTTACCAATACCTTACCAATAATTTTAATGAGTTGTACGGAACCAGGCAGGGGAACAATTTTCAGCAGTTTGAAGAGATTAATGCTTATGATCCGACAGGTCAAATCACCAACGGTTATTCGAACGAATGGGCTTTGCAGTCCTACTTTGGCCGTTTAAATTATGCCTATGCAGGTAAATATCTTTTTGAAGCCAATGTCAGGTACGACGGGTCTTCCCGGTTTGCCAACGGTTATAAATGGGGACTATTTCCTTCATTTTCAGGCGCATGGCGTTTCTCCGAGGAGAATTTCATGAAACAGTTCAAACCACTAACCAGCGGCAAGTTACGCGCTTCATGGGGTAAACTTGGAAATCAATCGGGACTTGGTTCAAACTATCCTTTTGCCCTTACGATAGCAACCAATCAATATACCGTTTTTGGAGGTGTTCTGAACCCTGGTTATGCACCTGTTAATTTTGCATTGAACGACATTACCTGGGAATCGACCAGCATGATCGACGTTGGCACCGACTTATCTTTCTTTGGAGGGAAACTGGATGTAAGCTTTGACTGGTACAAGAAGCAAACAGACAATATTTTACTCAATATGGCTATTCCCGGAGTTATGGGGTATGCCAACTCGCCAAAGCAAAATGCAGGTTCTGTAGAAAACAAAGGATATGATATCACCATTTCACACAACAATACAATCGGAAAATTCTATTACAAGGTAACCGGTATTTTGTCTGATGTAAAAAATCAGATCACTGATTTAGGTGGTCTGGCCCCACAGGTAAGTGGTGCACATGTCAGACAGGTAGGTTCGCCAATTGATGCCTACTACGGTTTGCAGGCAGATGGCCTTTTCAACTCATTTACCGAAGCGAGAGCCTATGCTGTCGCCCAATACGGAAAATTGCAAGGTGGAGATATCCGTTACAAAGATTTAGATGCTGATAACAAAATTACAGGTAGTGACCGGGTCGTGCTTGGTAATACAATTCCCCGGTATACTTTTTCGCTGGATATGTATACATCCTATAAAGGATTTGACTTTGCCCTGTTTTTTCAGGGAGTAGGCAAACGCGACAGCTATGATTCGGGTTGGGATGCCTATCCGTTTCAGAATGCATCCACTGCATTGGTACAGCATCTGGACAGGTGGTCTGAATCAAATCCAAATCCAAATGCAAAAACGCCACGCTTGTCAATTAACCAGCAGACAAACAATCTACAGGCCTCTTCCTTCTGGCTTATCAATGCTGCCTATTTACGCTTGAAAAATATACAGCTAGGTTATACTTTGCCAAGTCAATTTGTAAAAAAGGCCGGAATTTCAGGTGTACGCATCTTTGCCAACGGTAACAACATTTTTACAGTTAGTAAAATGCCGGTAGGAATGGACCCTGAATCACCTGAAAGTACAAATAACTATGTGCCGATGCTCGCAACATATACATTTGGGGTGGAAGTAAAATTTTAGCGAATTAAAATAAACGAATTAAATTGAAAAAGAGATGAAGAAGAATTTAATATACATGGCCTTGATGGTGTTTCTGCTTGTTACTGGTTGTGACAAGGCGCTGGAACGCTATCCGCTGGATTCACCTTCAGCAGACACTTTCTACACCAACGATACAGAAATACAGGGGGGTGTGAATGCTTGTTACAACTTCATTGTAGCAGGGAATAATGGATATTTTGTGCCTGAATTCAGCTATGATGCATTGGCTGAAACGGTATTTATCCGTGGCGGGGGATTTGCCCAGAATGTGATGATGTCCGTCCTGGATTTTAAGGAAGGCCATTTCAGAACCTTGTGGCTCAATATGTACCAGGGGATAGCCCGCTGTAACCTGATGCTCCAGAAGATTGATCAAAACAAGAGCATATTGACAGCCGATAATATCAAACAATATCAAGGCGAAATTTACTTCCTTCGTGCGTACTATTATCTACGCCTGACGAATATGTTCGGAGACGTTGTATATTTGGACAAGCCTGTTACATCTGTATCCGACGGAAAGTCAGTAACCCGCACAGCAAGGGCTGATGTGCTAAAAAAAATCTATGCAGACTTTGATCAGTCCTATGCGTTGCTGACTGGTTCCAAAATAAAAACTCTTGGACGTGTTACAGCAGGTGCAGCCATGGCATATAAAGCACGTGCTGCCCTTCAAAACAATGACTGGACAACAGCTGCGACAGCTGCAAAAACCGTTATCGATTCTAAACAATATAGTCTGATGCCTAAGTACTCAACCCTGTTTACAGAGGCTATTCTTAACAGTGCTGCAAATACAGAACAGATTTTGACTAATTGTCACCTTTATACTGCAGGTAACGCTACCTCTTTCCCCCAGTTCACCTCTTCCCGTTCTGTTTCAGGCGGTTATACAACTATTGTTCCAACCCAGAATATGATGGATTCTTATCAGTGCACCGATGGAATGGATATTAGCAAATCTCCTTTGTACAATAAGACAAAGCCTTATGACAACCGTGACCCACGTCTGCGTTTTTGTTTTGTCGTTCCGGGAGACATGTGGAATGGTTATGTTTATGAGACACGAATGGATAAACCTCAAACATTGAACGATCAGGGCGTATTAGTAAAGAACCTGGATAGTTATACATCCACTGTTTATACATCTTTCACTGGTTATCTCGTGCGTAAATATTATGATTTCAAGTATACAAGCAAACTTTCACAGTGCGAAACGCCATTCATGCTTTGTCGTTATGCAGAAGTATTATTGACCTATGCAGAAGCAAAGATCGAACTGAATCAGATAGATACAGACTGTTTGAATGCCATCAATCAGGTACGGGGCCGCAGTGATGTGAACATGCCTCTGGTTGCTTCAGCTTTAAGCCAGTCAGATATGAGGAATCTTGTCCGTTATGAACGTAAAATAGAACTTTGGAACGAAAACCTGCGTTGGGATGACCTTCTTCGCTGGAAACGTGCGGAAGTGATCATGACCAGACCAATCTTCGGCAGACCGCTTTTAGGTGAATATAGTGTATATCCAGCTGTATCATTTGACTCATTTGGAGACCCGGTTTACGACGAGACCAAATATGTTGGTTCTCCTTCAACTGATTATCGGGTATTGATCAGAACAAACTTCAACAAGACCCGTGATTATTTATGGCCGATTCCTGAAACAGAACTGAGCCTGAACCCTGGTTTAAAACAAAATCCAGGCTGGTAATTTCTTATATAAACGAAAAAGTTTGATTAGGTTAGTAATTTAGAGCGCGAGAGGCTGGTTCATTTTGGCCAGCCTTTCTTTTTAAAAGTAATGGCTATAAATAAGCCAGATGACAACTGCCATTTAAAGTGAAAATGGTTCCTGATAATTTAGAACTTGCGGCTAGTAGTCAGCAGCAAGCAGATAATCGCCGAAATAAATATTGAAACAAATGAAGAAATTTGCATTATTGACTATAATGGGTATCGCTTTGACAGGCAATTTATTTGCGCAAAAAATCTATTCTATCCCTCCTGGTGAACTGAACCTTCAGTCGATGCTACAGCCAGTTCCAACAACTGCAAAGTTTATCAACGACACCTCCTATATCTGGTGCGGAACGATGGTCAAATCGCATATCGATCAAAAATATCATCTATTTTATTCGCGATGGTCAAGAAAGCTGGGAATGGCAGCCTGGGCCACAAATTCAGAAGTTGCCCATGCGGTTTCTGATTCGCCATTCGGGCCTTTTGAATTTAAAGACATTACGCTGCCCGTTCGAGGAGCCAATTACTGGGATGGTATGGTTACACATAATCCAACCATACATTTTTATAACGGGAAATATTACCTGTATTACATGGGAAATTATGGCGATGGCAAAGTCACCAGCCCGCAATTGAACTGGACTCATCGCAATCATCAGCGGATTGGTGTGGCAATTGCCGATGATCCGAGCGGTCCCTGGAAAAGGTTCGATCAACCTTTATTGGACGTTTCGCCAGATTCAACTGCCTGGGATGCACAATTGGTTAGCAATCCATCGGTTACCCAAATGCCTGATGGCCGTTTTTTGATGGTTTACAAAGCAGTTGCGAAGAAAAAGCCACAGCCTTTTGGTGGACCAGTGGTTCATTTAACTGCAATTGCCGATCGTCCGGAAGGGCCATTTGTGAAACAAAACAAACCCATTTTTACTGTTGAAAATGTCGATTTTCCGGCTGAAGATCCATTTGTTTGGTACGACACCAACTGTTACTATGCCATTGTTAAAGATATGAAAGGCGCTTTCACCAATGCTGGCAGAAGTTTGGTGCTTTTTTATTCGCTCAATGGTCTGGATTGGAAACTGGCCAAACATCCACTGGTGTCTGATTTGAATATAAAAATGGCTGATGGTTCAATCCAAAAGCTTGAAGCGCTCGAAAGGCCGCAACTCTTCTTCGAAAATGGCAAATTGGTAGCCTTGCTTTGCGCGGTAAACGAAACGTTGGGGCATTCATACAATGTGCAAATACCTTTAAAGCAACCCTGAAAGGGTTAAATTTGAATAACCGTAGGT
>Ga0209697_10007522_pt1 | contig 12704 bp, 10 predicted proteins | sample AliMusrvi5mmetaG_FD_184115 | JGI IMG/M metagenome (GOLD analysis project Ga0209697, IMG submission 184115) | Freshwater lake bacterial and archeal communities from Alinen Mustajarvi, Finland, to study Microbial Dark Matter (Phase II) - Alinen... | ecosystem: Environmental > Aquatic > Freshwater... | reverse complement strand
ACAAAACCGCACGTAAACGTCGGGACAATCGGACACGTAGACCACGGCAAAACGACCTTGACCGCCGCGCTTACCAAAGTGCTGGGCGACAAAGGACTGGCGACCTATGTGCCGTACGACGAGGTAGCCAAAGCGTCCGAATCACAGGGCCGTCGTGACGACACGAAGATCCTGACGATTGCGGTCAGCCATGTGGAATATTCTTCGGTAACACGCCATTACGCGCATATCGACTGTCCGGGCCACGCTGATTATGTCAAGAACATGATCACGGGTGCGGCGCAGATGGACGGCGCGATACTGGTGGTTTCAGCGACTGACGGCCCGATGCCGCAGACGCGCGAGCATATTCTGCTTGCCAAACAGGTCAATGTGCCCTACATCGTCGTGTTCATCAACAAAGTGGACGCGGTGGAAGATAAAGAACTTTTGGACTTGGTAGAGATGGAAGTCCGGGACCTGTTGACGAAGTACGGTTACCCGGGCGACAAGACCCCGATTATCCGCGGATCAGCGATAAAAGCTATTCAGGGTGATCCGGCGGGCGTAGAGAGCATTGTGAAGCTGGTGCAGGCGGTTGACGATTATATTCCGATTCCCTTGCGCGAGACCGACAAACCGTTCTTGATGAGCGTAGAAGATGTGTTCTCGATTACGGGCCGTGGAACCGTGGCAACAGGCCGCGTGGAACGGGGCAAACTGCATGTGGGCGACAATGTGGAACTGGTAGGTATTACCGACACGAAGAAATCAGTGGCGACCGGGATAGAAATGTTCCGCAAGCTCCTTGACGAAGCGCAGGCCGGGGACAACATCGGCGTGTTGCTGCGGGGCATAGAAAAGAACCAGATAGAACGGGGCCAGGTCATCTGTGCGCCGGGAACGATTAAACCGCATAAGAAGTTCAAGGGACAGGTGTACATCCTGACGAAAGAAGAAGGCGGCCGTCATACGCCGTTCTTCACGGGATACCGTCCGCAGTTTTACTTCCGCACGACCGATGTAACGGGCGTGGCGCACTTGCCGGCCGGCACGGAGATGGTTATGCCGGGCGACAATGTGATGATGGATATTGAGCTGATTATGCCGATAGCCATGGAAAAACAGTTGAGATTCGCCATCCGCGAAGGCGGTCACACCGTCGGCGCAGGCGTGGTTACTGAAATAGTCGAATAAATCAACGGCAAATCCCTCTCAATCTCCTTTTGTTAAAAGGAGAGGTGATTGGGGAAATAAATAGTGAAGATGGGTTGTAGGATTAGGTGTGAAATTAAAACGATAAAAGGAATTTATCATGGCAAACCGAGTAATTGTTACCCTGGCATGCAGTGATTGCAAGAACAGAAATTACCATTTCCAGCGTGGTAAAAAGTCGGAAAAGAAACTTGAAATAAAAAAGTTTTGCGCGAACTGTGGAAAACGCACAGCCCATAAAGAAACAAAGTAAACGCACTGTTTTGCGGGATGCCTCAACTGCGTTCCGCGCTTGGCTACAGCGGAAGCAATCGTATTGTGGGGGCATAAGCTAATGGTAAACTTCCGGTCTCCAAAACCGGACTTGAGGGTTCGAATCCTTCTGCCCCCGCCAGCGCCGTGTATGCCCGCTGGATACAAGGTGTTCCCAACAAGGTACCGGTCAGAGAAAAAGTTTTAGAGGGGCGGAACAAATGATGAACTGGTTTCAACAGGCAATGCGGTTTTTCAAGGAAGCGTACGCGGAACTGACCAAAGTTTCATGGCTCTCGCGTAAAGAAGCGGTGGGCATGACCATCGTGGTAGTTTTACTGGTTATCATTGTGGCGATTTTTGTGGGATTCACGGACTTTATCCTCTCGCGTCTTATGGCAATACTATTTTAAGGAAGGTACGCAATGGCAAACCAATGGTTCGTAGTGCACACCTATTCCGGATATGAAGACAGGGTTAAATCAAGCCTCGACAAAGCAGTGAGCAATCTCGGGTTTCAGGAACGCATCGCGCAGATAATTATTCCCACCGAGGAAGTGGTGGAGATAAAGAAAAATAAAAAAAGCTTCAAAAAACGCAAGTTCTTCCCCGGCTATGTCTTTATCGACATGACCATTGACAACGAAACCTACTGGCTTATCCGCAACACCGCGGGCGTCACGGGCTTTCTCGGCGGGTCAAAGCCGGTCCCGATGCCGGAAGACGAAGTCAAGAATCTGTTGGAAGCAATGAGCGGAACAGCCACCAAACCGCGGCCGTCAATCACCTTTGAAAAAGAAGAGAATGTCCGCATCATCGAAGGGCCGTTCAAGCACTTCATCGGCGTGGTCGAAGATATCAACGAAGAAAAAGGAAAACTAAAGGTGATGGTCACCATATTCGGCCGCCCGACGCCGGTCGAGCTGGATTTCCTGCAAGTCGAAAAGCTATAAATAATGTATCAATGAAATTGCCGTTATAAAAGGAGTTACACCATGGCCGTAAAAAAGAAAGTAAAAACGCAGATCAAACTTCAAATCCCCGCAGGCAACGCAAATCCCGCGCCCCCTGTCGGTCCGGCGCTCGGTCAGCAGGGCGTCAACATTATGGATTTCTGCAAACAATTTAACGCCAAGACCGCCAGCATGGAAGCCGGCATGACGATTCCCGTGGTTATCACGGTATTCGAAGACCGTTCTTTCACCTTCATCACCAAAATGCCTCCCGTGTCAGCATTGCTCAAAAAAGCAGCCGGCATAGCCAAAGCGTCAGGTGCGCCCAACAAAACGAAGGTCGGCAAGATAACCAAACAACAAGTTGAAGAAATTGCCAAACAAAAAATGCCCGACTTAAACGCCCACGACCTGGCAGCCGCAAAGCTGATGGTTGAAGGCACCGCCCGCAGCATGGGCATTGACATAGTGGCATAGTTTCAGACAAACGAAAATTAATTTAATTGTGGGAGTCCTTTTTGCAACAAGGACGAAAAACCACCCGGAGGAATACAATGAGCAAGCGTTTGACCGCAACAGCGAAGTTGGTTGACAAGACGAAGTTGTATACGATTGATGAAGCCGTACAGCTGGTGAAGGATACCGCCAAGGCAAAGTTCGACGAGACCGTCGAAGTCCACCTGCGGCTTGGTATTGACGCAAAGAAGGGCGATCAGAATGTCCGCGGCACCATTACCCTGCCCAACGGTATCGGTAAAACACGCCGCGTCATTGTTATCGCCAAAGGCGACAAGATAAAAGAAGCCCAGGCCGCCGGTGCAGACGAAGCCGGTTCGGATGAGCTCATTGAAAAAATATCCAAGGGATGGCTTGATTTTGATGTACTCGTTGCCACGCCCGACGCGATGAAGGACTTGACCAAGCTCGGCAAAATGCTCGGACCAAAAGGTTTGATGCCCAATCCTAAAGCCGGAACCGTGACCTTTGAAGTCGCCAACGCCGTCAAGGAATTAAAGCTCGGCCGCGTAGAGTTCAAGAACGATTCTTTCGGAATCGTCCACTGTCCCGCGGGCAAAGCGTCGTTCCCCGCCGCGAAGCTGACGGAAAACATTAAAACCCTCATCGAAGCAATCAACAAAGCAAAACCCTCAACATCAAAGGGCCAATATGTGAAAAGCATCTCTCTATCCTCAACCATGGGGCCCGGCATACACCTCGACCCAACACAGAAATTCGCATAAACCACTAACAAAAAAAAGAGACAGGCGAAAAATCGTCTGTCTCTTTTTTTGCGTACCCACAAACAAACCCACGGCAAATCCCCCTGTATCCCCCTTTGTCAAAGGGGGAGGGAAGATCATTGAGGTTGTTGCCTCCTCTATTTTCCCCCTTTGACAAAGGGGGAGCGAGGGGGATTTGCTTTTGAATTTTCTTGTAAGAGAAGAATATATATTTACCGGCAGGCGTAGTAGAAGGGGCAGGCGGTGCAGGCGCGGCGGTCAGAGCGGTCAGCGGTAAAAGGCATGGCGGGGTTGGTTATCTCTGCGAGGATGAACGCGAGGCCTTCGCGGCAGGCGTCAAGCGCACGAGCACGGTCTTCATCGGTTGCTTTTTTCTTGAACAATCCAACGCCCGGTTCATCTTCGCGGTTGACGGGACGGATGGGCAAGAGGCGCGCGTCCACCACGGCACCGCCCAGGTTGCGGGCGAATAATTCACGATAGATATACAACTGAAACGAACTCACGGCGTCCCGCACGCTCTCGCGCGTCATAACGCCGTCACTATCCCGCAGTTTTTCCGGGCGCACGCCTGAGGCGGGAATAGTGCCCGTCTTGAAATCGATGATGCGTACCGTGCCATCAATAAGATCCTCTATCCGGTCGATGGTGGCGGTAAACGAATAGGTGTGGTTGTTGGCAGTAATAGCACCGGTACACTTCTGTTCAATCGCCGACAGAACGGCTGCATCCGCCACACGGCTTTCCTCACGCTCCAGAAAACGCTGAAGGCGTTGCGACAACACTTCTTCCAACAAGAACCCGCCGGTCGGCATGCGCGGCGCAAGTTCGCGCGCAAACCGCGCATGCAGGAGTGCATCAAAACGACTGCGAAACGCGGCGTCAAAAACCATTTTTTTCCCCAGCAGCGGCTGGCACGATTCGGCCATCAGCCGGTGCACGAAAATGCCGATATCGGAAACATCGGGCTCAGCACCGGGCGTGTCCTGCGCTTTGAGGTGGCACACATACTGGAAAAAGAATTTCTGCGGACAGCCAAGATAGGCGTTTATGCTGGTAGCGGAATACAAAAAATGTTCACGCAAAAATTGCACCATGTCTGCCGTTTTCTCTATCAGCGGCGGCACATCGGCCGGGGCGATGACCGACCGCGGACGGTGGACCGGCACCCCAGTCAGCGCACCCGCCGCTTTCTGATTTTCCCAAATCATCCGCTCAAGAAATCTACTGCGTTCATGTTCGTCGTTGCGGGCGTATATTAAATGAACGGATTTCGCAGGGGCAAGCAGGGCCTGAAAATGATAAAAGTGTATCTCCTCTTCCGTTGCCAGCGAACGAAGCCCTAATTCTCTGAGAATGGTGGGCGGAATCAACGCTTCAATGCGCGGCGCCCGCGGGACGACGGATTCGTTTAAGTCCATCATCACCACTGTTTCAAAAGAAAGGTTCCGCGATTCAAGAAGCCCCAACACCTGCAGTCCGCGCAAGGGCGAGCCGGGCAGCGACACCATTTCACCCGCCAGACAGTTTTTCATAAACTCGAATACATCGGCGGCAGGCGGCCGTTCGTTGCGCGCCAATGAAGTCGCTATTTCGCGGGACGCTTCAAGCATCCGTTCGCCCGCGGCGGCGTTGAGCGGATGCGCGCCCAAAAATCCCCGACGGGCAAGTTCGTCAATCATCCGTTCAAGCGCGTGCGCCGCATCGGCATAACTCAGCGCCTGTTCCCACGCACGGAAAAATATGTCGTGGAGTTCCCGCAGTACGGCGGTGACCGCTGTTTCGCTGTTACCCGGGAAAAACTGCGCTGCTGAAGCGCGCACCACGGCATCGTTCTCTATATCCTCAAGCGTGACGCGCGAACGGGTGCACAAAGTGCAGTTTTTAAGAGAACCGGAAAAACCTTCCTCTATTTTATGTGCGACGATGCGGGTAAGCGCCGGATTGCCGGCAAAACGCATATTTTTTACCAGCGGATGCAGTATCACCCGTACATATTCTTTGACGGCGTACTTGCCGTCGATACGGGAGAGCTGGGCCGCAAACAGCGATTCAATCAACGCGAACAACGAGCTTTGCTGCGCGGGATAACCGAGCGACACATTGAAATCTTTCAGCGTTGGGGACAGTTCCGCCAGCACCGGAACCAGCGCCGTTCCGTCGGGAACAACAAACACCGTGCGGCCGGGCTGAGAAACTTTTTCCAAAATCGTGCGGGCGATGGCGGCCTGCTCGCGGGTATCGGCTCCCGCGTACAGCGAGAACTGCGGCAACGCCCGTTCGGCGGGCCGGATGCGTGCGCCCAACGCATCTTCCAAATTCTTGAGCACGGGCCAGGCAGCCGCACTCCCTTGGAAAATGGCAACTGCTTTTTTTTGGTCCAGCAGTGAACGCACGACCATACATTCTGTCTGATGCAGATAAAACAATCCGCAAAAATAGACACGGTCATAGGACGGAAAATCAATAACGGTTGCATCCCCGGCACGAAGCGCATCCATGCCGGCGGTTGCCAGCCCCGCCTTTTCAAGCCGGTCGTGGAACGCACTGCGCAGGGTTGCCACTGACTGCAACAGCGCATTGACCGATGCGGGAACCTCGTAACCAATATCGGCACTGTTCTGCACAGCGCGCAAGCGGTCGTCAGATATGTGTTCGCGGTCCAGATGCCCGATGAGCGCGTTAAGCTCCACCGCCCAGGGATAGAACCGCGCGAAACTTTCACGGTCTTTGAGCATCCCCGGCGCAATCCGTTGTACCAGTGTGTAGAGCGTGTATGCCGCGTCCGTCACGGACACGCTGCGCGCGGGATGAACGCGCCGCGCAATATCCGTCATACATTCCTCGATGGTCAGTATACCCGGCGCATGAAAAGCGGTGCCCAACCGGCACGCCAATTCCCGCTTAAGGAACAACCCCGGGCGGCGGCCGCCGAACACAAAGCACGTGCGCTCAAGCGCTATCCCGCTGGTAAGCGCGTGGTCAGCGACGCGCGCGATAAGGTCGTCGGCAAGGGCGAGCGCTATTACGCCAGTCATGATATATCCTCGGCAACGGGAACGGGGGTGCAGGTGTCCAGATACATAATCCACCCTTTTACCGTTTTTCCGCCATAGAGCTCGCGGGCAGCGGCCATATACGCACGGACTTGCGCACGGTGGCCTTCAGGATTATCGGCCGTGCTTTTGTAATCAATTATCCACACCGCGCGCGGCAGTTCTATCAGACGGTCAAACACGCGCGTGTCCCCCGCGGCGGTCACCACCGGGTGTTCGCACAGAACTTTTACGGCGTCTTGAGGCGCGAAAAACGGCGCCAGGGCGGGATGCGTGACAATGCGTATAAGTTCACCGCGCTCAGGGGTTTCCCCCTCTTCGCGTAGAAGCGTTTCAATTGCACGGTCAACTTCGTCGGTGATTTTTTTTCCGTACAGATTTCCCAGATGCGCCAGCGCCGCGTGTACCAGCACGCCGCGGCGGCGGGCGTCACGGCGGTCAAGCGACGGCGCGGGCGCAAGATCATTTGACACAAATAATCCGGCGGCCCGGTATTCGCGGGCGGGAATATTGATGCTGACACCCTCTTCGTCGTCAGTGCCGCCCGCCGCAAAGTGCGCGGGTGCGCCGAACGCAATGTCCGTCCCGGGAAACAACAGGGGGGCGTTGTTCTTACTGCGACCATCGGCTTTCTCGGGAATAAAAATATAGAGCTCGTCCCGGGCGCGCGTCAGCGCCACATACAGGGCGTTTAGTTCCGCCATCAGCATTTCAAGCGCTTCTTCGCGGGCAAGCGCGTCGAGTTCCAGCGAGAATGAATCGCGTTCCGTCTGCGGTTTGACAATACGCAGCCCGCCCGCGTCAGGGACAAAGAATACGGCATCCCGCCCGCGTTTGACGGACACCGTCAACTGAGGCAGTATCACCACCGGGAACTGCAGTCCTTTGGCGGCGTGAATGGTTATCAGCTGAACAGCGTCCGCGTCCTCGGCGGCGACAAAAAGTTCTTTGTCCTCGGCAGCCATGAAAAATTCAAGAAAAGAGTCCAGCTCGCCATAATTATCGCGGTGTTCGTGCACCAGCGCGAGAAACCGTTCAACGAACAACTGCTGGCCGGGGTAACGCGTATATACCGTATAGGCGCCGAGAAACTGCGTGAGCAGTTCATAAAACGGGGCAAACCCCGCGGTCGTAAAAAATGGTTCTATCAGCGACGACCATTGGCTTTCCCAGCGTTCCCGGAACAACAAGTACAGATAGCCGCTTTTCGCGCCGGGCAGCCGCGCATTTGCGTGAAACAGGAAATCAATGATATCGGCGTGCGCAATGTACGCGGCGGAACAAAACAATTCCCCGCTGATAAACGCCGCGAACGCCGTATTATCTACCGGCGAGCGCAGGAACTGCAAAAACGCAATAATCTGCCGGATCAGCGGATGTTCCCGCAGATTGGCGGTGCGTTCCGACTGCACGCGGTATCCCGCTTCGATGAGCCATTGTGTAAACTCCGCCAAGTGTTCTTTTTTTCTGCCCAGAACGGTAATATCGCCCTGCGTATATCCGCGGCTGAGCGCATCGGCAACAGCGGCAAGAACGCTGGTTTTAACGGCGGCCATCTGAACATCAAAATCATCGCCCTTTATGACGCGGCAAACAACCCGCCCGCCCGAGAGCGAGGATTTTGTTTTCTGCAATGAGTTTGCGAACACCGCGGCGGCCGCTGTCGGCGCGTGCGAAGCCAGTTGCAACGAGCTGTTCTTCTTGTCCATCAGCGCGCGCACGAATTGCTCGATATTGCCGGGGGCGAACACGGTGTTATTAAAGTCCACCACGGCCGCGCGGCTGCGGTGGTTGGTTTCCAGCGTGTAGTGGCGCGGAACGGCTACCAGATGGCTCAGATCCCCCAGAACAGTGTCGAACAGCGTGGAATCGCCGCCCCGAAATCCGTATATCGCCTGTTTGCGGTCGCCCACATAGAAAACGGTCCCGCCGGTCGACAACATCTCTTCGGCGAAGGGTTTGAAGTTTTGCCATTGCAGGGCGTTGGTATCTTGAAACTCGTCTATCAATAAGTGCCGTATACGGGTGGCAAGACGATAGTACACTTCAGGCACCGCCGCCCGCCCCGTCCCTAATATCGCCTGCGCCCGCCGATTGAATTCCGTCATAAACAACACATCTTCGCGGCGCGCCAGACGCCCCAGCTCGCGGGAGGTGCGCCGGTAGAGTTCAATATAACGGTTAAAATGACCATAGGCGTCAGCGTGTGCCCACGCCTGAATGGCTACGCGAAAGGCGTCCCACGCGGCGTCAGCTTCCGGCGACGGCGGCGGCGTTTTCGCTTTGACCTCGATGGTTTCATTGCGCCAGTAGGCGGCTGTACCGAAGGACGCAAACAACACATGCGTTTCGCCGGCATCAAGCAGTTTAGCGATACCCGCAGGAAGATATTTTGCCTCGGGGGGCAGGTGCGCGGCAACACGCTGTAAGGCGACAAATACATCCGCGCGGTACCGTCGATAGTCAGCCGCGCTCACTTCCGCGCCCGCCGTATAGTCCAACCCGGCGGAGTTTGTTTTATCGTGCAATGCGTTGATTTGTTTGATAATCGCTTCGCGCGGGTTCCAGCCCAGCCCGGTGTCGTTGACCAGCATACGGTCGAGAAAATCCGTGAACAACCCCCTGAGCGCCGGATCGCTCGCGGCAAGCTCAATTAAAACATCGACGCTCCGCGCGAGAAATACTTTGTGCGTTTCTTCCGTCTCAAACCGCGCGGAAAGCCCCAGCTGGAGGGCACTGCTTTGCAAAAGGGCATTGATAAAACTGTCGATGGTCTGCACCTGCAGCCAGCTGTAATTGGCAAGCAGAAAGTCCATGGTGGCGCGCGCGCGTTTCTGCGCTTCCCCCCGCGGCAGTCCGGTGGCAGCAAACATCGCCGTGGACTCCTCAACGGTATTAAACGCGTCAAACGCCATGCGCCGCACACTGTCAACAATGCGCTCTTTCATTTCGACAGTGGCCTTTTTGGTAAATGTCAGGGCAAGTATCCCGCGCAAAGGCGCCGCATCCGCCGCCGCATAAGCAGGGTTGAGCAGCAGCCCAACAAACCGCTGCGCCAGTTCAAAGGTCTTCCCCGTCCCCGCAGAGGCCTCAACAGCAATAAGCGACGACTGATTCATTATGTTAGTCATATCCCTTTTTTCATCATCCACAACAAACAACCCCCATGCCCCACGCGGGCTTACCGCATCAGGGTGCCGTCATAGGTAATAGCAAACATTTCTCGCCGCGTGCCTTTGGGAACCGCCATCCGCTGATAATCGTAATCATCCAGCAAATCCAGCGCGCGGGCATTCTCATTGATAACCTGCACCACCCCGCGTGTTTCCCCCGCCACCGACTCAAGCTCGGCAAGATTGCCCAACAAGTCCACCGACCACCGCAGTTCGAGATATTTTTGAGCCGCATGCTCCTTCAACCGCTTTTCGTTAAGCGTATACCCGTCAACCAAATGCGCACGCAGGACATTGGTCGCCCACACGCGAAATTGGGTAGCTTTAACCGAATTGATCCGGTACCCTACTGAGATGACAGCATCAAGATTGAAGTGTTTTGTTTTATATTTTTTCCCGTCAGCAGCAGTATGTGCCAAAATGGAACATACTGAACGCTCCGATAATTCCTTTGCTTTGAAAATATTGTTCAGATGTTTTGTGATAGCGGGCCGCTGTGTTCCAAACAATGCGGCAATCTGTTCCTGGCGCAACCATACCGTTTCCTTCTCAAGGCGTACTTCAACTTTGTTATTGTACAACACGATCTCTCCCGAAATCAACTTCTTATTTTCAACAGATATTTGCCTCATTATACATTCCTTATTCTCGAGATTATACTTTCTCCTTCATCAAACTGTCCAGCGGGCTTTTGGGCGCGTTGGACAGCGTGCGCATGATATGGGTATAAATCATCGTTGTTTCCACATGCTTGTGGCCCAGCAGTTCCTGCACTTCTCGGATATTGACGCCATTCATAATAAGATGTGTCGCAAAGCTGTGCCGCAGGGTATGGACAGTTGCGTGTTTTACTATACCCGCCTTGCGCACGGCGGCAGCAACCGCGTCCTGAATAGCTTTATCACTTATATGATGACGCCGCACTGTATGGGACCGGGGATCTACCGAAAACCGTTTTGACGGAAAAACATACTGCCATTTCCATTCTTTGGCGGCCGCGGTGTATTTGCGCCCCAGACCTTCGGGCAGATACACTTCTCCGTAACCGAGGGAAATATCTTTTTCATGCAGTGCCTGTATGTTTTTAAGATGGCTCTGCAACTCCGCAATAACCGTCTCCGGCAGAATGGTCGAACGATCCTTGTCGCCTTTGCCACTGCGGACAAAAATGGCACGGGCGCCGAAATCAATATCCTGCACGCGCAGACGCGCAAGTTCCATCAACCGCAACCCCGCGCCGTACAACAGCTTGCACATCAACAACGGTTCGCCGTGCATATTTTGCAGCAGCCCCTGCACTTCTTCGGTCGTCAGCACTACCGGCAGTTTTGGCCCCCGCTTGGCGCGCACCGTTGTTTGCAGCCCCTGCGGGCTCAGCCCCAGCGTTTCCTTGTAGAGAAACAATAACGCATTAAACGCCTGGTTCTGCGTTGAAGACGCAACCCGCCTTTTCACCGCCAGATAGGTCAAAAAATCACGGATATCAGCTTCGTTCAACGGTTGCCCGGGCAACTCTTTTTTGCGCACCTGTATCACATACTCAAAAAACCTGCCCGCCCAGTCGAGGTAACTGCGCTCGGTACTGTAGGAATAATGTTTTAACCGCACCGCGTCTTGCATTTTCTTAATTATAATGGAATAATCAAAGTGCCCCCCTGACGGCGCATCGTGCTTTTCAGGGACAGTACCGGCTGACTCTGTTTTTTGAAACTGTTCAACATATATTTTTACCGCTGTTTGGGCCTGCTGAACCTGCCAGTCCTGCACAGTACGCTGTTTGACCTGAGACAAGAACCCCGCAACACGCATCCCTTCGGCCACATCCAGATGCGATTGCGCGTACGCAAGATATTGCGCCGCCCATTGCACATAATAAGGAATATATTTTTGCTCAACCAAGTCCCGCGCTTCAAGAAATTCATAGAATCCGGGCAACTTATTTGATGTCATAGCTTTTTCCCTTCATAAACAGAAGTTCGTATTTCTCGTTATTATAGACCAATAAAGAAGTAAAGTCAATAAGAGACAAAATGCCGTTCATCAATGCAGTAATAATACCACAGAAAGAATAACTTCGGATAGTAATTGTTAGGCGGCTCCGCGCGGAAACGTCCTGAGCCGCTGGTTACTGTTCTTAACAATTTAATAAATTAATGGGCGGGCAATAGTCTCTCCATGGAGCCGCCTAACACTGAGCTGAGCAAGCTCGATCAACTTTTTAGACGGTGTTTTCCCTGTAAATTTAGTCTAATAGCGTCAGGTTCGTTTTTCACTCAACTCTCTATCAGGCGCTGCGCTCCACCGCCTAACAAGTCGCTCGAGTGAATTCCACCCGAGCCTGTCGCAAATGTTTTTGCGCATTCTCAGGCGCAATTCACTCAGCTCAGTGTTATGTAAAAAATAAAATGAAGAAATTAGTCAGCATCGCCATTGCAAAATTTAAAAGCAACCTTCTTTTTTATAAAGCACTATTAAAAGATCAGCAAACACCAAGGTTATCAAAAATACTTATCGGTGGGGCTATTGCATATGCCTTGTCGCCCATAGATTTAATCCCAGATTTCATCCCTCTGCTGGGATATGTTGATGACCTAATAATAGTTCCGAGTTTATTAGCTATAGCTGTCTGGTTAATACCAAAAAAACAAATTGAAAGAATTAAAAATGAAAGCAACATAACAAATCAATCCAGCTGACCGCGTTCCGCGGCAGCTGATTTCTGGTGTTAGGCGGCTCCGCGCGGAAACGTCCTGAGCCGCTGGTTACTGTTCTTAACAATTTAATAAATTAATGGGCGGGCAATAGTCTCTCCATGGAGCCGCCTAACACTGAGCT
>Ga0209697_10007520_pt1 | contig 12705 bp, 9 predicted proteins | sample AliMusrvi5mmetaG_FD_184115 | JGI IMG/M metagenome (GOLD analysis project Ga0209697, IMG submission 184115) | Freshwater lake bacterial and archeal communities from Alinen Mustajarvi, Finland, to study Microbial Dark Matter (Phase II) - Alinen... | ecosystem: Environmental > Aquatic > Freshwater... | reverse complement strand
ACACAAGATAATTACACTGACGCTTATACAAGCTATAAAGTAAAATTAACTACATATCTGCAAGCAACTGGGAGGTATTAATAAAGTTTCAATTTAATATAAAAAATATCGAATGATGGAATCAGCTAAGCGAAATAATTTAAATTTCAAGAATATACTATTCACTTTTTATTTTGTCCATTTCGGCAACATTCTTATTTAATTATAATTGAATCATGATAAACTTTGTGTTCTTATTTAACTAAACGCTAATGAATACTTTTTTACAAAACAAATCAGACAATTTAAACAATCGAAATGTTACGAAAACAGGAATACCTATAAACCTTTTCTTAATACAATGCCTGACTGGATGTAACGATTATTTAATTATAAATGAATATTGCATGCTTTCATTTATAATTGATGCTTAATTATTAAAAAAATCTCAATTCTCATATAATAAATAATCATTTTTAAAAACAATTAATTTTAAAAAAAACATGAAACGTAACATTGAAAAACCCGAAGGAAAACTTGGTATATTACTACCAGGAATTGGAGCTGTTGCAACTACACTTATTACTGGTGTTTTAGCAACGAAAAAAGGTATTGGACAACCTATTGGTTCATTAACACAAATGGGAACTATTAGGTTAGGTAAAAGAACCGAGAATAGAAATCCACTTATTAAAAGTTTTGTACCTTTAACAGATTTAAACGACATTGTATTTGGAGGATGGGATTTATTTGAAGATAATGCTTATGAAGCTGCTATAAAAGCAGGAGTTTTGGACATTCATTTGATTGAGAAATTCAAAGAAGAACTTAGTGCTATTAAGCCAATGAAGGCAGTATTTGATCCAACATATATCAGAAATCTTGCAGCTGTTTATATAAAAAAGGCACCAACAAAAATGGACTATGCATTACTGCTGATAAAGGATATAGAACAATTTAAAAAAGAAAATAACTGCAATCGTTTGGTAATGGTTTGGTGTGCCTCCACCGAAGTATACATAAAAGAATCTGCCGTTCATCAAACGATCGAAGAACTAGAAAAAGGACTCAAAAATAATGATCCAGCCATCCCCCCTAGCATGATTTATGCATATGCTGCTATAAAAGCAGGTGTGCCTTTTGTAAACGGTTCACCTGGACTTACTTGCGATGTGCCTGCCATTGTTGATCTTGCAAATAAACATAATGTGCCAATTGCTGGTAAAGACTATAAATCAGGACAAACATTTATGAAAACAATGCTTGCCCCTGGACTTCGCGCAAGGCTATTGGGTGTCGATGGTTGGTTCTCAACTAATATTCTTGGCAATCGTGATGGAGAAGTATTGAATGATCCAGATAATTTTAAATCAAAAGAAGTCTCAAAATCAGGTGTAATAGAAGATATTTTGGACGCAAAATTATATCCTGAACTCTATAAAAATATCTTTCATAAAGTACGCATTGAGTATTATCCACCGCGCGGCGACTTCAAGGAAAGTTGGGATAATCTTGATATATTTGGTTGGTTAGGATACAAAATGCAAATAAAAATAAATTTTTCGTGCCGTGATTCTATCCTTGCTGCACCGCTTGCACTTGACCTAGCTTTATTTATAGACTTGGCAAATAGAGCAGGCATGAAAGGTATTCAGGAATGGCTTTCATTTTACTGCAAAACACCGCAAACAGCAGATGGATTACCTCCGCAAAACGATGTTTTCAAACAGTTGGAAAAATTAGAAAACACTTTGCGCTACCTGATGGGCGAAGATTTAATTACGCATTTAGGGTTAGATTATTATCAGGAATTGTAATCAATATGCTAACTAAACTTTATAAATTAATTTCTACTACATTCGGAGTAGGCTATATAAGTAAAGGCGGCGGCACAGTTGCCGCTGCACTTTACTGTATTATATATTATTGGCTCGGGAATCAAATAAATCAGGGTTTTATAGCTGTTTTATTAATTTTATTAGTAATTATTTTAGGAGTATGGAGTTCAAATAATTTAGAAGAATTTTGGGGAAAAGACAGTAAGAAAATTGTAATTGACGAAGTAGCAGGGATGCAAATTAGTTTATTATTTATTTCACCTAATCTTTTAAACATCTTTTGTGCTTTTTTACTCTTTCGTTTTTTTGATATTGTAAAGCCGTTATTTATTAAAAGAACTGAGAACTTACCTAAAGGATGGGGCGTCATGTTTGATGATATATTAGCTGGCGTTTATGCAAATATTATTTTACAATGTATTCTTATTGCTTTAAGATATGCGAACGTTAATTAAATCGCAGATTTCATCATTTTTATCAACAGTTGTTGATTTTCTGATAACATTTTCTTTAACAGAAATATTCAAAACATGGTATTTATTGTCAGGCGTTATAAGTACTGTATGTGGTGGTATCATTAATTTTTTAATTAACCGCACTATGGTTTTTGAATCATTAAATGAAAAAATTTTACATCAAGCTTTTAAATATATATTGGTATGGTTGGGCTATTTGTGCTTATCTGTTTTGGTGTTTTATATTTTGACGGATTTATGTAAAATAAATTATCTAATATCAAAAATCACGACCTCTATTTTTTTAGGATTGACATATAATTTTTTATTACAGAAACATTTTGTATTTGGGGCTAAATGGAGAAAATACTAAGATATATTATTTGTGTATATATTGTTGTCGCGCATACTAATTATGTAATTGCTCAACACACCATTGTTAAAGGAATCATAACAGACTCAATAACTCGAGAACCTATACCATTAGTTAATGTTTCTTTCGATAAAGCCAACGTAGGTACAGTGACTGATTTTGAAGGAAAATTTATTATTAATGTTGATAAAGATTATACTAAACTAAAAGCAACACATCTTGGTTATAAAACTGAGATTAAAAATATAAAACAAAGAACAGAACAAATAATAAATTTTAGACTTGTACCTCAAGCAACCCAACTAAAAGAAATTGCTGTTCATACTAAAAAATCAAAATATAGGAATAAAAATAATCCAGCAGTAGATTTAATAAAAAAGGTAATTGATCACAAATCTGTGAACAGAAAAGAAGGATTCAATTATTATGAATATGAAAAATATGAAAAAGTTCAATTTGCTTTAAGCAACATAACAGATAAGTTTATGCACAGAAAAGCATTTAAAAAATTTCAATTTATATTTGAAAATATTGATACATCAAAACTTGATGGAAAGCCAGTTCTTCCAGTTTATTTAAAGGAATCTTTATCAGATGTGTATTTTAGAAAATCACCTTCGATTCGCAAAGAAAAAGTTATAGCAAATAAAGCTGTAGCATTTGAAGGATACATTGATAATCAAGGGTTAGATATGTATATGAAATATTTGTATCAGGATATTAATATCTATGATAATAATATAACATTGTTGACGAATCAGTTTATCAGTCCTATTTCCGCAATGTCACCTGTTTTTTACAGGTTTTTTATCACTGATACCGTGAAAGAAAATTCGATAAAATATATTAAATTGAATTTCATTCCACGCAATCATTCTGATTTTTTATTTCAAGGTTATATGTATATCACACTGGATAGCAGTTATGCTGTGAAAAAGGTTGATATGTCGGTGAATAAAGATATTAATCTCAACTGGGTAAAAGAATTAAAAATTGAACAAGATTTTGAAAAAATAGAAGATCAAGGATATTCTTTGGTCTCCGATGAGTTTTCAGCTGATTTTGGATTATCAAAAGATAAGATGGGTATTTTTGGTCAGCGAACAGTTTCATATAAAAAAATAAAATTTAACACTCCTCGCTTAGATAAAGATTATAAAGGCGAAGTAGTTGAGATGAATGAAAAGGATATTGCAAAGCCTGATAGTTTTTGGACTGCTAATCGTCATATGGCATTATCAAAATCTGAAAAAGGAGTTTATATATCTATTGATAGCATAAAAAAAGTTCCAGCATTTAAACATACTATGGATATAATGGTATTATTATTTGCAGGATATAAGAATATTGGACCTTATTTTGAAATTGGACCAATAAGTACGTTTTATAGTTTCAATCCAGTTGAAGGTTTCAGATTAAGAGCAGGTGGTAGAACAACTATTGCATTTAGCAAAAAAATAAATTTTGAATCCTATGCTGCTTATGGATTTAAAGATGAAAAATGGAAATACTATCTCGGAACGACATATTCATTATCGAAAAAAAGCATTTATGAGTTTCCTGTAAAATCATTAAAGTTTAGTTATCAGAAAGAAACAAAAATCCCTGGACAGGAACTACAGTTTATCCAGGAAGATAATTTTTTACTTTCATTTAAAAGAGGTATTAATGATAAGTGGCTTTATAATGACATTATCAAATTTGAATATCTCAATGAATTTAAAAACCATTTTTCGTTTTTTGTTGGATTTAAAAACTGGAAACAACAAGCTGCTGGTGGATTACATTTTAATACAAATGATTATTATGATTATAAGACTGAGACAAAACAACTGCAAACATCTGAATTATCCCTTACGCTTAGATGGGCGCCTAACGAACAATTTTATCAAGGAAAATCTTATCGAATTCCTATCACCTTTCAAAATCCTATATTTACATTGCGTTTAATAAACGGTGTTAATGGCTTATTTGGCGGCGAATACAATTATCAAAACCTCTCTCTTAATATTATAAAAAGATTTTATTTCTCACAGTTAGGATATACAGACGTGATATTAGAAGGCGGAAAAATATTTGGGACGCTACCATTCCCACTTTTGTTTGTTCATAGGGCAAACCAAACTTATGCATATCAATTAGGATCGTACAATCTAATGAATTTTCTTGAGTTTGTCAGTGATAAGTACGCAAGTGTTAATGTTGATCATTACTTCAACGGATTTTTTTTCAACAAAATTCCTTTATTAAAAAGGTTAAGATGGAGAGAAGTAGTCAGTGTCAAAGTTTTGTATGGAGGTGTTAGCAATAATAACAATCCTGCAATAACTCCCGGTTTGTTTCAGACACCAAAAACACCTGAAGGTTTACCTTCAACATACAGTCTGAAGGACAGACCATATATTGAAGGTAGTGTTGCTATTGCTAATGTTTTTAAATTTTTCAGAATTGATTTGGTCAAACGATTTACTTACTTGGATCACCCTAACATTTCAACATTGGGAATTAGGGTTAGGTTTAGATTTGATTTTTAAACACAAAATAACTTTTTATTAATGTCAAATAAAAGAAAAAATACACGTGATATTGGGCAATCATTAATTTACAAGATTATACAGCCGTTGGTGACTTTTTTTATTCGATTAGGAATAACACCAAACATCGTTACAACAATTGGATTTGTATTGAATATTGTTGTAGCAATCATTTTTATTTTTGGTGCTGAAGAAACTTCACGTGGCAATTTGTCTTATATTGGTTGGGCTGGAGCTTTAATTCTTTTTGCTGGATTATTTGACATGATTGATGGTCAAGTAGCCAGAATAGGAAAGATGGCAAGCAGATATGGAGCTTTCTATGACTCGGTTATGGACAGGTACAGTGAATTAATTATGTTTCTTGGGATTTGCTATTACTTAATTGCTCACCATTATTTTTTAAGCTCTTTATTTGCTTTTATTGCAATGATAGGCTCAATGATGGTTAGCTATATAAGAGCAAGGGCTGAAGGGCTTGGAATTGAATGCAAGGATGGATTGATGCAACGACCGGAACGTATTATTATAATTGGTGTATCAGCATTAACATGCGGAATCGTTTCACACTTTATAGGCGGCAATTATAAATTATATATTCAAGGAATACCTTTTCATGTATTTGAAACAATTTCGATTTTTACTATCCCGATCGTTATTGTTGCGATTCTTGCAAATTATACTGCATATACACGCTTAATGCATTCAAAAAAAAGTTTAAAAGAACAAGATGAGATTGCAAAAACTAAAACTGATTTTTTTAGTGCAAAAACAATAATTATATTTTTGTTATGTTCGGGTGGTTTATTTTCATTTACAATTTTAAATAATAAAACATTATTTCAAAATGACACATATCCTATACCTAAAATTAATCCTAATACTATATTCTATGTTCAAAAGACAAATAATACAAATACTATTGTTTATGAATCAAATATAAATGAAGATGGAAAGATAAATACCGTAAATCCTGTCAAAATATACTGGATTCGTTTTGCAGAGAAAGGGCAAATAGCAGAATTATCTTATATTCAACGACATTTTGCTTATGGAATAGAATCAAGATTAATTAATCCAAGCAAACAGATATACCAATTAAATTTTGTTTCCTACAAAAAGAGATACATATATTTAATGCAGCAAATAACAGACAATAAATATCACGCATATATATATATAAATGGCAAATTGTCTTTGTTAAAAAAGATATTTATAAAAACTGATGGTGGAACATTTTGGTTTCCTAAAGTTAAATATGTTGAAGTTACAGGAAATGAAATTAGTTGTGGAAACCCTATTTCTGAAAAAATAACACCTTAATTATTCCATGAAAATATCGTTATGTCATTAAAAAAATCGTTGACTTTAAAAGAAGTGTTATGGACAAGTTGTTGTTCTGCATTATATCTTATTCTTACTTCTTTTTTTATTGGATTCAAAACGGAGCAAATAATTTTAATATTATTGTTTAATATCTTGTACTACCTTTCTCCATTGACCAGAAAATTTATTTTAGGATTTCTAATTTTTATTGTTTTTTGGATACTTTTTGATAGTATGAAAGCTTTTCCTAATTACAGGTTCAATATTGTTCATATTAAAGAATTGTATTTTGCTGAAAAAAAATGGTTTGGAATAAACAGTCATGGCACAATCTTAACGCCTAATGAATTTGCTCAATTACATACCACAACAGGTCTGGATGTCATAGCCGGCTTGTTTTATCTTAATTGGGTTCCAATACCTTTAATATTTGCATTTTATTTATTTAGAAAGAACAAAATGCAGTTTCTTTATTTCTCATTATCATTTTTATTGGTTAATATCATTGGATTCATTATTTACTACATCTATCCTGCTGCTCCACCTTGGTATGTTCAAAAATATGGATTCTTACTAAATATCAATACTCCTGGCAATACCGCAGGATTAGGGAGATTTGACATTTTTTTCGGAATTAATTTATTTGGCTCTCTTTATGCTAAAAGTTCAAATGTATTTGCCGCAATGCCTTCATTACACTCGGCTTATCCGGTTATTGTTTTTTATTATGGATTAAAAAACAAATTAGGGTATATAAACATTCTATTTTTTATATTTATGATAGGAATTTGGTTTGCTGCTATTTATTCTTTTCATCATTATACTCTTGATGTATTGGTAGGTGTGTTATGTGCTATTATGACTTTATTTATTTTTAATTATATACTTGTTAAGCAAACTGGATTTAAATCATTCCTGATTAAATATTCAAATGTGATTTCATAAATAAACGTTTTCGCTACACGCCAATAGAGAAAAAAGCTAAAATAGATATTTAAAAAAAATCACACTGGTGGCGAAAGAAATCAAATAATTTTGAGATGTAAATTTGGTATCTCAAGAAAAAAATAAAAAACTGTGCGTCGTCAAAACACTATAAGCACTTGTAGACTACATTTTTAAATTTACTGTTATGAAAATCAATTAGAGCTGGGCTTGCTTAAAAAGCTAAATTTATTAGATAAGTTGTAGTATGAAATATTTTTTGAATTAATTTTAAAAAATCAACATAAATATCCCTTTATGTTGATTTTTTTCGAACATGATTTAGTGCGATTTTTGCGTGTGATTTTGTCGGATTTTGTTTGAAATTGTCGGTTTTTGCAAGCGAGTTTACAGTAAACACAGGGGTTTGAGATGGTTTCATAACCCGGAGGTCACGAGTTCAACTCTCGTTCTCGCTACTCGAAACAACTGCTTGTTTTCAAGTTTTCGGTAATAGGTATTTTGATTATAAAATAGTTTATTTAAATAATCTATTTTATAATCTCTGTAATCGTAAATATTTGGGGCTATCTCCGATCGTTGGACTCTACCGATATACTGAATCAATTTTCCTTCAAAAGAAAAAGGATACACAAGAAAAATTCATTCAATAATGCGAATGTCTGTTCCTTCTCCAAAAAATTGACCAGTAGTAATTAACACATAAAAAAATTAATATTCCATTTCGCATTTCTGCTACTTTCTGAATCTTTAAAGCTATTATTTTAATGTTCATTTATAGTTATATTCACCTTTAGCTTTCTGCAAACTAATTTTTGCTATCATAAAATCATAAACAGAAGTGATATATGATTGTTCTGCGGTTGTTAGAGATTTTTCCGTGTCGAGAAGCTTTTCATAAGAAAACGAACCTAAACTATATTGTTGTTTTTTTGATTCATATACTTTTTGAGAAAGCTGATAATTATCTTTTGCAATAGTAATATTTTGTTTAGCATTATCCAGTTTAGTAAGAGCATCTTGAACTTCATACTGTACATCCAGAATTTTTTGTTTCAGCATTAAACTGTTTTGTACCAGTTTTAATTGATACTCTTTTACTGAATTGATATTTTTAACACTTCCGGTAATTGGAATTGATAGTTTGACACCTATATAATTAACAGGTGCCCAGAAGAAATTGTCTGAATAATTAAACGCCGAACCTTGAAAAAATTCAGTATAGTTTGCAAAAAGAGAAAGGGACGGAAGGTAGTTTTGTTTTGCCTTTTTAAATTGTAATTCATAACCTGCCTGTTCAATTGTTAATTGTTTTATCTCGGAACGGTTTGAGCTTGTATTTGACAACTGTTCGGGTTTTACATTGGTATCAAATAAAGATTCTAATGAATCGATAAGTATGATTACAGATTGATCGGACACATTTATTTTATATTTTAAGTTTTGAATGTGTAGTAAATAATTCTGTTTTTGCTGTGATGTGTTGGCAACAGCATTTTTGTAATCCAGTTCTGCAAGCAGCATATCGCTTTCAAGTAATGCGCCATTATCGTATTTGCCTTTAGCAAGCTCGTAATACTCTTTATAACGACTTTCATTTTTTTGAGCAATATCATATTGCAATGATTTAAGCAAAACATTATTGTAAGCTTCGGCTATTTCTATTTTGATATTAATATCCGATTTATTGTTCTTTTCTTTTTCCAAATCAAGATTGTTTGAAGCAATTTTAATATCAGTATATAAGCCAGGTTTATAAATGGGATAATTCAAATCAAGGGATAAAGCAGTGTTGTTTTTCATACCTATAGCAATCTTTTCCGGTTCAGTAAAACCTAAATAACCGGCAGGTATAATTGACGGTTGTAGCTGACCATAATAAGTTAATTTTCCACTTGCTGAAATATCAGGCAGCAGTTCTTTATTGGATTTGACTAATTGGTTATGGGCTAAATCAATGTCAAGGTTGTTCCCTTTTGCATCGAAACGGTTGTTTATGCCAAGCTGCAAAGCCTGTTTTAGCGACAATTTCAGGGTATCGGTCTGTGCTGATATTCTTGTACATAAAATAACAAGAACTAACAAATATATTATCTTCTTCATATCATAAGTATTTTTTATTGAATATTATTAAACTACAGCAACTTCAGTAATTTCATTTGAATTATTTTTCTTATTTCTAATTAATAAAATCATGGGGATGCAAATCAGAATTGCCAACCCTACTGCCATGTATGCATTATCATAACATACTAATTCTTGCTGTCTTGATAAACCACTATCAAGAAGCTGGTAAGCAACCCTGTTAGCATCTTCTGCCGAGTAACCTGCGGATAAAAAGTTTTGAGAATAAGCAGCTACTCTTTCAGTAACCGCATTGTTGTACATATTTACATTGCCAATCATATTGCTTCTTACAAAAGCGCTTTCATGGTTAAGATAAATACCAATTAATGCAATTCCAATTGCCTGTCCTAATTGCCGCATAATATTGGATAAACCTGTTGCCTGCGCTAAATCTTTTCCGCGTAAACCCCATAATGCCATTGACATCAATGGAACCATCAAAAATGCTCTGCCAAAACCAAATAGAATGAATGGCCAGAAAAAGTTTTTCTCACTCGAATCGGGTGATGAAAAAGAAAGAAGAATTAAAAAAGCAGAAAACATCATAATACCTATGATAGCGGTAATATTATAATTAAGCTTTTTCAAAATAATTTTACTTACTAATATCATGGCGAATGCGGAAGCAATTGTACCTGAAATAAGAAATGTTCCTTGTTGTGTTGCTGTCCAATTAAGTGAAACTTGCGTAAATAATGGGAAAATGAAAAACATACCGACTAATATCATACCCAGTATTAAATTCAATAAATGACCAACAGCAAGGTTGAAATTTCTATATAATTTAATGTTTACTGCCGGTTCCTCTACTGTCAATTCACGCCAAATAAAGGCGATTAGCCCGATAATAGCAAGTATAAAGAAAAAAGTTATTTCCGAGCTATCAAACCAATATTTATTAGCTCCTTCTTCTAAAAAATATTGAAGGGAACATAAGCCAATTATTAAAAATATGATACCCCACCAGTCCATTTTTTTTGGTTTAACCGCTTCGGCGAGATTTGGAACATAAGACCACGAAAGAAATGCTGCAATAACTCCAATAGGAACATTAATAAAAAAGATCCAATGCCAAGACCAATTATCCGTAATATATCCACCCATAACAGGACCTAAAGCAGGACCAACCATAAGTCCTATTCCAAAGACCGCTGTTGCTGTGGCTAATTCTTTAGGGGGGAATGCATCAGCAATGATACTTTGGGCTGTTGATAATAAACCGCCACCACCCAAGCCTTGTATAAATCGCCACAAAACAAGTGTCCACAAACTGGCGGACAACCCGCACATTAATGATGAAACAGTGAAAAGAATAACAGATGCCGTAAAATAAACTTTTCTCCCGAAAAGGTTAGAAAGCATTGCCGATAATGGAACAGTAATAACATTACCGATAGCATAGGCAGAGATTACCCAAGCAATTTCAAGGGTTGTTGCGCCCAAACTTCCCATCATGTCAGGTCGCGCCACCGCTACTACTGTGCTATCAATAATTTCAAGCAAAGCACATGATAATGCCGTTCCTACAAGTATCCACTTAGCAGAACCTGTTAGATATTGAGCCGGTTTTTGTAATGTAGTTTCCATGTAGTTTTAATCTGTATAAATTTTTACAAATACACTCATGCCTGGAAACAATAATTGTGCTTTGTCTGCCTGTAATTTATAGATTGAGATTTTAACAGGAATACGCTGTGTTATTTTTATAAAATTGCCTGTCGCATTATCAGGTGGTAACAAAGAATATTTTGCGCCTGTAGCCCCTGAAAACGATTCTATCTTACCAGTTAGTTCAAGGTCAGTATAAGCATCTACTTTTATCTTTACCTCTTGCCCTGTTTTGATACTTTTTAATTGTGTTTCTTTAACATTGGCAGTAACCCATAGATTTTCATTATCCACTAAAGCGCATAAGCTTTGTCCTGCTGATATATATTGCCCTTCCTGCACGGCTCTCTTCAAAACGATACCATTACAAGGAGCGCGAACAATTGCATAATTTAATTGTTGCTGTGCAAGTATTAAATCTGCTTTACATTGTTCAACCTGTGCTTCCGCCATATTGATTTGGCTCTCATCTGATTTTGCCAACGACTTTAAGCCCATTGTAGTTGAAGAAGAAGATTTTCGGGTACTGATAGCTTTTACATAATCAGCTTTAGCAATTGCCAGATTTGTTTCTGCTGTTTCGTATTGCTCCTGTGTAGCAGCTTTTATTTTTAGTAAAGCGTTTGTCCTGTCAAATGTACTTTGGGCTTTTTCAAGATTTGCTTTTGCCGAAACAATATTTTGTTGATATGATTCAGTAGTCAAATCACCCGCTGTTGCTGTTTCTGTACTTGAAAAAAATTTACTCTGTGCAGATAATAATTTTGCTTTAGCTATTTCTAAAGCAGCTTCAGCTTCATCAACTTTTGCTTTAATTTCGATAGTGTCAAAAACAAAAAGTATCTGTCCTTTTTTCACTTCCGCATTATCCGTAAAATTGATGGATTTAATGTATGCTGTTACCACCGACCTTATAGGGACAATATTGCAATCCAGTTGGGCGTTATCGGTAGTTTCATAAGACCTACTTCTTATCCAATAGAAAACACCTATTCCAAGTATTACTATTAGTAAAGCAGCAACCATTATTATTTTGCCCGGCTTTTTCTTTTTTGTTTCTGGTTCCATATTTCAGAGGATTAAAATTTATTAACTCATTTGAATTATGGAACAAAATTGCAGCTAAACCCTTAATGGATAATATAGAAGTTAACTCAAATGGACAAAATAAAGGGTGAAATAGCCAGAGTGAAATGTCAATTAGCAGATAACCAATCCAAAAATTCTGATACTTTAAATTTGCTTACTGTAATAGTTTCTTTAAAAGGTATGGTAAGCGTTAAAGATAGCTTACGTGCAAAATATTGTGAGGCTTCTTTAATAGCTTTACGATTCACAAGGAATTGCCTGTTAACCCTAAAAAAATCATCTGATGAAATCTTTTCAATTTCTTCGATTGTCTTATTTATAGTGTAACTTTTTTGAGTAAATGTAAGCAGATAAGTAATTTCATTTTCAATATAAAAAATGGCAATATCTTCAAGCCTTACCGGTACTATTTTATCTTTCTGATATACAAG
>Ga0209697_10007517_pt1 | contig 12707 bp, 6 predicted proteins | sample AliMusrvi5mmetaG_FD_184115 | JGI IMG/M metagenome (GOLD analysis project Ga0209697, IMG submission 184115) | Freshwater lake bacterial and archeal communities from Alinen Mustajarvi, Finland, to study Microbial Dark Matter (Phase II) - Alinen... | ecosystem: Environmental > Aquatic > Freshwater... | reverse complement strand
GATATTGGTTCGGTTGCAGTGGGTATGGCCCTTATTGATGAACAAAACCGGATTGTTCACTCCTCTTATACCTTTCATAAAGGCCGGATCAATGAGGTTTTAATCGAGTCACTCCGTGGAATCAAAATAAACCGGTTGAAAGCAATTGGTTATACCTCATCTTGTCCGTCAATTATAAGCGAAGGAGTTGTAGTTGACTCAAGGATTGCCTACATCACAGCAGCCAAACATTTTCATCCTGAGGTACAATCCTTATTGATTATCGGCGCTGAAAAATTCGGTCTGGCCACCTTTGATAAAAATGGGGAGTACCGAAATTACAAATCCAATACGTCGTGTGCTGCCGGAACAGGGAATTTTCTGGATCAGCAAGCCGAGCGTTTGAACCTGCCTAATATTCAAGAATTTAGCAAAATAGCCTGGGAAAACAAGGGAAGCTTTCCTAAAATTGCTTCGAGGTGCGCCGTTTTTGCCAAAACAGACCTGATCCATGCTCAACAGGAGGGCTACTCGCTCGGTGAAATCTGTGACGGATTATCTTATGGTCTGGCTAAGAATATCGTCGATACAGTTTTTCAGAACAATACCTTTTCAAATATTGTGGCAGCCGGTGGTGTAGCGTTTAATAATGCGGTGATTGGTCATATTGGCAAATTAATTGAACAGCAAATCACTGTTGACGGGTTTGCCAATATTTATGGGGCAAACGGAGCGGCACTGATTTGTAAAGAAGAGGGGAAACCTTATAAGTGCAAATTGAATAGCATTAAAGATCTGGTCATTACAGAAATAAAGGAGAAACAATACTATTATCCGCCACTTCGTTTAATACTATCTGAATACCCTGATTTTGAATCACACGAAAAATACACCTTTAGGTCCGTCTGTTTTCCAACCATGAAGGAGGTTGAAGTCGACGTCTATTCCATTCTATCCGGCAAAAGCCAAATTCCTGTCATTCTGGGCATTGATATCGGATCAACCAGTACAAAAGCTATAATTATCGATCAAAACAAGGATGTTGTTGCCGGCTTTTACACCTATACTTCGGGACAGCCATTGCAGGCCGTACAGGTAATTTTCGAAGCGATTCACAATTTTGCGCAAAAAAAGGGAGTCAGATTTTCAGTCAAAGGTGCGGGTACTACCGGGTCAGGCAGAAAATTTATCGGTAAAATTATTGGAGGGGACATCATCCTTGATGAAATAACGGCCCATGCCAGGGCTGCCTTTGAATTAAACCCGGAAACAGATACCATCATTGAGATTGGAGGACAAGACTCCAAATTAACGGTCATGCGCAACGGGATGGTTACCTTCCCGGTGATGAATAATGTTTGTGCGGCCGGTACCGGGAGTTTTATTGAAGAACAGGCCAAAAGACTGGGATGTCCGTTAAATGAGTATTCCGCCCGGGTTGAGAATGTATATGCTCCGCTGGCAAGTGACAGATGCACAGTATTCATGGAAAGAGATCTAAACCATTACCTAATGGCGGGCTACTCTTCCGACGAAATTCTTGCTGCCGTTTTGCATTCAACCCGTGAGAACTATTTTACAAAAGTGGCAGTGCCGGGATATATCGGTAAAACAATATTATTCCAGGGAGCTACAGCCAAAAATAAGGCTTTGGTGGCCGCTTTTGAACAAAAACTGAAAAAACCAATTATGGTCTCCCAATATTGTCATCTTACAGGTGCATTGGGTGTTGCCCTTGAAATCTGCGACATACCTGGCGGGACGACCAAATTCAGAGGTCTTGGATTGTATAGGAAATCTATACCCGTGAGGTCAGAAGTATGCGAATTATGCACCAATCATTGTAAACTCAAAGTTGCAGAAATCGATAATCAGATCGAAGCGTATGGCTTCTTATGTGGCAGGGATTACGAAGTGAATAAATATGTAAAAAACAAATCGATTCATTTTCAACTAATCCGAAAAAGAGATGAATTATTCAGATTCAGGGCAGAAGCAAAAAAAACCACCCTTACTATTGGAATTCCTGCCGGCTTATACTTGTATGAAGAAATCCTGTTCTGGCAGAAATTTTTTGATCTCCTTTCTATCCGCACTGTTACCAGCGAAAATTATTTAACAGCGATAAAAGATGGGAAAAATCTGAGTACCGCGGAGTTTTGTTCTCCGATCGCCGCGATGCAAGGTCATGTAGATTATCTCCGGGATAAGGTCGATTATGTTTTCCTGCCAACCTACCTGGAGGAATCACGCGAAACTAAAACAAACAAACAGTATTGTTATTACACCCAGTTTATTTCATCCGTTATTTCTGTTCAAAAAAACAATAATTCTGGTAAAAAGCTGCTTACTCCGCACCTGAATTATTCGTATGGCGAGCTTTCAGTCAGGATCGAATTGTACCGGATGTTGAAGTCGATTGGATTGAACGATATTGGGTTCATCAACCTGAGTTTGGCTTATGAAAATGCGAAAGAACAGGTCCGTTTGGCTAAGGGAAGATGGAAGGCGCTATATCAGCAGGAGTTAAAGGAGAGTGACGATATTCACATTATGTTATTGGGACGTCCATATACCGTCCTCTCCCCGTCTATGAATAATTCAATCCCGGATATCATTGAAAAGATTGGGATAAAAACCTTCTACATGGATATGCTGCCAAACCATCCGACTGAAACATCCAAGGCCGATGAACTGATTAAAGCCATCCAATGGAAATTCGCATCCAGGATTCTCCATGCAGCTGATATTGTGTCAAATACCGAAAACTGTTACCCGGTACTGATCACATCCTTCAAATGTACACCTGATGCTTTTGTCATTGAATATTTCAAGGAGATACTCGATGCGAAGCAAAAGCCATATCTTATCCTGCAACTCGATGAACACGATTCTACGGTTGGATACGAAACGCGTATTGAAGCTGCTATTAGGGCATTCCGGAATCATCGGGAGAGGCAAAATTTGGAAGTTATGAATGTTGCTCAAGAAATGGGATCTGTAAAAATGACCGATTTGTCTGTTGAAAACACGGCTATGAAACAAGCGTGGCAAAACAATATCAAAACCTTGATTGACGAATCGTCGCGGATACTCAGAAGCCATTCAATCGACTTCAAACTTTTCAGTAACCTTATTCAACAAATTGAAGGTCTCGAAAATCAGTTACCACCTTCCATTTTCAGTGGTGCCAAACATTTAAAGGATAAAATATTACTGTTGCCTTCCTGGGATCCGTATGTTGGACCCATGTTGGAGGCAGTTCTGCAAAACAGCGGGATTGATGTTCGTCTGACCTCTAATTCGGATGAATCGATTCGACGAAGCCTGAGCCTTAATACCGGGCAGTGTCTCCCTTTGAATATTATCGTCCAGAATGCTATTGATTATATTGAAACAAATGGGCTAATACCTTCCGATACGGCTCTCTGGATTATGAAATCCGATCTTTCCTGTAACCTTAGCATGTTCCCCTGGTTTATGAAAAAACTATTGGATAACTATGGTAAAGGGATGGAGCAGGTCTCCGTCTATCTGGGTGACATGATCTTTTACGATTTTTCTCTCCCTACAGCCATCAACGCCTACCTGGCCTATATGTTTGGCGGTTATATCCGCAAAATCGGATGCCGGATCAGACCCTATGAAAAACAGGATGGGATAACAGAAATCATGATTCATAGGGCATTAGGTTCTTTGGTTAAAGCTTTCCGGAATGGTGATCCTAAGGATTTAGTCCTTGATATAATTATCCGCGATTTTGAATCCATTGAAACGGAAAGGAAGGAAAAGCCCAAAGTAGCCATCTTTGGCGATATCTATGTCAGGGACAACGACCTGATGAACCAGGAGTTAGTGAAAACCGTCGAAGCAAATGGGGGAGAAGTGATTACAACCCCTTACAGTGAATTTCTGAAAATAGTTGTGAATACCGCGACTGATCGTTTTTTCAAAACTGGCCATTATGCTGAGTATGTCAAGCTCAAATTTCTGAAGTCACTGGTTCCACTGGTTGAAGACAAATACAAAAAATATTTTTACAGGTATAACAGGGAGGCCGCTATTCAAACTTCAGGTGAAACTGATATATGGTTGAACAGGTTTGGGCTGAACATCCTTCAACGGGGAGAATCACTTGAAAACATCCTTAAAATTCAGGCTCTGATAAAAAATCATCCCGATCTTGACCTGTTTATTCAAACTAATCCATCGTATTGTTGTCCTTCGCTGGTAACGGAAGCGATGACGTCAAAGATTGTGGAGATAACCGGAGTTCCGGTTGTAACCATTGAATATGATGGCACGTCCGGAACAAAAAATGAAGATATCATCCCCTATTTAAAGTACAGGAAGAAGAAGTGAGGATAAAAGCAAATAGGCTCTTTTAGGAAAGACGCGGGTATATAAGACTCCCGTTTTGAAAGCAGGTTTGTGGTTAGCGACTGGCAGCGGGCAGCGGGTCTGGTTGAATCCAATTAACTGGATTTTATTCGTGGAGCGCGTTTAAATGTTTGGGATTATCAATTCTAAGTTCCGGAAAAGTCTCCAGAAAATCAAGTAAGTATAAATCGGTACCGATATCGCAACTATACCAGTAATAAGGATAACCGTCTGCACTCACCAGTATTCTTCCGTTGTTCTGTTGAAGATAGGTTACAAAGTTCATTGTCTGAATGGCACGATGACGATAACTTCTATCTCCTGTTACCCGGTAAAAATCAGCCATCATGCTGGCCCAATGTGCGCTATGGATCCCCATAGTAACAAAACACCTAAACTGTTCCCTGATCCCTTCGGCCGGTTTGTACGGATGATCATGATCGATAAAGGTCTTTTCAATGTAGTTATTTAGCTTCAATGCCTGTTGAAGCCAGGCAGGATTCTCATTTAGATGGGCCAGAAGGTATTTAACAAGGTCGATGCAATCCCAATTGGTCCGATTTGTAGTGTCGGCTTTAACATCTTCATAAAAACCATTGAATAAAAGTGTTTTCACAGGATTTTCCATAATCCATTTCATCGCTCTCTCCCTGCTTTTCTGAAAGGATGGATTCCCACTGACCTTATCCATCTCCTCAAACAGCATCACGCCGTAAATAGCACTGCTGGTATATTCTTCCTTTACTTTCCTTGTTTCCGGATCCACTCTGAATGACCAATTCCCTTCCGGCTTTTGCGTTTTAGCCAGATTTGCTGTGATAATTGAGGCCGCATCCAGATACTTTTTATTGTGTGTCGCCTGATAAAGTTCCAGGTACGATAGCCCCATTATTGCGGCCTTGTCGGTCATGATAGCCTGTCCGTCAATAAAACCACCCATCTTCCCGCCGGCGCAGGTGCTGTAGGGCATTCCGCCGTAAGGATATTTAAGCGGGGTACTATGAGAGATGTTCCAATCGGCCAGGTCGAGCGCCCGTTGAAGAAAATCCTTGTTTCCGCTGTAACGGTAATAACGCAAAAATGCCTTTATAAACAAGGAATGGTGAAATGCAGGATACGAGATGTAGCTCATCTTCCGCTGACCTCCATCGTCATTCAGAAAGGCGGAGTAAAAGAAATAGGGAGGATGGCTTACTCCGTTTTCGTCGATCAAGGTTTTTGGGTCAACCTGAACCCATCGGTCACATTTAGAGACAAAATTCATGGATCGCTCTACGGTTTGCGCATAAGATTGCATCGGAAGCAAGTTCCCATTACTGTCAAATTTGGGTTCGTTAATGAAACATAAATTCTTGATATCCAAAGACTGGGTAAAACCAATGGTTGAAAACAGCCATAATGATAAGGTAATACAGACTTTGATATTAATCATAAACTACTTTTTTTTATACCAGATCAAAAGCGATCCGGGCGTATCTTTTAGAATCAGCTTATAACCATTGATTAGCTGCTCACCGGAAACTTCTGTTTTTAACCGGGTATCTTCATCCGTAAGTTCATAACTGAGTTTAGGATCGATTCCACGAAGTTTTACAGTGATCGATTCATTGACACAGTTTTTCCGCCGGAACGCCATGATTATTCCATCCCCATTGTCTGGCCTGTTTTGCTGGTAAGCTAACCAGACATTGTCTGAGGTCATCTGATCTGTAGAAGTCAGCGGATAATAATCGCCGTAATAATAAGGACGAAGTTGTTTAAATAAGCTGAAATACTTTTGAAGTTCAGGCTGTGAATGCTCCCTGCTGTTGATATCCCAGTTGATTACCATCGATGAGCTCATTGCTGATCTGAAATGGTAAGGCGAAATGGTGAAGTTTCCGGTACCGTGCAGCGGAAGGTAGAAGTTCAGTCCGTAGGTGTGGCATTGCGCACCATCAGGCTCACCATATTGATAATCAGTTCGCCACAATGGGGAGCTTCGTGATATGGTTTCCAGGTCAATGCGCCGGCCACCGCTGGCACAATTATCGATCAGAAGATTGGGGAAACGCGCCAGGAGGGTGTCCCAAAACGCGTAAAGACCCTCAATATGCCGTATCTCAGAGATTCCGATACGATCCGGCTTGTCATTAGCTTCCCAATACGGCATCGGATCAAAATTGAAATCCTGGCGGTAACAGTCGATTCCCTCCTTTTTAAGAAAACCGGAGATGTAATCTGTCAGCCAGATTCTGGCCTTTTTATTGCCAAGGTTATATAAAAAATTGCTGTTTCCCGGAAGTTTAATTAACCATTCAGGATCCTGACTGGCAAACAGTGTTCCTTTGGTCACCCGTTCAGGTTCAAACCACAATAAAAATTTTGCCCCTACCTGGTGAGCCGCATCGGTAACCGGCTTGAAACCGTTAGGGAAATTGTCAGTGTTGGGGGACCAGTTTCCAACGTTGGGCCAGCTTCCATTGCAGGCATACCAGCCGGCGTCAAGCCAGAATACATCAGGAACTATACCGAACTGTTTGTGGCGGTTGATCATCGCTATGGAAAAGGATTCAGTGGAACAGGTATGCTCATTGCAGGGCGGCGGACCTTCACGCGCCAGAAAAGTTGAAAAAGGGAGTTCAGCATGCTTTCCGTTAATCTGACGGGTGTGATGGACCAGGACAAATTGCCGGAACTGGTTGTGCCCAGTCATCCGGTCTTCCCCTTTCCAGAAAAGGAGACAGATTTTGGGAGTCCGGATCTCCTCTTTCGGGAAAAGAGTCAGCTTTAGCTTCTCCATACCTGACTTAAGCTCAACCGAATTTTGATCTGATTCAAGAAGATTCGCAAACCATTTCCCGGTCCAGCCAATGGCAACCATAATCCCGGTTTGACCCGGCATCTCCAAATTGAAAAAAGGGAATGCTGTGTTGTCGGAAGAACGGCCGCCCACCGGGGTCATATAAACCGGTTTTCCAATTTCCAGTTTTTCATCGATAGGCTGGAAATCAGACCGTTCTGCATTGCTTCCTTTGGCGTGGTGAAGTATGAAATTTCCTTTCTTATCCGATCCAAATGAATAGTCGATCACATTCGCCTTTTCAATGATTGGGGTGTTCTTTTCAGAAGTATTTGAGAATCTCAGGACCCACTCAACAGCCGGAAAATCGATGAATGAGGTAACAAGACAACTGACTGTCAGGCCCGTATGCTGATCTGTATAGGTATAAAGTGATTCTTCTGAACCTGCATCTGAAGGCTTTAGCTTCTCTGCACGAAACCCCCATTTCCGGATAAAGCTGTCCGAATTTTTTCCTCCGTATACAAACGAGAAGGGGGGAACCTTGCCTTTTGCAAAGTGCCCGGAGATCCACTTTTTAATATCGGTACTTCCTGACCCAATACCTGGCAGAGTAAGGCTAAATCCTGTCCGGGCTCCTGGAATTAAGATAAGCATTAAAGCTATGACAACTATCTTTTTCATGGTTAACTGGTTAATACTATTTTCAGAAATCAACTAAGCCACCGAAATAATTGTCATAGCGGCATTTTTAATAATTTGGGTCGCGTTTATTTGGAATCAATGCATCTCGGTATCGCATACTCCAATTCCACCCCTGAAGTAATTAAACTGGACATTAGGATGGTCTGCCAGAAGTGACATCGGGACGGCACTGTCCATGATTTTTTTGCTGATCATCAGGGCGGTGAGGCGCTGTCCGAATGCATTGTCATGTGCTCCGGCCTGCCAGATCGAGACTTTCTCTGCTTTCCAGGTTTGTTGCGGACCGACGGTAAGTGCCTGCCTCGGAATACCGGTTACAACACCTCCGGCACTGGTCCTGGCGTTTTGCATGCAGGTGATCGGGTGGAGATCAACGACGCGTGTGGTCAGTTTCCGGAACTCTTCGGGTGTCGGGGGAGCATCCTTGTAAAGACCTTCCCGTTTAAACGGATCATTAAAGGCCCAGTGTTTGGTATCACCCTGGCCTCCCTGCATTACGGCACACCGGACACCGCTCTCCCAGCTCTGAATATATTTGCTGGTTTCGGCTTTTGGAAAATGCATATTTGTTTCAGGCATCCTGAATTCCGGATGAATCCGGTTAAAACACAGGTCTTTATCCGCCTTCTCAAAGGATATCGGATTGGCGGCATCCAGCTCTTTACCGTCAACATACCACTCATCCATCCCCCAGAAATGGGCATTCGATAAATTTAGCTGCAATTCGTTGACCATTCGGGCAACAAGCGGCAATTGCTCGGTGGGGCCGATCGGGCCACAAATGCCAACCTGATTACTCGCCGTGGCCTGTTTCCAGGCTGTGATATACTCCAGCGCTTCTGCGAGGTAGAAATCTTCCAGCGTATCGTAGAAAACAACCTTAAAACCTGGCCGGGATAGCTGAAAAAGATCTTCCGGGGTGAGTTTTGCGGCATCCATTAACAAATCGTCCTCCAGGGTGGTAAAATCCCACCATTCAGGAGCTAACATGCTTAATTTTCGGGCCATAAGAATTTGTTTTTATGTTTAAATTATAAGAATTTGTTCTTTAAAAACAGAGCGAATTATGTTTTAATACTATAACGAAAATTTTCTGATCAACCTTTTTGCTGTTGCGTCAGAAGGAAGCTGCGGGCTTTTTTCAACGTTCCAGCACTGACGGCCTGGTTTGATTGCTTTTTACCCCGGTTAAGGGCGGAGCCCACCACCCGGGGTTATCAAAATGTCGCCCGTACCGGGCTCAAGAATCTGCGGGATCTGCGGGCATACCAATTAACTATGTAGCCCGTACCGAGCTATTCTTTATTGTCAAATTGTCGAATCATCAAATCGTCGAATTTTCAAATATTCAAATTAATCATTTTAAGATTACAAGATCTCCAATCTCCGCTTTAAGGATATTGTCCTGCGGATACCCGTGTCCCAAATGTTGTCTGAATCCTTCGGCATACTCCGTATGGATCTCTTTACCCCGAAAATTGGCAAACTGTTTCATTGCCAGGATATACTGATCCATTTTATGATGTTTCCTGAGCCATTCCCGCTGACTGGCATGACACGACAATGTCTCTTCCTTAATTCCAATTTCACCGGAAATATCCACATAAAAACCAGGAATTACCGGGTTTCCAAACTTATCTTTCCCTTCCATCGGATCGACATAATACAAATAGGGAACCATTGCAAATGGCTCACCCGAGGATTCCATATTTTTTATTCCTGCGGAAAAACACGCGGTCTGGGCAACGAGGCTGGTCATCTCATGATCGATCATATAACAATTCGGACTTGCAGTGATCACGATCGTTGGCTGGACTTCCCGGATTAATGCGGTGGCTTTGTTGATCGTTTCGCGATCGTACATGATGTAAACATCGTCACATTCCAGACAATGGTATGTTCCTCCAAGCACCTCTGCCGCCTTTGCCGCCTCTGCCTTCCTGATCCGGCTGATCTCTTCCCTGGTCAGCTCGGCAGACCCTTTATCGCCCGGAGTCATCGTTGCAATGTGAACCGTCCAACCCCCTTTTTTTAATAACGACAGGGTGCCGACACACATAAGCTCTGCATCATCGGGGTGTGCAAAAATTCCTAATACCGTTTTATTCATAACTACCTGTTTTGGTTATTTTCTGTCATTCCTTCATTCTGACTCGTCCTGATTTTTGTTTACAGTTTTTGTGTTTAAATTGATATTTTAAAATCCTGACACCACTTCTGGGTTGATAACTACCATTATAACTGATCTGTAAATCGACTCATTGTGGGCAGCCGTGCGCTCGCTGGCACTCCTTCATTTTTTCATTCTTTCATTTTTCCATTGCCCCAAAGGTGTAAGATCGATTCGTCTGAACAGAGTTTCTGCCCCTTCTGACTGCACCTGAATCCTCCCTTTTTGAGGCTGAACATCGATGGCATGATTGACTAATTTGCCATTCAGGTAAATGGTAACCTCTTTCCCTTCTGCTATAATCGTTAATTGATTCCACTTACCATGAGCTTTTTCCTGGTCTTTTGCCCCCCGAAATCCCTTAATATCCTTCCATTCCTGATCACGGCCCCACCAATTTATGCGTCCACTGTTGATGGTTGCCGGATTTCCCCCGCTTTTAAAAATGTACGATCCGCTCTGTTTCGCCTTCTCCACCGGACAGGTGAGCGAAAACTTAGGCGTACCATCACCAACTACCAACAGATCGCCGGTTCCCCCTTCAATCAGCTGGCACTCTATTGAATGCATCCAGATTCCTGAGAATGCGCCATCCTCTCCGGTCGAGTGGATTAAAACACCGCTGTCCCTTGCATTTGCGACACGCGGAGGAAAAGTAAGTTCCCCCCATTTGAATTCAACTTCGAGCTTATAGTTTTCGTACGCTTCATTGGAGGTGATGCACCCGAATTCCTCTCCTGAGATCCTTATCATGCCTTCGCTCACCGTAAATACCTGATTTGGATCAATATTCCTCCCTTTCCCCTTCAGAAAAGTGTACCAGCCGTCGAGATTCTTACCACTGAAAAGGTGTATTTTAGAATTTTTTGGGGTCTTCTCTGCAACCGGGCTATTCTTTGGATCCATCGAAAAACCCGTTTCCGTGAAACTGATCACGCCAATGACAAAGAGGATAATGATGATTAAATGTCTTTTCATAGGAATCATTTAAAGTCTGATAACAATTTTTTTTGCGTTCCTGGCGACCCTTGTGCGAAACTTTTTGATTATCAATATTTTCTCGAAGAGACGCAAAGGAACGCAAAGTAAAATATTTGAAATTTATCTGTTTCTAATTTTCTTCTGCTGATTTATCGGCGGCAAACATAAGTTCATGGGTTTTTAACGCTTCGGAAAGGTTGGTTAATGGCATTTCAACCCCTTCATCAACTGCCTTGAAGAAAGCTTCAAACTGTGCATGATACGGATGATCAGAAACGTCACCGGAATCGAGCATTTTCATCGGAAGTTCGGTCCAGTTATTTTTGTCCAGACCAGGGACCCTGGTGGAGTAAAATTTATTGTCCAGCAGGCTTCCTTCACTTCCAACGAGATGAAAATGGAAATAATAAGGTTGCAGACAGTCAATTACAGAAGCTGTTTTTCCGACAGCTCCATTTTTGAATTTAACGATTGAAACTGAGCTGGTAGGATATTCATAGGGTTTAAAATCATTGTTCTCAGAATAGGTGGCATAGCTGCTTACACTTTCAAATTCGCTGCCCAAGCACAAAAGCAGGGCATCCAGGGCGTGACAGCCTGCCGAGAGGAGACTGCTTCCTGCAGCTGACTTAAGGGTGTTCCAGCGATATTGACCATACCAGGGACCAATGCCGTGGTAATAATCAACCTCGCCATAATGTATTTTTCCCAGTAATCCCTGATCGATAACCAATTTTATGGTAAGCAGTTGACTGGAAAACCGGCATTCGAAGCAAACACAGGTTGTAACCCCAGCCTCTTTGACTGCTGCTTCAACATCCAGACACTCCTGCCAGGTTAATGCAATGGGCTTTTCAATAATCAGGTGCTTGCCTGCTTTGGCAGCCATAATTGCCTCTGCAGCATGGTTGGCCGGGTAACTGCAGATGGATATAACCTGTAACTCCGGATCTGCAAGCATTTCGGCCAGATCGGTATAGCATTTGACCGGGCAGCCATAGGTTGTGTTAATCTCCTCTGTATCCAACTGTCGCGAAGAGCAAACAGCTGTAACCTGAGCCCAGGATGTTTTGTTTATCGCGTTGATGTGAGCACCGGCAACCCAGCTGTAACCGACAATTCCAACATTATATTTTTTCATAAGTTTAGGATTAGAAATTAAGGTGCTGATATCGTGGTTTATATATTTTCGATCTTGCTACATGCCGTTCAAATTCTATTATTGTTAATCGGAACTTTAATAGTCTATAAATTTAGCCATTAATTTTTAAAATGCCGAACGCATCTGCACCGTCAGAGCTCCCTTCAAAGAGGTACGGGTCGCCCATTCCTGATTGCGCATAAGTTTCAAAAACGCGATGGATTACATGAGATGCACTTTTTTCAGCCAGTATTGCAACAGTGCCACCAGCACCTCCACCGGTAATCTTGGCTCCGTAAATGCCGTTGGCAACCCCCTCTTTCCTGAAAAGATCAACAATAAAATCGGTAGCTTTTGCCCCTAAACCACATTCGGTATAGGCATAGTGTGACTGGTACATAAGTTCCCCCATCAATTTAAAAGCCCGTTTGGTGGGTGCCAGAGAAGTTCCCCTTGAGAGTTCAGAGAAGAGCTGAACCCGGTAATTTTCTTCGACTGCATAACGGGTATTGGCAAGTATATGATATATAACTCCCTCTTTTAATGGTGTGTACGGATCGACATGGTAG
>Ga0209697_10007515_pt1 | contig 12708 bp, 10 predicted proteins | sample AliMusrvi5mmetaG_FD_184115 | JGI IMG/M metagenome (GOLD analysis project Ga0209697, IMG submission 184115) | Freshwater lake bacterial and archeal communities from Alinen Mustajarvi, Finland, to study Microbial Dark Matter (Phase II) - Alinen... | ecosystem: Environmental > Aquatic > Freshwater... | reverse complement strand
TAAAATAGATTTAAACCAAATCGTTGAACAAATTATACAACGGTGGTCTCTCTCTTTTGATTCTTTGAAACTAAATCAAGAATGGGTATCCGGAAAAATCTAAGAATGAGTTTTTCAGCAGACCCTAATTAATCACCTCAAATTACGATGCAAACCGCTTTACAGGTTCAAATGCCTTATTGCCCAACGTGAGCGCTTATTTGCGTAACGCGCATACTCATTTGCCTGACACGCATACTTATTTGCGTCACACGCTTACTCATTTGCGTCACACAAATACTTATTTGCGTCACACGCATACTTATTTGCGTCACGCGCATACTCATTTGTGCGACACGCATACTTATTTGCGTCACGCGCATACTCATTTGCGTCACGCGCATACTCATTTGCGTCACGCGCATACTCATTTGTGCGACACGCATACTTATTTGCGTCACGCGCATACTCATTTGTATCATGCAAATTAATGCCTGCCTTAATCGGGTGCTCACTTTCCCAAAACTGATAGGCGTACCCAAAATGCAAATAGCCGTACCCAAATTACAAATAAACGTATCCATGTCTAAAATATTTATATGTATTTTACATGAGCTGTTCATGCCGGATAAAAGGACAGAAATGTGCATGCGAATGCCATTACCTGTAATACTAATAGTTATTCAGATAAAACAAAACGGTACAATTTATTCGCCAATAGGTAACTTTATGATCCCTGTAGATGTTAGTAAGATGCTTATCAAATCAAAACAAACCACTACGTTTTATAACAAAACATTAGCATTACTCTATTTGACATGTACTACACAATTCGCCCCAAAATTTAATAAATGATCGTTAGTAATAAACACATCAAATATACAAAAAGTAATTTTAATAAAAACAAATAATTAATGACAGAAAATCAAAATCAATATATTTTTAAGATTTTAATAAATCTATTGGCGCAAAACTACTATCATATATGATTATGATTATACAAATCCATATTTGCTGGTTTCCCATCCTTGAAATAATTTCCGGGGGAATAAAAAAGTGCTGTTCTATTTGAATATTTTGGTGTTTGCATCTGCCAATATTTTTGTGAGCAGCGTGAGATCCGGGCACCTCGTAAAAATCCGGATGCTGCTGAATTCGGGATCAGCATTCCAAATCTTAAATGGTTCGATTACCTTTCGCAGGAGAATTGCAATTGTTGAAGCTACACCGCAAGGCGGCAAAATCATCCGGCAAAAGGAAATACCTGCTGAATAAGAAAGGACCTTCGTCTGGATCTGAAAATTGAGTGTAATATTAGCGTCAAATACTGGTGCAAAGCCTCTTGAATTTACGAACAAGCCCCACAATATCTTCGTATTGCAGGGCTTGTTTCTGATTATTTCTTTTTGCGGAGAGAGAGGGATTCGAACCCCCGGTACCGTTACCAGTACAACGGTTTTCGAAACCGTCCCATTCGACCACTCTGGCATCTCTCCTGATGGTGATCAAATCAATTCAGCCACAAAAATAAGAAAACTATGGCTCTGTAACTAAATGTTTGTACAAATCTTTAATAAGATATCATTAATGGTACCAGTATTCCTGGTTTTCGCACTGGCAACGCGTTGAAGCCGCTTTGGAGGGAATACGGTATTCGAGCATCACCTCATGGGTTCCGTTTTGGTAACTGGTCGAATTAAGACTTTGGTCATAAGCATACCCCACCTTTAGATTGGATGAAATATTAAGACCAAACAAAAAAGTGATTTGCTGAGTTGAACGGTAGGTTAACCCAATGTCGAATATCTCTTTTGTTCCGCTGACGAGTCCGGTCTGGCGTTTGAACCGGATAGATGCATTTCCCTCTAAAACGGTAAGATTTCGCCGGTTGATCACTTGTAATCCAATATGGTAATTGAATAATTCGGGATTCGAATTTTTATAGATCACATTGCCATACTGATGGGTTGTATTCAGAAACAGGCTGTCGGATTTATCGACGGATAACAGGTGAGTGGTTGAAAGACTAAAAATAAAATGTTGGTTTTGAAATTCAAAACCAATATTGGCATCCGGCCGAATTATTTGTTCTGTATTGTATTGAATTGAAGGGTCGATTGCCGTCTGCGCTTCAAAAAGCGAACCATCGACAGAACGTAAAAATACCCCTGCCGAAATTCCCATTGCCAACGACCAGCTCCGTTCATTCGAAATGCGGTAAGCGTAAGTCAGCATCGGATTATAAGCCTGTGTTGCACCAATTTTATCGCCCACGAGCGATATACCAAATGCAGACCGCATGTTGTGAATATATTCCGATGCCTGCACATTGAAAACCTGGGGCGCTCCGGATACACCAATCCATTGCTGCCGGATGTTGGTGAAAAAATAGGCATATTCCGTCCTTGCAATAGCGGCAGGATTGTAATTTGCGCGGTTGTACCAGTGGGTTGCCATACTGATATCGGCCTGTGCCAGCGCTTTTGCACCTGGCAATAAGCTAACAACTATAACTATACATGCAAACTGTAGCCTCATTTCAATTTTTTCATCTCACTAATGTTATATAGCCTTTCCGGGTATGCACCTGCTGCTTTGGATCGTTATAATGGATTAAGTAGAAGTAAGTATCTGGATCGGCAAGTCGTCCGCTATACCGTCCATCCCATCCTGCATTTCCTGAATAGAGGATAGTGCCATACCGGTCAAAAATCTGCAAATCGATTTCCGGCATAAAAACATCGTTGATTCCATCACCATTAGGCGAAAAGATATTAGGAACAAAAGGAACAACTTCAATTGTTTTGGTTGCAGTTATTACACAACCATATTTACTCGTCGCCGTTAGCGAAATCGTGAATTCCATCACAGAATTGATAATCGTATAGGAATGTTGAACCGTTGGACCTGTGTCGGTTGTACCATCGCCCATGTCCCAGGCATATACCACGCGAGATTGAGCATTTATACTGCACGTAAGCTGATTGTGCTTGCTGTCTAATGTATTGACAGAAAGGGAAAAGTCCACCTCCGGAAATGGATATTCGATAACATTTTCAGTAACGGTTTTTTTGCAACCGCGCTTATTAGCGCCAATCACTGTGTAGGTTCCGGGTGTATTAACGAAAATTGATTTTGTGGTATCCTTTGTACTCCAAAGATAGCTTGCTGCCCCGGTAACCCTAAGAAGAGTACTATCCCCTTTGCACAACGTTGGGTCAGACTCATCTAAAAAATCCCAGTCAGGCTCTTCACCCACGGTTTTATAAATCTTATCGGAGGAACAACCCGATGTATTCGATTTGCCAATCATCCAGAATGTCCCCCCCGGAGCGCTGACTTCAATCGAATCGGTTTTCGATCCATTGCTCCAGGTATAACTATAAGCGCCATATGCCTTTAAATAGGTACTTAGTCCGGGACAATAGGTCGAATCGCCGCTGATGCCTACCAAAGGGGGCGAAAAAGATTCGATCTCTTTGCTTAAAGTATCGACGCAGGTTGAAGGTGGATTTTGCAAATTTAGGGCAACCTGGTGCCTTCCCGATGTGGCAAAAGTATAAATGGGATTTCTTTCAGCAGAAGTATTACCATCGCCAAAATCCCATTCATACGACAAACTGCCATGTGTTGTAGTTGACAGATTTGTAAACTGCACTTTATTCGACTTGCAATCGAGCATATACGAACTAAAATCGGTTTTTATTACATATTTTACGATTGTTGATTTAAGCGTTACGGTGCAACCTGTAGCGGATGTCATGGTACAGGAATAGACAGCACCTTCTGTCGGATTTACAAGCGTCAACGTCTGCGAAGAACCTACAACTGCTCCAATGCTATCGGTCCAGCTATATGTCTCAAAACCCTCCGGCGCTTTCAGGCTCGCATTTGTATCGCCGGAGCAATATTTCACCGTGATAAACAAAGGATGGCAGGCAGCCACAAAATAGGCATAACCATAATGATACCTTCCGGTACAATCAGCCGACATAAATTCGATGGTAATGGTTTGTCCAATGTATTTGATGAGGTTCGCTCCCACTGTAGTCCAGTCGCGCCACTTAACCGGACTGACTCCGGGACCCGATCCTCCGGAAGGGGTATAGGTTTGAAATCCCTTAACACTGCTGCTTGATGAATACACATCATAATTGGCACAGTCGGGTATCACTGTTCCGCTCTCGTCGTAAAGTGTAACTTTAAAACGGGGTTCCATTAACGCGGTATGGTCGCTTGCATATTGCAATACAAGCGCAAATTTCATAATTAAAAGGGCGTTTGTAGAATCGATTGTCATCGTGTATCGCAGACTTTGTTCCCAACCCCTGGGATTCGAGTCTGAACCATTCACAATTTCATCGCCTAACCGAGCTGAATAGAGATAACCATGGGGTATTTTTTTTAACGCATTTCCGGTATTGGCATCATATGCCGTAGTATCCGACATGATAGTTTGTCTTCTGGCAACAATTCCCTGAACTTTAGAGGTGTTAATTGCAGGGACATCAGTACTGTAACGCCAGGTATAACCAACCCAGTTGGCAAAATTGCCAAGTTCGAAGCCAAGGTTTTGGCAATTCTGTGCATGCGCAGACGACATCGTAAAAAAAGCAACAAGGAAACAAAGCAGGTAAGATTTTATTCCTTTCATAATATAACATGGCAGCCTAATACCAGGTAATTTTCATTTTAAAGTGAATAAAGTGACAGTTTTTTAAATTTATTATGATTTGAAAGTATGAATGTAGATATCGTTGAATACCAAAACAAACTATTTCAGTGAAATGGGCTATTCGATCAGTGAAATGCTATTAATGGCGAAAATCCGGATTGAAAATCCGTACGAATCAACAATATAAAGCGAAGGGTATACAAAGAAATAGGGCATCTCAAAAAAATTGAGATGCCCTATTATTTTGTAAGTGATTAATATTTACTTAACTATTTTTCCCATTCTATAAGTTAATCCTCCGCCCAATCCAAATTGCAACATGGTCTTGGAAGAACTTAAATTAATGCCTTCAACATCGTTTTTTACATAAAAGCCATTGCTTACACCCTTTACTGCAGAGACCAAACTGGCTTCCAATTTTAATCCAAGTCTTTTAGTCAGCCAATAATTAGTTCCGGCTTTCAGCTTAAAGGCAAATTTTGTAAGCGTCGAATTACCATTTGGAATAGGATTATTAACATTGATAATTGCTACACCAATTGCTGCCCCTACATAAGGCTCCAACTTTTTATTTGCCATCTTGAAATAATTATTTCCACCAAGAAGAATGTAGTTAAGACCCAAATGAAAATCACGTTTTCGCTCGTCGTTGTAAAAATAAACCATTGGTGCGGTTGTAAACTGACGAAGGTAACTAAGTTCAACTGACCTGGTAGGACTTAGCATATATTCAATTCCTCCACCCCATTGATAACCCCCTTGGACAGTTGCATCATAATAGTTACTGCTACTATAATGTGAGTTTACCTGATTGTCGAAAGTGTAAGCTGAATAAGCATTCAACCTAATGTTTTGGGCTGATGTCGTACCCGAAATAACTGCAATAAGTAGTACACTAAAAATAAATTGTTTCATTTTGCAAATCTACATTTAATTAAACTTTTAATTTATGAATGTAATTCTTATTTTACCATACAAAAAACAAAATCAGTGAAAGAGGTTATTTTACCTACGAAAGTTCGATTTTTCCAGACATTCAGTATGATTATATGACGAGAAAGCGTTATTTTTTCCTCATAAACAATCTTGCAAATCTACCCAAATCGTCCAATTCCGAAGTATAAATTCAACTAAGCCGTCTGTAATTTTCAGTCCTGACCTTTGTCATTAAATAAAGTTCCACTCTTTCGGATTCTGATTCATCAAAATTAAAAAATAGTGACGAACAATAAACAATAGAGATGTACTAAAAATCAAAAGAGACGCACAATTAGACAATAAAGACACACCAATAAACGATAGAGACATATCAATAAACGATAGAGACATATCAATATACGATAGAGACATATCAATATACGATAGAGACATATCAATAAACGATAGAGACATATCAATAAACCGTAGAGACATATCAATAAACGATAGAGATGCACCAAAAATCAATAGAGATGCACCAAAAACCAATAGAGATGCACCAAAAATCAATAGAGATGCACCAAAAACCAATAGAGACGCACCAAAAATCAATAGAGACGCACTTCCGTGCGTCTCTACATACCCCTAACCTCTTGATATATTAAAATATATCAAATTATACGAATGATCAATATTTAAAAATCTTACCCCCGGCCATTACTTGCTGAGTCTTCTCATCGAACGTGGCTTTTTGTCCCGTACGCAATGCAGCAGTTGTCATGATAGTTGCAATTGAATGGCTGTAACCAGCCTCAACAGGGGCATTTGTTTTTGGATTGTTGGCGCGAACACAATCCATCCAATTCTTCATATGCGCATTTGTCAATGGATCAGATCCGGTATTAGAATCAGTTTCCACCTTTAATTGCGGAAGTTCGAAATCGGCTAATAAATTGGCTTTCATTCCCATATCTTTGGCATATTTCTCTTTTAAACCCCCTTCGGAAGTTATTTTATTCGTATCAAGGTCAAGCTTTCCGCCATTCGAGAAATACCATTCTTTGGTACCACCCGACTCATTTGTCTGACGTGAAGAATAGATCACTTCAAAGCCTTCTTCCTTGTTATTCAGCGGGCCGTAATCGAACACAGCTGTCATTGTGTCGAAATTCCTGCGACCATCTTTCCACACATATACTCCGCCATTTGCTGCAACCGATCTTGGGTGAGGCAAGTTAGTAAACCAATGCACCGTATCAATCTGATGAGCCATCCACTGGCCGGGAATACCTGATGAAAATGGCCAGAAAAGACGGAACTCCAAATATTTTCGGGGATCCCATTTTTCAAACGGACGGTTCATAAGGAATCGCTTCCAGTCGGTATCTGATTCTTTAATTGCAGCAACTTCGCCCGGACGACGCCAGCGGCCTGGCTGATTTACATTCCATGTCATTTCGACTGCACAAATTTTACCAAACTTACCGTCCTGAATAAATTGATGAGCTGCCTGGTAATTAGGACCCGAACGGCGCTGTGACCCAATCTGGACAACTTTTCCGGATTGCAGAACTGCCTTCTTCGCAAAAATGGCATCATCCATCGTTTCAGCAAAAGGTTTCTCACAATAAACATTCATCCCGGCATGGACCGATTGACCACAAAGCAATGCATGTTGAAAGTCAGCAGTCGAAATAATAACGGCATCCATCTTCTGGTTATAAAACTCGTCAGTATTGCGGGCCTCAAGCGGAGTTGTTCCATTATTTTTTTTGACCCAGTTGAGTCCGTCATTGCGTCGTTTATTCCAAAGATCACAAACAGCAGCAAATTCGAAATTCATCTCTTTTGCATATTTTTGAAAAGCAGGCCCCAAAGCAGATTCAAAACGATTTGAAAAGCCGAGGATGCCAACCTTGACCCGGTCATTTGCACCTATGATACGGCCATAGCTTTTAGCGCTCATTGCCATACCACCCAAAGTCAAACCAGCTGCGCCAATCGCCGATTTCTGAATAAATTCTCTTCTGTCCGACATGTTATTTTATATTTAATAGTTGATATTCTAAATTGATTATGCCTTCTAAGTTTGAGCTTTTTGCTTTTGGCTGCTGGTTGCCGGCCGCTAATTGCAAGCTGCCAGTTTAAAGCTTAGGTTCCCATCCTTTTTCATATTCACGATCCCAAAGTTTCATACCGTCTTTATCGAGGATGTGGCCATCTTTTGTATTAACATCAAACGATTTTCCAATCCGATAACCAATATTTGCATAGTGACACATCATCTGGCTGATTGCTCCCTGTTCAATCGGCGAATTGAGTTGTGTCTCTTTGCCCCTGATCACATTAAAAAAGTTTTGGATATGTGTATCGGTCATATCACCTCCCCCGCCAAGTGCAGTGCCGGCTTCGGTGCTCGCAGATTTACTGCTTTTAACCAGTTTCCCCATTCTGTCGAACAGTTTATAACCACCACGATCGACAAATACAGAACCATCGGAACCATAAATAATTGTACCACGGTCGGCTCCATAGGTCAGCATTGCATTACGACTTTTACCGTCCCATTTAATGATTTTATTACCTGGAAAACGGAATGTTGCATCCATTGTATCGTACATTACCCATCCATCATCGAGGAAATGACGTTTAGCGGCTTCAACATCGACATGCTCAGGATATTCAACCTGCAATGCCCAACGTGCAACATCAAGTTCATGCGTTGCATTGTTCCCAGTTTCAGCAGTACCCCAATTCCATCCATACCAATGCCAATTGTAATTCCAGGTATCATCCATATATTCGACGCGGGGTGCAGGTCCCTGAAACAGATCCCAGTCGAGACCTTCGGGAACCGGCGCCTTTTTGGGAACCGGAGATGCACCTCTTGAGTTTGAATAAAAAGCCACCGCTTTAAATGCTGTACCGATTACTCCTTTATGAATTTGGTTGATTATTTCGATTGATTCGGGCGCCGAACGTTGCTGATTACCCATTTGAACAACTTTCCCATATTTCTTCTGAAATGCTACAAGTAATTCACCTTCGCGCGGGTTATGGCTACAAGGTTTTTCAATGTATACATGCTTTCCGGCCTCCATCGCCATCCATGTTCCGGGCGCATGCCAATGGTCGGGTGTTGCGTTGAAAATAGCATCTACCTGTTTATCCGCAAATACTTCGCGAATATCATTGATCAAAGTCGCCTTACCATCAACTTTCCCCTGCAGATCCTTCCCTACTTTCTCGCGCTGATGCTTCATCACATCACAGATATAAACCAGATCAATATTATTGTTTTTATTCTTTAGTGCAGAATAATAGCTGCTTACACGCCGGCCACATCCCATTAAAGCGATATTTATCCTATCGTTAGCCCCGATGATTCTGCCATAGCTTTTGGCACTAAACGACATTCCACCAAGTGTTAATCCAACTGCACCAACAGTTGATTTTTGTATAAATGCTCTTCTGTCCGACATAGTTTGTTGCTTAAGTGTTTATATCCTTAATTTTTGAATGAAAACTTCCGTGTGCGATAACGCCACGAAGATAAACAAAACATGAACAGGCAGGAAATGTTTTACAACATATAAAGATATGGTTGAACACCAATCAATACTAATATTTTTGTAATTGAGGAAGTTGTAGGTGACCGATAATTCGGATATAAGATGATATGAGCATGATTTCACAATCATAAAGTGAAATGATAAAAAAGTTCATGCAAATCGAAGATCAACAGAGTAAATTTTATCTGGCCATTAAAAAACAATTTATTAACAGTTGAATTTGAGAATGAAAAGTATACTTATTGGCATGGCATTATTCATGATTAACAATTTAGTAGAAGCAATAGACTTAAACAAACACTTAGAAATTAAGTGGGAACTTGGGTATGCTGGAAATAAAGAGGCAAAACCTGAAAAATGGATTGCAGCAACCGTGCCGGGTGCAGTTCAGATCGATATCGCCAAGGCTGAGAAATATACTCCTTATTATTATGCAGAACATTGGAAAGACTACCAATGGATGGAAGATAATTATTACACGTACCGTTCAAACTTTAAAAAGCCAGAACTATCTGCAGGCGAAAAACTATATTTTATATCAAAAGGCATTGATTATCAATTTGAAATTTACCTCAACAATGAAAAGATATTCGAACAGGAAGGGATGTTTACCGCCGTCAATGTTGATTTAACTGATAAGCTAAAAGAGGGCAACACCCTAATAGTTAAAATATTTCCGGCACCCAAACTTCATTCCTCACCTGCTGACAGAACACAGGCATCCCATAGCGTAAAACCTGCAGTTAGTTATGGATGGGATTGGCATCCGCGTCTTCTCCCTTTGGGAATTTGGGATGATACTTATCTCGAAGTGCAACCTGCTTCATTCGTCAATGATATTCATGTGAATTATCAATTAAATAGTAATTTATCAAAAGCGGACATCTCAATTGAGGTAAAGGGTCGTGATTTGAAGGGCAATCGATATCAATGGATTTTAAAAGATAAAAAAGGGGTAGTCGTTTCGAAAGCAGAAGGAAATATCGAAAACAATAATTTTAAATCGACTTCTGCACTGGATAATCCAAATCTTTGGTGGCCGCATGATAATGGGGAACCATATTTATATAATTCTGAATTTAAATTAATTGACAATTCGGGTAAAATCATTCAGTCGAATTATTCAAAAATTGGTTTTCGCCGTGTGAAACTTGTGATGAACAGCGGCGCATGGAGCGAACCGGAAGGTTTCCCTAAAGGTCGTAGTGTTCCTCCTATTCAATTTGAAATCAATGGCAGGAAGATCTTTTGCAAAGGGAGCAACTGGGTAAATCCCGAAATCTTTCCCGGAATTATTACGCGTGAACGATACAAGCAGTTGCTGGTATTTGCCAAGGAAGCAAATTTCAATATACTAAGAGTATGGGGAGGTGGAATTGTCAATAAGGAATCGTTCTTTGAATTATGCGACGAAATGGGAATATTAGTTTGGCAGGAGTTTCCACTGGCCTGTAATAATTACCCGGACGATCCTCATTACCTGCAGATCCTTAAACAAGAGGCTATTTCGATCATTAACAGGATAAAAAAACACCCATCACTCGCATTTTGGTGTGGTGGAAACGAACTATTCAATAATTGGAGTGGAATGAATGACCAATCACTGGCCTTGCGAATGTTAAATAGTCAATGTCTTGAACTTGATCCATTAACTCCATTTATTCCTACCTCTCCTTTAATGGGAATGGCACACGGCAATTATATTTTCCACGATTGGAATTCAAAAGAAGAGGTTTTTCAGGAGATGGCCCGATCGAAATTTACGGCCTATACTGAATTTGGAGTACCATCACCTTCTTCTGTTGAGCTACTAAAAACGATTATCCCTCAAGAAGAACTTTGGCCACCTAAGCCAGGAACCTCATGGGAAAGTCACCATGCATACAATGCCTGGGTTGGCAACACATGGTTGTGTCAGAATATCATTGAAGACTATTTTGGCAAATCTGATTCTTTGGAACAACTGGTAGCAAATGGGCAGCTCATACAAGGTGAAGGATATAAGTGTATTTTCGAAGAGGCACGCAGACAAAAACCGTATTGTTCGATGGCAATTAACTGGTGCTTTAGCGAACCCTGGCCAACAGCGGCAAATAATAGCATTGTTAATTATCCTAACATTCCGAAGCCAGCGTATTATGCTGTTAAAAATGCTTGCAGATCTGTCCTGGCAAGTGCCAGATTGCCTAAGTTTAAATGGACTGAAGGAGAAACTTTTTCTGCTGATATTTGGATGCTTAACGATCATTACAACGATCTGCCTGCCGGAAAAGTAATCATAAAAATCGCAGCAAAAGATACATCAATAACAATTCTCGATTGGGATTTTAATGCGATGAGCGCCAATATCAATCAGGCTGGTCCAACTGTTCGGTATAAACTGCCAGCTTGGAAAACAGACCGCTTCAGGATTCTCCTCGAAGTGGTAGGGCATCCTGAATATAACTCTGAATACACGCTCGCATATCAGTCACGCAGTGCCAAAGGAAAAGGATTTACTCCAATTATGAACCAATAACATATCGAAAATGAAAAACATGATCTCCATTTTGTTATTAATCTGCACATTCCAACTATTTGCGCAACCCAACTCTGCACCTCAGCTTCCCTATTATTATGAAGAACTTACTGCACCAGATTTTGTGAAAGCCGTAGGTATTTCAGGTGGCGTTTGTTTGCTTCCATTCGGAATTCTTGAAAAACATGGTCCCCATCTTCCGCTGGGATCAGATATCTACCAAAGCAGAAAATTTGCATCAAGTGCTGCAAGTCAGGAGTATTGTATTGTTTTTCCGACCTATTATATGGGTCAGATCAACGAAGCCAGACATCAGCCCGGAACAATTTCTTACAGCCCTGAGCTCATTTGGAAAATGCTGCAGGAAACATGTGAGGAACTCTCACGAAATGGGTTAAAAAAGATTATTATTGTAAATGGTCATGGAGGTAATAACGACTTTCTGCGATATTTCTGCATGTCACAATTGCACACTCCAAAAGACTATGTTCTTATATATTTCCAACCCAGTTTAAATGAAGATGTAGCAAAAAAGGTGAAAGCTTTACGCGAAACTACGACGGGAGGACATGCTGATGAAATGGAGACTTCAATGATGCGTTATATCCGGCCTGATCTTGTGAAAGTTGAACGGGCAGGAAACCAATCAGGTAAAAATCAGGACAGATTAGCAGAACTCCCCAATCAATATACTGGAATATGGTGGTATGCTCAGTATCCCAATCACTATGCAGGAGATGCAACTAAAAGCAGTGTTGAACTGGGGAAATTAATTGCAGAGTCTAAAGCTGATCAGCTGATTCAGCTGGTTAAAGAAGTAAAGAAATCAAACAAAATTGAAGAACTGCAAAATCAATTCTACGAGGATGCAGCAAATCCATTGAAGACAAAGCAATAAAAAGAAAGGAGGCTTTAATAAGAGGGCACTGAAAAAGTCCCTCGGACATAATTATTAAACTTAAAGCAGTAAAATACAGGTTCAAATCCTTGTACTTTACTGCTTTTTTTAGTATCTTACGGCCTTAAATAAAGGCACTTAGATGTTA
>Ga0209697_10007511_pt1 | contig 12715 bp, 8 predicted proteins | sample AliMusrvi5mmetaG_FD_184115 | JGI IMG/M metagenome (GOLD analysis project Ga0209697, IMG submission 184115) | Freshwater lake bacterial and archeal communities from Alinen Mustajarvi, Finland, to study Microbial Dark Matter (Phase II) - Alinen... | ecosystem: Environmental > Aquatic > Freshwater... | reverse complement strand
TTTGTCAGTCATGTCAGCGGGTGAGGACGATGTGTTGTTCTGTTACTTCGGCGACGGTGGCGTCGATGGAAGCGTGGATCACGGCACCAAGGGATTTTTCCGGGACGGTGCCGAGTGTTTGTCCGGCCCGCACGCGGTCGCCTTTTTTCACGACGGGCGTGTTGGCGGCACCCGCGCCTTGTTTGAGCGGCAGCAGCACGCGCGATGGTTCTACGGTGGTAGCGCTCCAGTGGGCTGGATGGTCGTATTCGGCAATCGAAAGTTTGCGCATCAGCGATTTGATCGGGACGCGGCGGCCGTCGCGCATCGGATGCACCTTGATCTCCTGCTTGCCGGACCACTTGACGTTTTGTTTGCGCATTTCCGCCTTCGATTGGTCGCAGGCTTCCTTGGGATATAACTCTTCGGGGCAGCCGAAAAGCGTGCACAGGCCGCAGGCACAACAGAGCGCGGCCCAATCATTCCAATACTCCTTGCCGGTGGCGGTGAATGCCAAGCTGCGCATCACCTGGTGCGGCTCGACCGCATAACCTAACAAAAATCGCGGGCAGTATTCGGTGCAATACCGGCATTGGTCGCAGGCGGATTTGCCGATGGCGTGCTGGAATTTCACCGGTTTGAATTTCCGCTCCATCACATGGTGGTCGCGCGGCAACACGATCACGCCGCCGGTGGTCTTGGTAACCGGACGGTCGAAATCATCGGTGTGCTCGCCCATCATCATGCCGCCGATGGCGAGCACGGGGTCGGCCACGGTGGTGCCGCCCGCAGCTTGCAGGCACTCGCGCAAAGTCACACCTAACGGAACGGTCAGCGTGAGCGGGTTGGCCACGGCACCGGCAATGGTCAGGGTTTTGTGGGTCACCGGTTTGCCCTCCGCGGCGGCGGCGATGTTGACCAGGGTTTCCACGTTGGCGACCACCACACCGACATGCAACGGAATGCCGGCTGGCGGGATCAAGCGGCCGGTCACGGAATAGACGAGATCGTATTCGTCGCCGGCAGGGTAATAATCGCCTAACAAATGCACCCGAACTGGCGTGTCCATGCAGGCAGCCTCGATCGCGGCGACAGCCAATTTGTTTTTCGCCTTGATTCCCACGACGCCGTTTTTGGCCTCCACGGCCCGCATCGCCAGCATCATGCCCTGGACCATTTCCCTGGCCTGGCGCTCCATGACTGCGGCATCCTTGTGCAGCAACGGTTCGCATTCGGCACCGTTGGCAATCACCGTGTCCGCCTTGGCGGCGAGCTTGACGTGGGTTGGAAAACCACCTCCGCCCGCCCCGACCACTCCGGCCAGTCTGACATGTTCCACTAGATTCATGGAGAAACTTCCGCCGCAGTATTCCCATGAAACCTGCGGATGACAAACCGAAAAGCGGAGGAAATTTCGGTTGGACAGCCGGCTTGCACGATAGGCTTCAAGGCTATAAACTCCGCCCATGCGCGTCGAGACCAGCACCTTGTTTTTTGAAACCGGCAGTCCGGACAACCCGTTGAGGTTGCGGGATGGCGGCGTGTTGCCTGGGGTCCGGATCGCTTATGAAACCTGGGGCAGCCTCAACGCCGAGCGCTCGAATGCGATCTTTTTGTTTCACGCGCTGTCCGGTTCCCACCACGCAGCGGGTTACAATCCGGTGATCGAAGGGGTCGGCGAATTGTGGCAGCCGGAAATGCACACCGGTTGGTGGGATGACATGATCGGACCGGGCAAGGCGCTCGATACGAAGAAATATTTCATCATTTGCGCGAACTATCTGGGCGGTTGTTATGGCAGCACCGGGCCGGTGGACATCCAGCCGCAGACCGGCAAACCCTGGGGTTCGGCGTTCCCGGCGGTGACGGCCGCAGACCAGGTGGAGGTGTTCGTGCGCCTGCTCGACCACCTCGGCATCGGGGTGCTCAACGCGGTGGTCGGCCCGTCGGTCGGCGGGCTGGTCGCACTTACCTTCGCCACGCGGTTTCCCGAGCGGGTGCGCAACGTGGTCGCCATCGCGGCCGGTTACAAAACCACGGTGCTCAACCGGCTGATCCTCTTCGAGCAAATCCTCGCCATCGAAAACGATCCCTATTTCAACGCCGGCGATTATTACGATGCCACCCCGCCGCTCTATGGATTGGCGCTCGCCCGCATGATCTCCCACAAAACGTTCGTGCACCTCGACACGTTCGAGCGCCGGGCGCGCCAGGATGTGGTGCAACCGGATGACGTGCTCGCCTGGTACCGGGTGCGCGACCAGTTCCAGAGTTATATGTTGCACCAGGGCAAGAAGTTCGTGCGCCGCTTCGACGCCAACACCTACCTGCGCATCATCGACCTCTGGTCGCGCTATGACGCCACCCAGGAAGGCGATGCGAAGGCACCCGCTGATTTGTTAGACAGGGCGCGGCTTGCCGGGCAGCGCTGGCTGGTGTTTTCGGTCGATTCGGATTTCTGTTTCTATCCGGAAGAACAGGCGGAGCTGGTGAAACACCTGGAAAGCGCCAGGGTGGATGTCATGCACATCACCGTGCATTCGGACAAGGGCCATGATTCGTTCCTGCTTGAACCCGACCTTTACACGCCGCATATCAAGTGGCTGTTAGATAAATGATCGAGGTGTGGGGTTATTTCACCGGCCATTGCAGGATCTAAGTGAGCTTCAAGCTCCACGCATTCACGGATCATGGGCTGGCGAGTCTGGAGACTCGCGGTCCTTGGTAGGCTCGGGTACCTCTTCGGCAAGTTTGGCGAGTGCGGCACAGGTGTCATTCCATTTTTTGTCAGACCACGCGATGGGCGGATGAATGGTCTTGCAGCGGAATCGTTCGACCCGTTCGCGGGCCTCGTTGGTCAGTCCGCGCGGCAGCTCGGCGAGTGCGCGGGCGGCGGCCTCCGCGGTTTCGGTGCGATGACAGATCACCGCCAGATCATTGCCCGCTTGGATCGCCAGTTTCACATCCTCGCCACGGCCGTAGCGACGGGTGATGACCTCACTATCGAGATCATCCGTCAGGACGAGATGTCTATCAAATCCGAGTTGGTCGCGGAGGAAGCGGCGGATGATGCGCGGCGAGAACGAGGCGGGAAACTCGGCATCGACGTTGGGAAAATCCACATGGCCCGTCATGATGGCATCAAGTTCCGGCATCAGGGCGGTGTAGGGAATCACATCCTCGCGCTGCAATTCGGCGAGCGTCGCCGGGCAGGACGGAAAACCGGGACTGGGATCGTCCGCCGCACGGCCTCCGGCTGGAAAATATTTCGCACATCCGGCGACCGAGCGTTTGCGCAGCCAGCGGTTCCACTGGCCGGCGTAATCGATGACGCGTTGCGGATCGCGCCCCCAGCAACGGCCGCGCAACCGGCCATTGTTGTTAGGGAAATGGTCGAGATCGAGGACCGGGGCCAGGTTCAGATTGATCCCTAACAGCCGGAGCAAATCGCCGGTGAAAGCGCCGGCTTGGGCGATTTTCCCCATGTCGCGGCGGACAGCCAGCGGCGGCGCGGATGGTGCCGCGGGCGCGATGTCCCTGGTCGGGGTAAAGCAGCCGCCTTCCTGGCTGATGGCAAGGATCGGCAGGATCGGTGAGAGTCCGCGCAGGTCGTCGGTGAGTTTGCGGGTTTGCGCGGGCGAAACGAGGTTGCGCGGAACGAGTATGTAGCCCGCAGGTTGGAGGCGGCGGAACAACGCCGCCTCCTCCGGTGTGAGATCCGGTCCGGCTAGGCCTAACAAAAGCAACGTGCCGTCTGTCATTCGCCGGAGGTAAGCAAAGTGGCGGGCGGATGTCGATCCCCAGGCGTGGTGGATTTACCGCAAAGCCGCGACGGGACGCAGAGGGAAACCGGCTTCAGCTTGGCCCCGCAGGGAGGTGTTCTCAAGGGCACTGCGAAGATGAGATCGTGACACGCGGCGGTAGCGGCGATCAGGAGATCATCGTTCTTTCCAATGGAGGGTGACTCGCCCCTCTTCATTGACGTTTCATGGGCATCGGCGGAGCTGAGTCCGCCGCTCCTTGATCCGCCATCCCGCCGGTTTCCGGCATCATCGCGTGGTTGTGCCTTTTTGTCATGCTCCCAGCATGGCGTACGCCTTGGCGCGGCCAGTCTTGACATTTGAGTTTGCCTGCCCGCGTGCATGCGGCTTGATTGAGCCATGGCAAGCGCCGCCGATACCACCTACGAACTGCTGGCCCCGGCGGGCAACTGGGACTGCGCCCGGGCGGCAGTGGCCGCCGGGGCGGATGCGATCTATTTCGGGCTGCCGCGCTTCAACGCGCGTTTGCGGGCGGACAATTTCATCGACGCGGATCTGGACGAGCTCATGGAGTTTTTGCATCGCCACGGGGTGAAGGGCCTGGTAACGATGAACACCCTGATTTTCACCCGCGAGTTGGAGGCGGCCGAGGCTCAAATCCGGAAACTCGCCGCCGCAGGAGTGGATGCGCTGATCGTCCAGGATCTCGGACTCGCGCAGCTCGTCCGGCAACTCGCACCCGCCGTGGACTTGCACGCGTCCACCCAGATGACGATCACCTCGCCCGAGGGACTCGCTTTCGTCGAGTCGCTATTTCCGTTAGACCGGGCCATCCTCGCCCGCGAGCTGTCTGTTAGAGAAATCGCCCGGTTTTCAAAATCTTCCATCCACCATCCGCCATCCACGATCACCCCGTTGGAGGTCTTCGTGCATGGCGCGTTGTGCGTCGCGTATTCCGGGCAGTGCCTGACGAGCGAGTCGTTGGGCCAACGCAGCGCGAACCGGGGCGAGTGCGCCCAGGCGTGCCGCATGCCGTATGAGATCGTGGTGGATGGCGAAGCCCGCGAGTTGGGCGAGGTCAGGTACCTGTTGAGTCCACAGGACCTGGCGGCGGTCGATTTGCTACCCGATTTGATTCGTGCGGGAGTTATGTCATTCAAGATCGAAGGCCGTTTGAAATCGCCGGAATATGTCACGGCGGTCACGCGGGTTTACCGCAAGGCACTGGACGCGGCGCTGGCACGATTGGAATCGCCCGTGACGGCGGCCGACCGTTATGCCTTGGAGATGACATTTTCGCGCGGGTTATCCACCGGATGGCTGGCGGGGATCAACCATCCGTATTTGACGCACGGCAGGTTTGGCAAAAAGCGCGGCCCATTGTTAGGTGAGATCGCGGATTGCGGCCCTGGCTGGATCCAACTGTGCAGGACCACCGGCATGCCCATCGCGCCTGGGGATGGCGTGGTTTTCGACGCCGGCGAGAACCGCGACCTGGAACAAGGCGCCCGCATCTGGAAAATCGAGGACGGACGCATCATTTTCCACCGCACCTACAGCGGCATCAACTTCGACCGCATCCAACCAGGCCATACGGTATATAAAACCTCCGACCCCAAGCTGGAATCCGAGCTGCGTCGGTTCTGGCAAAACACCCACCCGGCGGAAAAAAAGATGCCACTCCACCTAACAGTGACCGGCCAGCCGGGGAAATCGCTCGTTGTAGCGGCGGTCCGCGACGGCCGGTGCGAAACAGGAGATCGTGTGATATCCAACATCCCTCTGGAACCCGCCGCCAAGCGGCCGCTGGATAGCGCCACCCTGATGGCACACCTCGGCCGCCTCGGTGATACTTGTTATGAACTGGCATCGCTCGACAACCGTCTCGAAGGCGAGTGTTACTTCCCACTTTCCGCGCTCAATCAACTTCGCCGCGACCTGATCGCGCGGCTCGATCGTGGCGGCGGTTTCCAACCGCCGAGCCAACCCGCCACCATCACCAGCTATAAAGATCTCCTCCCTCTCAATGCACCGACTGGAGACGTGTCACCCGGCGAGCCTCATCTATCCGTCCTGTGCCGCGATTTCGCCCAGCTCACCGCCGCCATCGAAAGCAACGTTGCCACGGTGTATTGCGACTTCGAGGACCCGCGCCGCTACAAGGACGCGGTTGGCCTCTTCAAATCCTCAATCCGCAATCCGCAATCCACAATCCTCCTCGCCACCCCGCGCATCCTCAAACCCGGCGAATCCTCCTACCTCAGACTCATCGAACGCGCCGGTCCCGACGGTTTGCTGCTGCGCAACCTCGGAGCGCTCGAATACTACAAACATAGTAATCATTTGATGAAAGCCGGCGACTTTTCGCTCAATGTCGCCAATCCGATCACCGCGCGCCTGTTAATGGACAACGCCGGGGTCGATTACCTCACGATTTCCTACGATCTCAACATCGCCCAGACGCTCGACCTGTTATGCGCCGCGCCGCCGGAGTGGTTCGAGCTCACCCTGCACCAGCACATGCCGATGTTTCACATGGAGCACTGTGTTTACTGCGTGTTTCTGAGCACTGGAACCACCCACCTCGATTGCGGGCGCCCCTGCGAGAACCATGTGGTGCAATTGCGCGACCGCGTGGGCCAGTTCCACCGCTTGCAGGCCGATGTCGGCTGCCGCAACACGCTGTTCAACGGCATGGCACAGAGCGGCGCACGGTTCTTCGACAATCTGCGCGGTGCCGGACTCACGCGCTTCCGCGTGGAATTGTTAGACGAGGATCACGCCACCGCCACCCGCATCATCCGCGCCTATCAGGACCTGCTGACCGGTGCCACCGACGCCACAGGTTTGTTAGACCGGGTCCAGGCGCTGGAGAAACTCGGCGTGACGGAAGGAACGCTGGTGGGGAAATAGGCGGCGGCGCAACCGCATGGAGTGCGGCGGGAAGCGGAGCTACGGTCCGGGAAGATGCCTCGTTCGGACATTCTGATGTCCGATCGGACATCAGAATGTCCCGACACCGCGGCCAACGGGGTGGTTCCCACGGGGACAGTATGGAAGCAGGATCGAAGGGGGGCTTCGGCGTTCCGGGAGTTCAAGGGATGACGGTTGTTTCATGCTGGCATTATGTCTCCGGTGGGCTTTTACTTCGGGCATGAAGAGCCGCGTTCACTTGCTAACGGTTCTGGCAGGGGTGACATTGGCAGGGGCGCTGGCTCCGCTGCGGGCTGTGCCGCCCGATCCGGATTTCCATCTCTATCTGTTGATCGGACAATCGAACATGGCGGGGCGGGGACCGTTGGATGAGGAGAGCAAGAAGGCGCACCCGCGGGTGGTAATGTTAGCCAAGGATCTCACCTGGAAACCAGCCACGGATCCGTTGCACTTCGACAAACCCGCCGCAGGGGTCGGGCCGGGACTGGCGTTCGGCAAGCGGATGGCGGAGGCGAACCCGTCGGTGCGCATCGGGTTGATTCCCTGCGCGGTGGGCGGCACATCGATCAAAACGTGGGTGTCTGGTGCGCATGATAAGGCAACCAAGACCCATCCCTATGATGATATGTTGATGCGCGTGCATGAGGCACAGAAGACCGGCGTGCTCAAAGGGATCCTCTGGCATCAGGGCGAGTCGGACCGCACCGCGGGCGATGACTACGGCCGGCAGCTCACAGACCTGATCACACAGTTGCGTTATTGGCTGAACGCACCCGATGTGCCGTTCATTGCCGGTGAAATATCGGCATTTGATCCGAAGCAGGTGGAAGCCACCAATAAATTCAACGAAGTAATCAGGGGCTTGGCGGGCAAGGTGAGGAATTACGGTTGTGTCACTGTCGAGGGGCTCGATCACAAAGGCGACCATTTGCATTATGATGGCAAATCCGCTAGACTGTTAGGCGGGCGTTATGCCGGGAAGATGATGGAAATCATGGCGGTGCCGCAGCGGGTGAAGATTGGGTTGGGAGACGGTTTGTCACACGAGCCCAGAGCACTACCCGTGCAATGGATCATGGTTGATCGCGGTACGGATATTGATGGGTTCTTCAAGGTGATCGGAGGTGTTCCGTCCGGGATTGTGGATTTCATCGCGTTCAAGGCCGCTCCGCCCTATGGGCTGTTTCTGAGGAGACAGGAAAAGAATATCCTTCTATTGACCATACATGAAGGTGGAGTCCTCACAAAACTTCATGACATTCCCGGCAAGGTGCTGTTGGATGGTGACGAGTTATCACTTGCTTCAGGCGAGCTTGGAATTGAGCGTGCGAAGAAGATGAGGGAAGAAGGGAAAAGCGGTGGCAAGTGACCGTCGGTGACCCGCCTTGTCGCGCGCTGGAGACGCCTATGAAAAGCGGGTACGCCGCCTCATTCGCAGCGACGCTCACAGAGCGCCGCTACAGGGCACTTCATGGCGCTTGCAAGACATGAGACCTGTTGAATGAGAAGCGGCAGGCAAATTGCCCGCGGCAACAACTCCCGGATATTCTGAAAACTTCCCAATCACCCGCCAGATGGCGGACGACTAACAGATGCGCGCGGTCGATCATCCCATTCACCATTACTGGCCAAGTTGCCCGCAATATTCATAGAGGTAGGCGGCGATGGCGCGGGCGATGGCGGGAAATGCCTCCTTGCGGTGTTGCAAGAGCTTCTGCTCGACATCGCGGCGGTCGATGAACTCTACCTCCAGAAAACATTTCGGAACTGCCTTGAGCGCAGGACGGAGATCTAGCTGATAGAAAAAGTTCGACCCGGCGCCATTGTGCAGATGAGCATCCGAGATCGGGTCGCGGGCCTTCGAGGACGGCAGGAATCCTGCCACCGCGGCATGGGCGGCCCGCGTCAGGCCGATGGCGAATGCCTGGTCCCGCTGGTAGTTCGTGTTGACGCTCTTGTTATGGACGACGGTCAGCGAGCCGAGCGCGTCGTGCTTTTCCGAAGCGTTGAAGTGGATGCTGAAGACGGCCGCAGGCGGATTCTTGCCCGCAGCGCAGAGCGCGGCCCGCTTGGCAAAGTCCGGGTTGCTGTCGTCGCTGCGGGTCATGACACAATCGATGCGGGTGCCGCGGTGGGCCGGCGCCAACAATTCCAACTGTTTCCTGATTTCGAGCGACAGTTCGAGGGTGAGGTCTTTTTCGCGCAGGCCACCGGGTGTGGTGGCGTTGTTAGAGGCGGACAACGTGCGTGCGGCCTGGGATCCGGAGTCAGCGCCGCCGCCGTGGCCGGGGTCGATCACCACGACATGCTGGCCGGCGATGGCGGGCGCGACCAGCGCCAGCGCTAACAGGAGTACCGGTTTCATTCGCGCACCAACACGTTGATGAAATTGGCACCCGCAGCGCTGCGATAAATGCTCACGGTGATGGTGGGCGTGCCGTTGATGATGGTGCGCAGGATTGCCGGGTTGGAGTGGCCGCGCTTGAGGAGCTGCTCCAGAATGTCGCGGTTTTCGGCGCTGGCGAAAAACTTGTCGCTTTCATCGCCGGGGTCGCGTTTCCCTAGTTTGTGGAAATTGGCGCGGTCCTGGCGGATGATGGCGGCGGCGTTGTCGAGGCGGTCGCCGTTGCTGTTGAGGTGGTCGTGTTCGGATAGCACCGCCGAGTAGGATTCCAGCAGGATGTCGCCCCCGGCATTCCCGGCATCGCCACCAGCGTTGCCGCCTCCCTTGACGACGACGTTGACATAAACGCGGCCGGCATCGTTTTCATAGATGCTGACGGTGACGGTGGGAGTGCCGTTGACGATCGAGCGCAACGCGGCCGGATTCGAGGTTCCGCGATTGAGCAGTTGTTCCAGAATGTCACGGTTCTCGGCGCTGGCGAAAAATTTATCGCTCTCGTCGCCGGGGTCGCGTTTCCCTAGTTTGTGGAAATTGGCGCGGTCCTGGCGGATGATGGCGGCGGCGTTGTCGAGGCGGTCGCCGTTGCTGTTGAAGTGGTCGCGTTCTGAAAGCACCGCTGTGTAGGATTCCCGCAGCGTGTCGGCAAGCGCTCCGGCAAGGCCCGCCATGGTGACCAGAAGGATGGACAAGATTGTTGGTTTCATATTTCTCCCGGATGTTATCCGCCCTAACCTCAATGCCAAGCAAAACATTACCGCAGACCCCATGAATTTAGCCTTGAATTCACGGCGAATGGGCTCGGAATTCCGGATAAGGACATGGCCCTCTTCAGGGCCAACGGCCCGATCTACGAATGCCCAGGGCAACGCCCTGGGTCTAATGCGGATTCGCTGATGTTTTCAGTCCTGAAGGGGCGGACCAAAGGCGTCCACCACCGTTTGGGCCGCCCTTTCAGGGCTCGATGATTCTTGTGTGATCCGGGTCCCAGGACGTCGCCCTGATCCTTATACACAAATCCCGGAGGGATTGCAGCTTGTAGCCGGTGGTTGAGCCCGCGAACGCGGGCGACACCACCGGACTCAGGCGTCCACGGCATTCGCATCCCGGTAGGGATGCCAGCAACCCCGGCCATTGCGTCGGTGCTGATTCAAGATTGGGAATATGGCGCTTAATTATTCCACGGATTTCCCGGATTTTACCGGATTACACGGAGAATATGACTGTTTTCTATCAAATTTCACAGTCACCCCATAGGTGAATCACCTATGATTCATAACTCATTCTTAATCCGTTTAATCCGTTTAATCCGTGGTTTCTATTTTCCTCTTTAGGCTAACAGTTCTATCACGGTATCCGTCGTTCCCGGCAATTCCGGGTTCCGGCGATCGGGAAATGGGATTGGCGGTTGGCGCGGGCGGGTGTTTCCTCCCAAAGCGGTGAACCTAAATGGGAAAATGGAATCAGTCCGCCGGGCAACAGTTACCACCTGTATAACACATTTATTACAAATGGTTTATACGATATCCAGCTAGTCTGTTAGAGGCGTGTTGGGATCCGTGTCAGCAGGTGTTTGAGATTCCCCGGGATCGGATTTCGCAGCGGTGGTTTCCCGTTCCAATTTTTCCAGCCAGACGGCGAGCATGGCGACATCGGCCGGGGTGATGCCGGGGATGCGGCCGGCTTGGCCGAGGGTGGCGGGGCGGATTTCGGAAAACCGGATTTGCGCTTCTTTTTTGAGGCCGCGGAGGGTGGTGTAATCGAGGTTTTCGGGCACGCGTTTGCCTTCCTGGCGGGCCATACGTTCGATTTGCGTCCGCTGGCGGCCCAGGTGGCCCTCGTATTTGAAGTCCGTTTCGATCAAGGACCAAAGATCCTGCTGGATTTCGCGCCGCAGGTGATCCGGAAGCATTTGCCATGAGTTTTCGCTGCGCCGGAACCATTGGTCCAGTTTCAGGCCTTCATGCACCACCTGGCGCACCCAGCGATCCGCCTGCTCCAAGGCCGCCAGCTTGGCCTGCACCCGGCTGACCCGTTCCCCACCGGCCAGTCCGATGGCCGCCGCCCTTGGGGTGAGGCGCAAATCCGCGTTGTCCTGCCGCAACAACAAGCGGTACTCCGCCCGGCTGGTGAACATCCGGTAGGGTTCCTTGCAGCCGCGGGTCACCAGATCATCCACCATGACCCCCAGATAGGCCTCGTCGCGGCCCAGCACGAACTCGGGTTTCCCCTGCACCTTGAGCGCGGCATTCGCTCCAGCCAGCAACCCCTGCCCCGCCGCTTCCTCGTACCCAGAGGTGCCATTCACCTGCCCGGCAAAATAGAGTCCCTCAATGAGCCGCGTCTCAAGCGTCGGCCGCAGTTGGGTCGGCGGACAGTAATCATACTCCACCGCGTAGCCGGGCCGCAGGATCTCACAGTTTTCCAAACCCGGAATCGAACGCAGGAATTCCAACTGCACCTGATAAGGCAGCGAGGTGGAAACCCCGTTGACATAATACTCCTGGCTGTGCCGCCCCTCCGGTTCAAAAAACACCTGGTGACGGTCTTTGTCGGCGAAACGCACGACCTTGTCCTCGATCGACGGGCAATACCGCGGCCCAACGCCTGCGATCACCCCGCAGTAGAGCGGCGATTGGTCGAGGTTGTTGCGGATGATTTCGTGGGTCCGGTGGTTGGTGTAGGTGATCCAGCACGGCAATTGTTCCATGTGGAACATTGGGTCGCCCCAGGGGTTGAGCGTGAACAGATCGTCGGCTGTCCGCCTCAGCGTGTCCGCCATGAAACTGAACTTCGGGATCGGATTGTCGCCGTCCTGACGTTCGCAGCGGGAAAAATCGATGGAGCGACCATTGAGCCGACAGGGTGTGCCGGTTTTGAAGCGTTCCACAGCGAAACCGAGTCGTCGCAACGCCTCCGAGGCATTCGAGGTGGTATCACCCATGCGTCCGCCCTTTTCATTGCGCAGGCCGACATGCAGCAGTCCGCCCATGAAGGTCCCCGTGCACAAAATCACCGTCCGGCCCGCAAGTTCCATACCGAACGAGCTGGCCACCCCCATGATGTGGTCGCCCTCGACCAGCAGATCGGTCACGTTTCCCTGATGGACATCCACTCCCGTCATTGCCTCCAGCTCGTTTTTCATCCGGAACTGGTAGGCCTTCTTGTCGCACTGGGCGCGCGGTGCCCGGACGGACGGGCCTTTCGAGGCATTGAGCATGCGCCATTGAATAGCGGTGGCGTCGGTGTTCAGGCCCATCGCCCCGCCGAGCGCGTCGATTTCACGCACCATGTGGCCCTTGGCCAGTCCGCCGATCGCCGGATTGCAGGACATTTGGGCGATCGTGTCGAGGTTTTGGGTGAGTACGGCCACCTGGGCACCCAGCCGTGCCGCAGCCATGGCGGCCTCGACCCCGGCATGGCCGGCACCGATCACAATCACGTCATAATTCTTGGGGTATCGAAACATCGCGGGGCGCACAGCATAGCGAGCCGTGCCCGCCACTCAAGCATGGAAAGCACTTGCGTTCCACGTGGAACATTCTCTCATGAATGAGGTTCCAGGGGTCAGGGGTCAGGGGAGAATAAGCTACTCTTGGCCAGCCCCTGGCCCCTAGCCCCTAGCCCCTAGCCCCTGGCC
>Ga0209697_10007508_pt1 | contig 12718 bp, 9 predicted proteins | sample AliMusrvi5mmetaG_FD_184115 | JGI IMG/M metagenome (GOLD analysis project Ga0209697, IMG submission 184115) | Freshwater lake bacterial and archeal communities from Alinen Mustajarvi, Finland, to study Microbial Dark Matter (Phase II) - Alinen... | ecosystem: Environmental > Aquatic > Freshwater... | reverse complement strand
GGAATCGGGCTTCCGTTCTCGGGAATTCTGATCTTTTCTTCCATCATTTTGCCCTTCATCATTTTGCCTAATTCCTGAATGATCAGACTTTTAACGCCAAGTTTATTTATTTACGGCTCCTTAGGTCAAATTCTTCGTCTTGTGTCTTGAAGTCTTCTGTCTTGGGTCTGAGGCGAAGCCTCGCTAGAAAACACCCTTATGAACCGCAAATCCATTAGATCGTGCGGCATCGCCGCGATGTTGCTGGCACAGCCGGCCCCTGGCCAGGCGGTCCAGCCCGCCACAACCGCCAGCCAGGTGCTGTGGTATGACCAGCCGGCAGGAGGCTGGGAGGCGGAAGCGCTGCCCATCGGCAACGGCCGGCTGGGCGCGATGCTCTTCGGCGCGGCCGACAAGGAGACGGTGCAAATCAACGAGGACAGCCTGTGGCTGGGCGATGAAAAAGACTCGGGGTGGTATCAGAATCTCGGCGAGTTCGAGGTGGCGCTGCCGCAGGCCAAGCCCGTGACGAACTACCGGCGCGAACTCGATATCAGCCGGGCGCTGCACGCGGTGACCTATACGAGCGACGGCGTGAGCTATCGCCGCGAGGCCTTTGCCAGCTTTCCCGACCAGGTCATGGTGTTCCGCTATACCGCCGACAAGCCGGGCAGCCACTCCGGCACACTCACATTCAAGGATGCTCACGATGCCAAACCTGTGATCGCGCCTGACAGACTGACAACTGCGGGCAAGTTAAAAAACGGCCTGCAATATGAATCACAGATTTGGGTCATCAACGAGGGCGGCACACTGGCCGCGACGCCAAATGGTATCTCGTTCTCCAACGTCACGAGCCTGACGCTCGTGGTCGGTGCAGGCACGGACTACCTTAACCAGCGCGCCAAAGGCTGGCGGACCGGCGAAGCGCCGCACCGATTGGTGACTGAGCAACTTGACAAGGCGGCCAAACGTCAATACGCCGATTTGCTGGCGACCCATCTCAAGGACTATCAGGCGTTGTTCAGCCGGGTGCGCCTGGACAACGGCAAGACGGACGCCGCCATTGCGGCCCTGCCGACATCCAAGCGGCTGGCCGCCTACAAGCAAGCCAACGCGAAGGATCCGGAATTGGAGAACCTGTTGTTTCAATACGGGCGGTATCTGCTGCTTGGCTCGTCGCGTGCTGCCTTGCCGGCCAACTTGCAGGGTTTGTGGAACAACAGCAACACCCCGGGGTGGCGCTGCGACTATCACTCCAACATCAACATCCAGATGAATTACTGGCTGTCCGAGACCGCCAACCTGCCGGAGTGCGCCGAGCCGCTGCTCAATTACATCTTCAGTCTGCGCGAGGTGCGCACCGGGCAGACGTCGGCCGAGTTCAAATCCAAGCGCGGGTGGACCGTGCAGACCGAGAATGGCATCTTCGGCGGATCGAGTTGGGAGTGGAACACGCCCGGCAGCGCCTGGTATTGCCAGCATCTGTGGGAGCACTATGCTTTCGGCGGTGACAAGGCCTATCTCAAGAACGTGGCCTATCCGGTGATGAAGGAAGTGTGCGAGTTCTGGGAGGACCGGCTCAAGGCGTTGCCCGACGGCACGCTGGTGGCACCCATGGGATATTCGCCCGAGCAGGGGCCGCGCGAAGATGGCGTGTCGTTCGACCAGGAACTCGTCTGGGACCTGTTCACCAACTATATCGAAGCCTCGCAGGCACTGGGTGTCGATCCGGAGTATCGCCAGAAGGTCATTGCCATGGGTGACAAACTGCTGGTGCCCAAAATCGGCAAGTGGGGGCAGTTGCAGGAATGGATGGAGGATCGCGACGATCCGAAGAACGACCACCGCCACGTGTCCCATTTGTTTGCCGTTCATCCCGGCCGTCAGATCTCGCCGACCAAGACGCCCGCACTGGCAGCGGCTGCCAAGATTTCCTTGAATGCCCGCGGCGATGCCGGCACCGGCTGGAGCAAGGCGTGGAAGATCAGTTTCTGGGCGCGCCTGCTGGAGGGCGACCATTCGTACAAGATGTACTCCGAACTCTTGAAGAACAACATCATGCCCAACCTGTTCGACACGCATCCGCCCTTCCAGATGGATGGCAACTTCGGCGCTACGGCAGGCGTCTGCGAGATGTTGTTGCAGAGCCAGGCGGGCGAGGTGCACCTGCTGCCGGCCTTGCCCGGCGCGTGGCCTAACGGCTCTGTCAAAGGCCTGCGCGCCCGCGGCGGCTTCGAGGTGGATATGGCGTGGGCTGACGGCAAGCTGACCTCGGTGACGATACGCAGTCTAGCCGACAAGGTCTGCCAGGTGCGCTATGGTGAAAAAACCGCGGAGCTGACGATGAAACCGGGAACTGTGATCCGTCTCGGCGGAGACTTGTCACGCAAGTGAAACATAAAAGAAAACACTTCGCCATGAAACACAACCTGCTTGCCGGCTTTGCCGTGCTGCTCACTGCAACAACCCTTCTGGGCGCTGACCCCAAGCCCGACACCGCCCTGACCATCCACCCGACGGATCCGGGGCGCGCGTTCATGATGAACGCCAAGATCGGCATTTTCGTGCATTATAGATCGGGCCAGTCCGATTTCGCGTACGGCAAGCCCAATCCAAAACCCTGGGATCTGGATGCGCATGCCGAGGCTTTTGACGTTAAAGCCTTTGCTGACGCGGTCGAGGATATGGGGGCGCAATATGTGATCATGACCTCCTTTCATGCATCCATGAACCTGCTGGCGCCCAGCAAGGTCATGACGGACATCGGCATGCCCACGCACCAGTCCAAGCGCGACATGAACGGCGACCTTGCCGATGAACTGAACAAGCGCAACATCGCGCTCTGCCTCTACGTCCATCCGACCGACCAGCACGACCTGTCGCAAGCGGAGCGTGCGCTGTTCGGCTGGGGGCCGGAAGTGAACGGACTGCCCGGTCCGAAGCTCGGTCAGTGGCCCAATCCGAAATGGGATGCTTTCTTGCTGGGGCTGTTCAAGGAAATCAGCCAGCGCTATGGGAAACGGGTTTCTGGATACTGGATCGATCAGCATACAGGCAAGCTGTTTCCCGATGCCGGACGGTTGGCCGTGGCCTTGCGGGCCGGCAACCCGGATGCGGTGATCTGGCAGAACTCGGGTGCCTACGTCCCGGCCGGATTGTCCCTTGAGGAAGCTTGGTCTGCCGCCGAGGGTGGGCAGATTGGGTATGGAACAGATGACCAGCAGTGTCTGCTTCCGTTGAAAGACTGGTGGTACCAAAGCAATGAGGTGGATATCCCGGCGGACGAAGTTTTTCGGGCGATTGCGAGACACAACGGTTGTCCTGGCCGGAAATGCGGCGTCGGCGTTGCGTTGACGCCCTACGCCACCGGCTATGCGCCCAAGGTGAAGGCGAAGATGGCTGATTTCGGGAAACTGTGGCGCGAGCGTAAGGTGTCGCTGCTGGACACAAGGCCCAGCACGATCCTGAAGATCGAGCAGAAGACAAGGCCCTGGCCGATGGTGGCGACGGACTCCACCGATGGTTCAACGGTGTATGTCCATGTGCTGATCCCGCCGGCCGGAAAATCAATCAGCCTCCCCGCGCTGGCCGATGGCCGGAAGATCATCTCCGCTTCACTTCTGTTGGGCGGCAACGATGTGAAATCCAAACAGTCGGAAGAAGCCCTTGAGTTATCGCTTCCCGGAGATGTGAAATGGGATCCGGTGGATACGGTGATCGTTCTCGGGATTAAGTGAACTCAAAAGAAAGGATCGAGGAATGAAACAAATACTGACAATTGGATTGATGATGATTGGATGGGTCGCCGGCATTGCGCTGGCTCAAGATAATCCTGCCGTGAACAAGCTTTTCAGCAACCACGTGGTGCTGCAGCGCGACAGGCCGGTGCCGGTGTGGGGGACGGCAAAGCCTGGCACTAAGATCACGGTCAAGTTCGGGCAGCAGGAAAAGACGGCCGAAACCGGCACGGATGGCAAGTGGCTGGTCAGACTGGACGCCCTGAAGGCATCCGCCGAGCCTGCCGAACTCACGATCAAGTCCGCGACGGCCGACAAGCCTGTGATCATCACCGACGTTCTCGTGGGTGATGTCTGGCTTTGTTCCGGGCAGTCCAACATGGAATGGGGGATGAACAAGTTCAAGACGGAAGAGGATGTGGCCAAGGCCGACTTCCCGAAGATCCGCCAAACCAAGTTTGGTGACGGCTGGGTCGTCTGTTCGCCGCAAACGGCCGGTGATTTCAGCGCCACGAGTTTCTATTTTGGACGCAGGATCTTTCAGGAGACAGGCATCCCAGTCGGCTTGTTGTACGACGCGGTGGGCGCGACGAAAATTGAAAGTTGGATCCCGCCGGAGGGAGTCAAGGATTCCCCGGCATTGAAGGAAATTGCGAAGGAGGATTACAGCAAGCTTTTCACTCAATTGACACAGCCGCTGATTCCCTTCGCCATCAAGGGCATGATCTGGTACCAGGGCGAAGCGAATGCCGACGAGGGCGATATTTACATGCACAAGATGATCGCGCTGATCACTGGGTTGCGCAAAGTCTGGGCACAAGGCGACTTCCCGTTTTACTTCGTGCAGTTGCCGGCGCTAACATGGCAGGAGCCTGAACCTAAACCTGAAGGCCTCACGGTCATGGCGCCATGCCGGATGGCGCAGTTCAAGGCACTCAGGGTGCCCAACACCGGTATGGCCGTGACCATCGATCTTGGCGAGGCGGAGAACCTTCACCCGAATACTAAGTTTGATGCCGGGAATCGCCTGGCGCTCTGGGCGCTTGCCAAGGATTACGGACGGAAGGATCTGTTTTGCAGCGGCCCGCTCTACAAGGGCATGAAAATCGAGGGCAATAAAATCCGCATCAGTTTTGATTATGTTGGCAAAGGATTGATGGTCGGAAGCAAGACCGGCAGGGAGCCGGTCCAGGAAGTTGCCGACGGCAAGCTTAAGCGGTTCGCCATCGCCGCCAAGGATGGTGCGGAGAAGACAGGCCTGAAGTGGTTTTGGGCCGAGGCGGTCATCGATGGTGACTCGGTGGTGGTTTCCTGCCCGGAGGTACAACAGCCGGTGGCTGTCCACTATGCGTATAACGGCAATCCTTCGGGTTGCAATCTCTACAACAAAAATGGTCTGCCGGCTTCGCCGTTCAGGACAGAGGACTGATGAAAAATATGAAAACAACGAAACTGATGATAGTGGCGCTGAGGAGCCTTGCGCTCTGTGGCGCGAATGCTGCCGATGAACTCGTAACGCCATCGCCCTACGAGGTGGTCTGGGATTCGCCCAGCCCGAACTGTAATGGCACAATGCCGTTAGGCAACGGCGAGATCGCCCTCAACGCGTGGATCGAGCCGTCGGGTGACCTGCGCTTCTACATCGCCAGAACCGACAGTTGGGACGACAGCGGACGCCTGGTGAAAGTCGGCGCAATGCGGATCAAGGTGGGCGACGGCCCGGCGGAACGCACGAAGAAGTTCCGGCAGATCCTGACCGCCAAAGATGGTAGCCTGAGCGCCCGTTATGGTGAAGGGGATGCCCAGGTGGATCTGCGCCTGTGGGTGGATGCCAACCGTCCGGTGATTTGCGTGGAGGCTCAGACAGCGAAGCCCTCCACGGTGACCGCCACGATGGAACTCTGGCGCGACGCGTCCACGGAATTGCCGGAAAAGCAGTGCAGTGATGTGCTCAACTGCGCGCTGTTTCCTGAAAAGACGGTGGTGGAACCCGACACCGTGATCAGCGGACTCAAGGACCGCATCGTCTGGTATCACCGCAATATCAAATCAGTCGGCCCCGCCAATCTCGCGAAGATGCAGGGGGTCGATGATTTTCCGCGTGCCGATCCGCTGTTGTACAGGACCTTCGGCGCGTTGATCGCTGCGGGCCGGCCGCAGCGAGTGGATGACCGCACCCTGCAATCCACCGTTGGTACCAGCCACCTGTTTGAAATTGCCGTGCTGACGAAACATCCCGCTACGGCTGCGGAATGGCTGGGTGAGACCCAATCCATTCTCGACGCGGCGCGCAAGGTAAATCTAGCAGACCGGCGGGCGGCGCATGAGAAATGGTGGGAGGGCTTCTGGAACCGCAGTTGGATCCAAATCACGCAGAACGATGCGAAAGCCGACGATACCTTTGTTCTGAGCCGGGCTTATGCCATGCAGCGCTATATGTCAGCCTGCGTCGGACGCGGCAAGTATCCGATCAAGTTCAATGGCAGCCTGTTTACGGTTCCGGCAGCGGACAAGAAGGTCGAGGATGCCGATTACCGGCGATGGGGTCCAGGTTATTGGTGGCAGAACACGCGTTTGCCGTATCATTCCATGTGTGCTGCGGGTGATTTTGAGATGATGGAGCCGCTCTTCAACATGTATGCCCGCGATCTCATGCCGTTCTTCAAATTCCGCACTAAAAAGTATCTCGGTCATGCCGGCGCCTATATGGCCGAGTGCATCTATTTCTGGGGAGACATGTTTGCAGAGACGTACGGCACAGAGCCGTTCGCGACACGTGCCAACAAGCTCCAAGCCAGCGAGTGGCACAAATACGAATGGGTCTCGGGCCCGGAGTTGGTCACGCTGTTGCTCGACCGCTACGCCTACACCGAGGATCAGAAATTCCTGCGCGAAACGGTGATACCTGCCGCGCGTGAATTGCTCGGATTCTTTGACCAGCACTACAAGACCGGTGGCGACGGCAAGCTCGACATGCAGCCGTCACAGGCGCTGGAGACATGGGTGGGCTGCGTCAATCCCATGCCGGAACTCGCTGGCTTGCATTCGACGACCGCGCGCTTGCTGGCGTTGCCGGACAAGCTCATGAGTTCTGAGGATCGTGCGTACTTTAAGCAGTTGCAGGCCAAGCTGCCGCCCTTGCCGACCACGAAGTCGCCCGACGGCAAGGTCATGCTCGCCCCAGCCCAGGTATACAAACAGAAGAACAACAGCGAGGTCCCGGAGTTGTACGCGGTGTTTCCCTTCCGCCAGATCGCCATCGGCAAACCGAATCTGGATTGGGGGCTGGAAGCGCTCAAGCATCGAACCGACAAGGGTGCGTCCGGCTGGCGGCAGGACGATATTTTCATGGCCTTCCTGGGCGAGGCTGCGCAGGCCCGCGAGTATGTGGTGTCGCGGGCCCGGTCGAAGCACGGGGAATCAAGGTTTCCGACCTTCTGGGGCCCTAACTTCGACTGGATCCCCGATCAGGATCATGGCTCGGTGTTGCTTATCGCCTTGCAATCGATGCTGCTGCAGGCCGATGGCCGCACGATCTATCTGCTGCCCGCATGGCCCAAAGACTGGGACTGCGAGTTCAAGCTCCACGCGCCGTACAACACAACGGTGGAGGGTGTGATCAAGTCGGGCAAACTGGAGCAACTCAAGATCACCCCGAAATCTCGGGCGAAGGACGTGGTCATGATGAACGAGACAAAGAAATGAAGACAAACAATATGAACGTATTATCGATCAATAAAACCATCAGGACAGATCTGTTGAGCATAGGCCTTATGACCTGTTTGATGAGTTCTCTCGCGTATGCGGAGGTCCGGCTGCCCCACCTTCTGAGCGACAACATGGTGCTCCGGCGCGAGATGCCGATTCCGGTCTGGGGCTGGGCAAATCCCAATGAAAAGGTGACCGTCCGCCTCGGGAAGTCGTCCGCATCCGCGACAGCGGGCACCAATGGCCAATGGTCGGTCAAACTGCCAAAGATGTCAGCGGGCGGTCCCTATCAACTGACAGTGACCGGTGTGAATACCCTCACGCTCAACAACGTAATGATCGGCGAGGTCTGGCTCTGCTCCGGCCAGTCGAACATGCATTGGACGATGTACCCTGGATGGGGGGTCGTCAACAACGACGCCGAGGTGGCGGCCGCCAACTATCCTAATATCCGCATGTTCACCGTCGCCAAGAGCGGCGCGTCCAAAATGGCAGATGACGCCGACGGGGTCTGGCTGCCGATTTCGCCCGCGAATCTCATGGTCGGCGGGGGGGGCCGGAGCGTCAGCGGTGGCTTACTTCTTTGGCCGTGAGCTTTATCAGCAACTCAATGTGCCGATCGCCCTGATCAACGCCAGCGGCAGCGGCCTAGCCAGCCGGGACAACAAGCCGCTGGATCATTTCACCCTTGCAGGAGAGGACAAGAAATTCGTCGAAGCCAAGGCCGTGATCGACGGCAAGAGCGTGCTCGTCTGGAGCGATGCCGTGGCGAAACCGGTAGCAGTACGCTTCGGCTGGCGGCAGGATGCAGACCCCAACCTCATGAACAAGGAGGGCCTGCCCGCACCTTGTTTCCGCACTGACAAATGGCACTGAAATGAAAGGAAAGAAATGAAACGAATACTGACCGTTGGATCAATGATGGTTGGATTGTTCGCCGGTATTCCGTCGGCGCAGGCTGCCGACGTGACCACCCTGCGCTGCGAATACCTCGTGAACCCGATTGGCATCGATTCAGGAAAGCCGCGGCTGAGCTGGGTGATTGAAGAGAGGGTACAGAACGCGGAGAGAACTCTAGCGAACCCGGAAAAACCCGGCGAAGCCCTAACTGGCATGGCCGAAGGCAACACAGGAGACAGGGGCCAGAAGCAGACGGCGTATCAGGTGCTGGTGGCGAGTTCGGAAGAGCTGCTGAAGAAAGACCAGGGTGATTTGTGGGACAGCGGCAAGGTGGCATCGGATCAGAGTATCCACGTGGAATATGCCGGGAAACCTCTTGAGTCGCGGATGCAGTGTTTCTGGAAAGTGAAAGTCTGGACGCTGACCTCTGACCTCCGACCTCTGACCTCTTCTGCCTGGAGCCAGCCGGCATTCTGGTCGATGGGCTTGTTGAAGCCTGAAGACTGGCAAGCGAAGTGGATTGCTGCAGGTGGTTCAAGTGGCGGCGATTATTTCCGCAAGGAGTTTCAGGTTCGCAGGCCAGTCAAGCGGGCAATAGCTTCGATTTGCGGCTTGGGATTCTTCGATTGTTCCATCAACGGGAAAGCCGTTGGAGACCACGTCATGGATCCTGCGTTTACGAGTTACTGGAATCGCGGCATGTACGTGACTTTTGATGTTACCGGCCATCTCCAGCAGGGCACCAATGCGGTGGGTGCGGTGCTTTGTTCAGGACGTGCCGGCGGCACTGCCCTCATCTTGCAACTGGATATTGTTTATGAAGACGGTTCGACGCAACAGTTTGTATGCGCAAGTCCCGCCCGGGCACTATCGGTTCGAGGTGACCGCCTGCAACAGCGACGGCATCTGGAACAAGACCGGCGCGGCCTTGGATCTAACAGCCGAGCCGTTCTGGTGGGAGACGGCCTGGTTTCATGTGGCCGGCCCGCTGGCCGCCGCCGGCTTGTTAGGCGGCGCCATCCTGCTGGGCTTGCACCGCCGCCACCGCCGCCAAATCGAGCGCCTCGAACTGTTGCAGGCCACCGAGCGCGAACGGGCTCGCATTGCCCAGGATTTGCACGACGATCTGGGCGCCGGCCTCACCCGCATCGCCTGGTTGAGCGAACTGACCGACACGGACAAGACCCTGCCCGACAAGGTCGAAATCCATGCCCGCAAGATCGGGGGCGATGCCCGCCAGATGGTCCGGTCGCTGGACGAAATTGTCTGGGCCGTGAACCCGCGCAACGATACGCTGCAAAGCCTCGCGCAGTACCTCACCCACCTGGCGCACGAATACCTCGGGCCCACGCCCGTCAACTACCGGCTGGATATTCCGTCGGACCTGCCCGCCGTCGCGCTGTCCTCCGAAATCCGGCACGATCTATGCCTGGCCACCAAAGAGGCCCTCCACAACACCCTCAAACACGCCGCCGCCAGCGAGGCGTGCATCCATCTTTCCGTCGCCGTCGGAGTGCTGACCCTCGTGTTCGAGGACAACGGCCGGGGCTTCGATCCCGCGGCCCTGCCTCCGGGCCGCGCTGGCCACGGGCTGGCGAACCTGCGGCAACGGCTCGAGAACCTGGGCGGTCGGTTCCAGTGTGCGAGCGCTCCGGGACACGGAACGCGGTTGACCTTCACCCTCATACTGCCTGACCCGGCCTGAACCGGGAGACCACAATCATGCGCTTGTTGCACGCCAAATCCACGGACATACTCACCCGCACATGAGTGCTCAACAGCCTACCGCGCCGATCAAGGTCGCGCTCGTGGAAGATGACGACGAGCTGCGCGCCCAACTGGCCCTGTACCTCAAACGCTTCCCGGACTGCAAGCTGTTGGCCGATTTCGCCGACGGCGAAACAGCCCTGGCGGCGCTGCCGCGGCTCAAGCCGGAGGTGGTGGTCATGGACATCAACCTGCCCGGCGCGGCCGGCATCGAGTGCGTGCGGCGCCTGAAGGAAACGGTGCCGGGGGCGCTGTTCCTGATGCTGACGGTCTACGAGGACAACGACCGATTGTTTAATTCGCTGCTGGCTGGTGCCAGCGGGTATCTCCTCAAACGCGCCACGCCCGCCGAAATCGTCGCGGCTATTCGCGACCTCCGGGCCGGCGGCTCGCCCATGAGTCCGCAGATTGCCCGCCGGATCGTGCAGCACTACCAGCAGACCTCGGCCCGGGCTCTGCCGGCGGAGGAACTCGGCGCGCTCAGTCCGCACCAGCAGGCCTTTCTGGACCAACTGGCCAAAGGCTACCGCTACAAGGAAATCGCCGACAACCTGGGCATCAGCATGGATGGGGTGCGCAGCTATATCCGCCGCATCTACGAAAAGCTCCATGTCCATTCCCGCACCGAAGCGGTCGTCAAGTATCTCGGCCGGTAGCAGGCCAGCCCCGTCCAGAGCGGATGACGCGTGGGTATTCCTGTCCGCCTGTGTCGAAAAATGACTATTCTTTAAGCGTCGCAACGGCGGAGCGGAGGGGGAGCGCGGGCTTCCAGCCCGCCGCGGCCGGCATCTTGCCGGGCGCGCTCTGAATATCGGCATGGATTTGCCACCAAAATGCCCACAAGGCGCAAAAAAATCGGCTGCTTGGCCGCTGGGCGCGAGACCACAAACATGCGCTTCCCTCAGCAGCTTGCTCTGGTTACATTTTAATAACATTTGTTGATGCGCGGATTTTACCGCGGAAAGGCAGAAGTTGATTCAAAAAAGTGACGCGCGAGCGTCGTAAACCAAAAAGAACAGGAGAAACCATGCAGATCGTAAATAGTTACAGGAAGACAAGCTGAACCATGCAGTCGTTCGCCGTCAGTTTGGCGGCGCTGCTGCTGACGGCCGTTGCGGCGCAGGCGAGTGTGATTACCACGACGACGGGTAACTTCGACACCGGCTCAGGCACGACCGGTTTTACACCAAACAATTCATCGGCAACCGTTGGCCAGTGGTATATTACTGCCGGGAAGGTCCCGTCCGGCAGTCTTGGGGGAGGTAGTACTTCAGCCTCCATAAATTACAATGAGACCTTAGCAAACAGCTCGGTGGGAACTGGCGTTGGCGGTACTGCGTCCGCGGCATGCTACCTCAATGCCAAGGACGCTGGTGGCAGTACTCTTGCCGAGGTGGCGTTTTACGACAACACGGGGATCGTGGCGGCGGCTGGCGACAAGATCAGTGTTGGGCTGTACTACAAGAATCCGTTGGGGTGGGGCGGCACCATGCCAGTAACTGTGTCGTTGGTGAGCGCGGCGGGGTCGAATAGTCTGGATAATTGCAACGTTACCACGAGCATGACGACCTGGTCTGCACGTACGACCCCTGAGTTTACGGTAACAGCTGCCGGGACCTATCACGTTCAGTTCGTGGTATCCTCCACCGCTGGCACTAGCAGCAAGGAGGGCGGTGTTGCTTTCGACGGTGTGGTGTATACTCAAACCCGTGTCGATCCGCCTGCTGATGCCGCAAATTCCACCGTGACGGCCAATCCCACGAATGTCGCGAGCGACGGCGTCGCCACATCCCTGATCACCGTTACCTTGAAAGACGCCAGCAGCAATCCCGCGCTGGGCAAGACCGTGACGCTGGCTTCGAGCCGGGGCGCGACGGACACGATTTCGGCGGCCTCGGGGGCCTCCGACGCAAATGGGGTGGTGACGTTTACGGTGACCTCGACGACGGTGGGCGCGCCGGTCTTCACCGCCACGGACATCACAGACAGCATAGTGCTCGCGTCAACGGCCACCGTAACCTTTACAGTGGGGGCCGTGAATGCCGGAACTTCGACGGTAGCGGCCGCGCCAACCTCAGTTCAAGCGGACGGTTCCACCACGTCCACGATCACTGTGACCTTGAAAGACGCCTACAACAATCCGGTCGCGGGCAAGACCGTGACGCTGGTTTCCAGCCGTGTCGCGGAGGACACGATTTCGGCGGCCTCGGGGACTTCCAGCGTTTCCGGCGTGGTGACCTTTACGGTGACCTCGACGACGGCGGGTTCCTCCGTCTTCACCGCCACCGGTGACGGCGTGCTGCTCACGCCAACGGCCACCGTGACGTTTGGCCCCAGTGCCGCCGCCTCGACTGTGGCAGCCGCGCCAAGCTCAGTGACGGCCGACGGCTCCACCACCTCCACGATCACCGTGACCTTGAAAGATACCGGCAACCAGCCAGTCACCAACAAGACCGTAACCCTGGCTAAAACCTCTGGCCCTGGGACGCCGGTCATTACCACGGTTTCCGGAACGACGGACACCAGCGGCGTTGCGACGTTTACGGTCAAATCCACCACCGCCGGTGCGGATGTCTTTACGGCCACGGACACCACCGACGGCGTGACGGTCACGCCGTCGGTGG
>Ga0209697_10007501_pt1 | contig 12727 bp, 9 predicted proteins | sample AliMusrvi5mmetaG_FD_184115 | JGI IMG/M metagenome (GOLD analysis project Ga0209697, IMG submission 184115) | Freshwater lake bacterial and archeal communities from Alinen Mustajarvi, Finland, to study Microbial Dark Matter (Phase II) - Alinen... | ecosystem: Environmental > Aquatic > Freshwater... | reverse complement strand
AATAAAAGCTCCTGCTTTTAATATTTGCAACAGAAAAGACACAATTTCTTGTGCCTTTTCAAGCTTTTTAATATGGAAGTCTGGAGACTTCCTTTTAGCTGCGACATAGCGAGACGCTATGCCGAACAACCACCGCCAACTACATACGCTACGACGAACTGAGACAGACAGACGCTATGCCGAACAACACCGCCAACTACATACGCTACGACCAACTGAGACGCTATGCCGAACAACACCGCCAACTACATACGCTACGACGAACTGAGACGCTATGCCGAACAACCACCGCCTACTACATACGCTACGACGAACTGAGACGCTATGCCGAACAACCCCGCCAACTACATACGCTACGACGAACTGAGTATATTGATTTGCACCTCATATCCCCATGTTTTAATGTTTGATTAATGAGTATATGACTAATGATATAAAGCAAGCAACAATACTTGTTGTTAAATATATTAGTGGAAATTTACTATTGTCTGGTGGATATTTTTCAATCAACATTTTATATCTCCTTTTATGAAAAATAAGGAAATAATTGAACAAAATAAATGGTAAACTGTATTTAATCGTAAATATCACCAAATTATCAATAATAGTACCGGAAGTTATTCCACAATTAAAATAATTATAAACATCTATGTTGAAAATTCTTAACCAAAGGTCAATAACTACAATATTTAAGGAGTTGATTGTAGTAATAACAACAAATAAAGGTAATTTCCACACCTCCCCTTTAGATTTGTTTTTTTTTGCATTTAGGATTACTCTTACCCAAAAGCCATAATAGCATTTTTTCATCTTTATTTTCATTTAAACCATTTTGTGTCATCGTCACCGTACCAATGACTTGGTCCATGATTATATCCCATATCTCCCCAAAACCTTCCCCAACTATAAAGTGCTACGCCTTGTCCGATTAATGGAATAGAGGAGCCCCCTAAATACCCAACTGCACTATTTGTCAATCCAGTAGAGCCAACAAGGAAGTCACCCCAATTTAAAATTCCATTTCCTTTATTGTTAGAGATATTGATTACAGCATTTGCTGTTGATATTGCGCCACCAACATCACCTAGTACTTTTACTGTAGTAGATAGTCTTGCAAACTGCAAGGCTCTTTCTGAACGCACAGCTCCATTTGCTTTAAAGATATCTTTTATTACTCCTTTTGTTGTTTCATAGGTTGTATGATTATGAACAAAGTTATTATATATATCTTCTACCATAAATGTGGCAAGTGCCCTCGTTCCTCGTAGCGTATAAAATCTCTTATACCCGATGTTCGGCGTATGGCTCCAGCCTACGTCGCTGCTAGAATAAAAGCTCCTGCTTTTAATATTTGCAACAGAAAAGACACAATTTCTTGTGCCTTTTCAAGCTTTTTTAATATGGAAGTCTGGAGACTTCCTTTTAGCTGCGACATAGCGAGACGCTATGCCGAACCACCACCGCCAACTACATACGCTACGACGAACTGAGACGCTATGCCGAACAACCCCGCCAACTAAATATGCTACGCCGAACTGAGACTGAAAATTACCTACATCATTCTTTATTATTTTTCAATCTGCCAATCAGCATTTTCCCTATATAGACAAATATCAAATAGGGTATAGTCACTATAAGCCCAAAAATCGCTTTTAATGGCCAACCAATCCCCATGATACTTGTTACAAGATTCTTTACACGTTCTCTATTCTCTGACGATACATTATCATAATTCATACTATCAGCGTTATACCCATAATGCTTGAGAAGCATTAAATTAGAAATATCTGACCAAGCTGCAAAAATATAAATTATCAATACCATTAAAAAGAAACCAATAAGAAAGAATTTGACTGCTATTTTTTTTGGACTTTTTCTTTTCAAGAAAATAAGTAATAAAATTGGCAATGAAATTATAAAACTGAGAATAAGAAAGTCTGATATTGTTACTAAAGTTTCCATGTTTAAATTTGTATTATTTATAAATTCACTTCTTACTTTAAGGTATATTATAGATTTTAGTTACAGGTATATAATCATAAGGAGTACCTCCAAATCTTTCAAGATTCGGACCTTTGCCGTCTGGTGTAAAAGCATTTGAAGTTGAAAAGTTATGAGCATATCTTTCATCAATAAAATCAGGATCCCAGAACCCGACCCACTGGATATGCTCATTATACGCATAAAACTCCGGGTTGCCACTGGGATTTGTAATCCCAGTTCTTGTATTCTTTGGATTTTTAATCCAGTAGCATTTCCGGATGTAAAGCGAATCTTAGTTAAAACCAGAAAGAAAGAACGGATCACAGATCCTAAGAATACAGAAGGTGGGATCGCAGATCCCACCAACCATGCCGCCAACTTAACTCATTTACTGATTATTGCATATCCCCGAGGACAGACGCCAACTTCGCTCATTTACTGATTATTGCATATCCCCGAGGACGGAGTATAAAATCTCCTGCACCCGATGTTCGGCGTATGGCTCCAGCCTACGTCGCTGCTAGAATAAAAGCTCCTGCTTTTAATATTTGCAACAGAAAAGACACAATTTCTTGTGTCTTTTCAAGCTTTTTAATATGGAAGTCTGGAGACTTCCTTTTAGCTGCGACATAGCGAGACGCTATGCCGAACAACACCGCCTACTACATACGCTACGACGAACTGAGACGCTTCGCTCAACATCCCGCACCAATCACGCTACGACGAACTGAGCATTACCGGTATTACCACCAAATAAGCATGATTAATACTATTGGAACAATTATAGACAAACAAATATAAGCCCATATCAATGCTAATTTTTTGTTTCGAACTGATTTTGATTCATTTTTATAAATCTTTGCTATCTGTTTGTATCTGCCATTTCGTTTTAACCAAGATGAATTTACGTTATAAAGAAGTATTGATAAAATAATAATAGTAAGTACCGGTGTTGGTCCTTCTTCAAATAAATTAACTATTTTCATTCCATCTAATAGAATCCCAAATGTAAGTAGATTAAAATACATCAAGGTTGAAACTGCATAAACGGCAGCTGTTTGCGGTGATCTTGATTCACCCCAAAGATTAAGTTGCCAAGTATAAACTCTATAATAGAAGTATTGGAAAAATTCTCTCATAACTAATCTAATAATTTATATTTGTATTGTCTGGTTTTGCAATATTAGGATCAAACAGAATAGCTGATTGAGGATTTGGTCGAGCATTATCAATGAAATAGTAAAGACCTGAAGCACCTGCACCCCAAGGACCACCATATGTTCCAACAACGCCCATGGCTATATCTAATCCTGATTTTCCTGCCGCTCCCATGTCACCGTGTTTCAATGCAACAACTCCTTGATAACCAGAAATTAATGTAGATGCATAAAACAAACCTTTACCATAACCATCAAATTTATTATAATTTGCTACTGCAGTTGATCGAGCACCAGTATATTGATTTGCACCTCTTGTAAATGTATACCAGTTTCCATTTATTCCCCTCCAACTCTTGCCAATCATATATTGATATTGCTTTGCACTGGTATAAAGCCCTGCCGCCCCCAAGGTAGTATTTAAACTAGATAGAGCTTGATTTGGATCTAATGGATCAATACTTAAATTATTTTGAATAGTAGGATATTTAAGATAAGAGCTATAATCCGCATAAACGTCATGACGCGAACCAGTAGAATTCACCTTTATAGTATTAGCATTAGCCATCCATACTGCATTATATGTTGTATAATAGTGTCCGACCAAAACATGAGAAGAGGAGTTCATTTGATAGTTTTGGTTGTTCGGGTTATACATCACTTGACTTGTTTGATAACCATAATAAGTGCTACCTGCAGTAAAAGTATTCGTGTTTGGATTATAATTACCAGAAAAACCAGAATTGGGACCAAACGAACCCCTATAGAAACCGCCGCCGCCATTAGAGCCAGGCAACCCAAAACCCCAACCTATTTCGAAATATGGTATTTTGAATTCCCCAGTAGGGTCGCTATACATCATAGGATTATCCCTGCAATAAACATACCGGTTAAAATCGTTACTCATACCAGAACCAACATATGGATCGGGAGCTAAGAACCTTGCCAGCACAGGGTCATACAAACGGGCATTCATATTAATCAGTCCAAACCCGTTCAGTTGCTCATGCCCGGTATAACCTCGTGCTCCAAAGAGCATAGCTGGTTGTGACCCTTGCGCATAAACTTGCCAGTTTACAGGATTACGCATGCGTCCCCATGCATCGTAACTGTATTCGGCTGCTAAATTAGCACTATTATCTGTAATTTGGGTAATACTGCCCAAATAATCTCTGTGTAAATAATAGGTTTGAGGTGAAACACCACCTACTTTTTCTAATAGTATAGAAGCGGTATACGGAGAACCATCCACATACAATCGTTGTTTTTCAATGCCTCCTACTGTTTCTATTTCATATTTTCCACCTGCAAAGTAATACTTACTCATTGTTTCGGTAGTACCTTGTTTAAGCTGCATATATGCTCTTTCGTAATCATCGTTATACGTGAAAACGGCGTTTAACCCGGTGGTAGCAGGGTATGTTGAACTCGGACGTATTGAAGTAGGGCGCGACATTACCGTATAATCCACATTCAATTGATTTGTCAGATCAGTATTGGCATTGGTAACCGTAGATAAGGTGTAGGGTTTAGTTGCATCCGTATAATTATACAATCCCCCTGCATCACTTTTGGTTGAGATATTCCCATTGGAATTATAATCCATTGTTCCCGAGCCAAAGGTCTTTAGCCGATACATATTGTCATACGTGAAACTTTCACTTAAACCACGCACAACATCCGAGCGTGAGTTTAGCGTACCGGTAACCCGGTTAAAGTCAAAACTCATATTTTGTCTTACATTGTTGTTCCCCGTCTTATTATAGGTTTTCACATTTGTCCACATTCCTTCGGGCGTATAGTTTGTCATGGTAGTTAACCCGTTACCCAGCAATACATCCGTTTCCATTCCAAGCGCATTTACAGCGTTGATTTCACGCAGCCTATTGCCCGAAGCATCTTCCAGTCTATATAAATAACCGTTATTGTATTTATAGGCCACCGAAGTCAAAGCATTTAAACTTGTTCCTGAACCTGTATTATAGGTTATAGTATTAATATGCCCTTGGTTGTAGCCATATACTTCCTGATAGGTTTTAGCGCTGACGGTTTCGGTGGATTTCCATAAACGTCCATAAGTATCATAATCTATACTCTTGGATGTACCATTGGTGCTTGTACTACCGGTTGGCCTTCCATAGGTAGGATCATAACTATAGGTGGTTGTTATATCAGTATTTATTAAGTCTTTTATAGTCCTACTCGTTGGCTGGCCAAATTTATTGCTAATGGTAGCGATATTTTTCCCGCTGTTCCATGTTTGGGTAACTTTATGGTTTGCATCATCGTAAATTGTTGCAACAGTTCCTGCGCTGGGGTCAATCAGTTTGGTTTGACGGTTGTAATCATCCACATACTCAAAACTGGTTACTACACCTGCCGTGTTTACACTCTCCGGCTGACCATCAGGGTGGTAAGTATAACTTACTGTTCCTCCTGGATCTTCGGTGTTTACCAATTTACCTGTTACATCGGTTGTTTTGGAAGTAGTAACCCCATTTTTAATTTCCGTCACCTTATTTCCACTATAACTATAGGTTGTAATACCTCCGTTGGGTTGTAACACTTTCACAGGGCGGTCATATTGATCATAACCGTAAGTAGTCAGCAGCTGACTTTCGGTAGATTTATAGGGAGCCGAACTGCTCTTCAATCGTCCAAAATTATCGTATTCTTTGTCCACATACACATTTATTCCGTCAAATCCTACAACGGCTTTGCGCGTTTCACGGTCAAAAGCGTCTGAGTACATTGTAACTGTAGGCTGTCCGGTGGTAGTTGTAATTTGTTTAATCAACCTTTTCGGTTCCGATTCTGTATCATTCCATTTCAAATATAGTATAGTAGAGATAATATCAGTTCCAAAAGTATTGACTTCACTGGTTTTCCGCAGCCAGTCATTGTATCCATATGTTACTTTATTACCTAAATAGTCGGTTACGTCAGTTAAAAACCGGTAAGTAAAATTGTAAAAATAATTAGTAGCCAATCCCATTGGATTTGTTTTTGCTTTTAACGAACATTTATCATCGTCCCAATACGTGTACGAGGTAGTAAGGTAATCGTTTGTAGGAATATTATGAACAATCTCATCGCTTACTGTTCCATAATCGGTATTGTATTTATACTCCGTTTGTGATACCAACTTAGTTCCTATATATTTATTGTGGTAATGAAGTCGGTTATCAGTGCTATAGTATTCGAACCCTTCGCTTTGAACAGCCGTTTTGCTATTACGTTCACTGGTAACAGTTCTGCCTTTAGGCATTCCTATTAAATTAAGTCCGGAAGTTACTATGTTATTGTACGTATAATCAATTGTCGATTTTAGTCCACCACCAAAGTCGGTTGCTTCTTTACCTAGGTTGCCATAGGTATCGTAACCAGAATAAGTTGTTGTGGCAGTATTACCCTTTACTTTATCGGTTACCGTTTTGGTATTCAGCAATAAACTCATCTTTTGAAAAGTCGTATTTGTTCGGTCATAGTCCGTGAAACTATAGGTAAAAGTCGACTCCGCATTGTCGGATGTTTGATGCTTTACTGCCCCCATTTTATATAGGTCGAACTCGGTAATAGCTGTTTTATTGGTCATCAAATCAGTTGCTGTCATAGCACTAAACCCACGTAACCCCAGACCTTGTTTATGCAAAATAGCTCCTGCATAAGCATAGGTTGTATTACTTATCAATTGCTTGTTATTCATAGCACTATTTTGAGTGGTAACCCAAAGCGGTCCTTGAAAATCAGTATTAGGAAACAAAGCAGCAGTATCGGGAGTATAACTCGCTCCCTGATATAATTGGTTGTAATTGGTTTTCTCAGCTATTCCGAGGCTGTTGACCATTAATGAGATTTGATTGTTTTTGGCACGGTTTTGAGAAAAAGAAACCTTTTGAATACCTGTAGAACTTAGAGCTACTAATTGATTATACTCTTTGTCTGAGTTTATATCAAAGGGAATTATTTCTGAGCTATTTGAAATCCCTGTTGAAACAAATGAGGAAGCATCAAATACATGATCTTTATCTCTGTAAGCATATAGATTTCCATCAACTATTAGCTCAGGTACATTGTCACCATCAGTGTCTTGTATGTAAATTTTAGAGTTCCAATAGCAAGTTGGTCCTGTGAATGTTTTTCTGACAGGCGTATTTACACCATCGGTAAAATAACATGTCCAATCATCATGGGTTTCATAATTCCAATCGTATTCGACATCAACCCAACAACCATGAACAGGACATGTTCCATATTCCTTATGACCGCTTTTATCTTTACGATAATCATTCATATCTATAGGAGTAGGAATTACAGAGTCGTAAAATCCTGCATCTGCATTGTAATGCCAATGCTCTTGCCCATTGTATATACAATAACTATTAAATGAATTTACAAATTCTCTGTCTCCACAGCGAAGACAGCCATTTTGACATTCTACAAAATTCCCATAAAGTGCCCCACATTTTCTACATTTTAATGCTTTGACATTGACTTTTGTGTACTTATAATGTTTCTTTACTCTCTCAGGGGCTTTGATAATATCAATCTTTCCATCTCCATTTAAGTCAGCAAAAAAAACTTGGTTTTCTGCCGTATTTGTCATTGTGCCTGTAACAGTCTGTGTAGAACTATTAGTAAAATTACCAGTACTAATTTTGGACATAAAATCAGCTGTAGTTAATGCCCACTGGCCAATTTTCACTAACCCTGATCCTTCTTTATATTTATATAAGTCGGTTTGTGTATTGGTCACATGTAATAGCTCAGTTTGTCCATCGCCATCAATATCCATTGGGGAAACTAAATCATTGTCACTTCTTATGAATAAATTGCCAGAAAAAATAGGGCTCAATGCTCCATCTAAACTAAAGATGTCAACACTATAAGTAAAAACATTCCTTTTTGGAATAACTAGGACTTCAGTTTTTCCCTTGCCACTAAAATTACCGGCATAAAATTCTCTGGGGATTACAGAACCAAAAGGATTGTTATTATTATCAAGTAACATTCCTGCATTATAATTCTTTTTGAATTCAGATTTTAATGTTAAACCAGATGATGCATCGGGTTTATAAACTTTAAAAGTTATAGTTTCAACAAATTGGCTCAGCACGCCTGATGAGTTAACCTTTACTACTTCATCGTTGCCTATTCCATCAACGTTGGCAGTAAAGAGCGTTAAGAATCCAGATTCTAATTGAATCTTATTTGGTGTCGAAGTCGGGTTATTTAAATTTTGATATATTTTCAACTCCTGACCTGTTGGATAGGCTAACAAAAATGTTGATTGGAGTGTCCCTGTTTTATATATATCATTCTTAGGATATATTATCAACGCATCATTTTGACTGTTGGAATCAAATTTTCCTCTAACTGTATTCACTTTTGTTAAATCGAAATTTGAATCTTCAAATGATGTTGGTTGTATGCTTGTAGATAAAGTTCCACTTTCACCATAATAAAACTTTAATGGATTCAAATTATCTGTTGCTGCACTTCCAGTATTTACAAAGCTACTAATTTGCGTCAATCGGGACACATCATTTTGGTTAGACGTTATTCGTGGGTCTACATTAGAATAACTTAAAGAGTAAGTTCTGATCAAGTTTGGATTGGCAAACGATTCAATTTTACTTAATACTTGACGATACACGCATGTCTTTGACGATTGAAGAGAAAATATCTGGTCTGGTCTTGTTTCATAGGTAAATTTAACCTTTGCAAAATCAGCTTTATCGTAACATTTTCCGTAATTAATTTCATCAATGTAATAAGCAACATTCTTAGGAGACGGTAAACTTATTGGTGAGTTATCTAAATCTATTCCATCAGACGTATAAGAGAATGATATTTCATTGCTATTCAAATCTGTTAGTTTTGATATAGGGAAAGAAAGTTTTGCATAATCCCTGCTATTCTGAGAACCAAAAATCCCAACACTGCCATTCGGGTATAATACTTCAAAATATGATATAAATTTTGATCCAGTCAGTCCAATTTGTGCAAAATATGCAGTTATTTTAGTATTTCCCTGAACTGTTTCATAATTGATTTGTTCTGTAGTTCTACTTGTTTCAATTAGTCTAACTCCATCTAAAGCAAAGGCGCCATCATTTGAAATGGTAGTAGCTTCATTTCCCCCATCAAAAAACACATTTTTATTCACCCGTTCTATCGAAGATAACCCGCTAATATTCCAACCCATACCTACCAATCCATTTCCTGCCTGACTATTATAGGAAAGGGAGATGTTGGGTTGAAAACCCTGTCGTCCGGGAACTATCTCAATAGGAACATTATAACATTTTGCTCCGCTAGGACTTACTGATGACGAGATTGGAATTTGTCCTACTGCTTTGGTCTTATCTATTGTAGTTACAGCATCTGACTCAGCTGTTGTGGATGAATTCAAAAAAGTATTAACATCTGATTGAGGGAGCGTCGAACTTACTTTCGCATTCATTTTTTTAGCTGGAACAGTTGAAGTGCTAGCCGTTGCAGCAAAATCATATCCGGGAAGCAAACGCACATAATCCCTTCCAATATATGTTTTGGAATCACTATCGGGCGTTTTGATATCGTAGTTTTGATATTGGGCATTGGCAACGCTTACGTTAGCCAATAAACAAATTAGTATATATTTTATTTTCATCATGTTTAGTGTGTTTAGTACACGGTAATTAGTGTTGATACATTTTTTCAGAATAATTTTCGGAGAAGACTTGTAACTCGTAACTAAATTCTCGTAACTTATTATTGTTTAATCACTTTCCAACGAGAGACTTTATCACCCAGAAACACATCCAACAGATAAGCTCCAGCAGGATAGCGGGAAATATCAATATTGGTGCTTTCACTGGTGATATTTTTTTCCTGCAAATATGCTCCCGATAAAGAATACAGTCGGAAATAGTTCTTTTGTTTATTATCCATTATTTTAATGGCTACCTGAAACATTCCTCTGGTAGGATTTGGATAGATAGTAATTTTTTGTTCACCTATTTCATCCGAAACGGACACGCTATCTTTATGAGATGCCTTAACTCCTGTTGGACCTACAACCACTAACTTCCGCTCTTTCATATTACCATCGTCATCATAGCTAAAGCTGACAGTCTGTGCTTGTGAGTGAATCACTGAGCATAATAGCGAGATAAATAAAATGTATATTGTCTTTTTCATTTGCTTTATGGGTTAAATTTCCCCTCTCCCAGAGGAGAGGGGAGGTAAACATTATTTTTTCAACTCCTCTTTTAACTGATTGATCTCTTTCTGTTGCTCAATCACATACAGCGTCAACTCTTCCACTTTTTGCAGCAGTTTGTTTTGCATTTCACCCATGCTCAGGCCATTTTTACTTACTTCGGCAGCCGAAGGTATTTCAGGGAGGTGACTATTGGTCTTTACGTATTGTTCCACTTCGTGGAGAGGCATTAGGGAGTAGGAAGGGTGGAAAACAAAGTCGGCAAGTCCGGTCAAATCAACTCTTACTTCTTTGGCATGGATTGTTCCGTTAACAGTTAAAAGTTCATCAACTGGAGTATTTGATAATGTATTTGTAGGATCTGTCAAACCAATTCCAACTTTACCATCAGGTGTTATTCGCATTCTCTCTACCAAATCAGTTGTACCGGTATTAATACCTATCGGATTGGTATAAAAGGCAAGACCCGTTTTTTGAATAAGTGCACTGTTGGGAATATGGCAGTTGAATCTCAAAGCTGAAATTCGGGCGCCTATTTGGTCTGCAGCTATGTCTCTGTACCCGGTAAAATCAATATTGTATTGAGCAGACAAAGCTCCTACCGAGACAGTGAGATTACCAGTATTTCCAATTTTACCTATGCGAATACCTTCTCCGTTTAATGCAGCAATATCGAGCCTGTTTGTAGGTGTTGTTGTTCCAATCCCCACATTCCCATTTGCATCTATTGTCATGCGGGTTCCATCCACTCCACCGAAAGTATAACCGGTATGAGTACTCTGATCACCATAAAAAGTGAGATAACCTGTGGTGCCATTTCTACCTATGTTATATCCCAATCCTCCGGTATTTCCAAGTCTTAGTTGATAATCTGCATTTTTTTCAACATCTAATACCTGAGCGGGAGTAAAGGTTCCTATACCCACATTACCTACCTGCGTAATATTAAAATAAGGCACAGGTGTGAGTTCAGTTCCATGGTCAGACCAGTTATAAATAGAAAAATTTGCCTCTGCAACATTATTTGTACCCGAACTAATTGCCCATGTTTTCCCTGCGGGATTTCGGAGGTACATTTTGGTAGTATTTGCACTTACGCTTCCACTACCTATTGCTATACCGCCACTAACATCCAGTTGTGATGATGGATTTGTAGTACCAGTGCCCACGTTATTCCCTACACTCATAATAGTAGTGCCTATATCTCCAAATTCAATTTTACCTTCGGCAGGTTTTTGTTTAATCCATGAACGAAGGGTAGTGGGCGTTAAAAAGCTACCATCAACACTTATACCTCTTATGTATGAGACAGAAGCCCAGGTACTAATATTGTTTTCGCGATTAAAATAATCGTTAACAGACATAAGATAACCACCAACATTAGCTTCCTCACGTGTTAATGCGATTGAACTTGGAACTGTAGCGCCCAAAATCAAATTTTGCATTGTATGTAAAGGGGTTTGTGGGGCGTTGGTGCCGATACCAACATTTCCTGTACCTAAATACCACGTATTGTTATTGGTAATGGGTTGCCATTGTGCATTTAATATCGTTGAAAACATTAACAATACTAAGCTAATTAAATACGATTTAATTTGTTTCGTTCTTTTCATAAGAGTTTGTATTTTTTTGGTTGTTTATTGGTTTTTTATTTATGTTGTTTAACCGCTGTCAGGGATATGCTTTAATAATCAACTGTCAACTGTATTTACTGTTTAATAATTTTAAACTCGGTTTGTTTGTCTCCGGCTTGCACTCGCAGGATATAAAAAGCCACCGGATAGTAACTTATATTTACGGGAGTTGTTCCCTGCTCCACCTTTTTGTTGAATAACTGCTTGCCATTGGCATCGAAGATAAGGATTCGTAATTCGTCTTTTTCATTTCCTCCTTGAATGTCAATAGCCAGAGAGCCTTTAGTGGGATTGGGAAATACCGTGATTTTCCGCTCTCCCAGTTGTTCTTCTACCGGGGCAGGGTCTGCACTCTTTTTTACATGTCTAAGACTGTCGGTATAAACGACAACCTTTCTTGAAATGCGGTTGCCGGCATTGTCATAAGCATAACTTACAACATCAGTGGCCATTCCTTGCAGTGAAAATGCAGTTAAAAAGAGGAATAGCAGATAATGGGTAGTTTTTTGTTTCATACGTTTATTTTTATTTTTATTGTTAGTTGTCGCATGGAACTCGCAAATGAACATGGTTTTTGAATTATACCAGTATTCATGCTCGTTTCATACGTTTATTTTTATTTAATGATTATCCGCATAATGTACAACGCATGTTAAAAAGGGGCTTTGCCCCCAAACCCCACTTACTTTTTTGCCTTGATGCAAAAAAGTAAGCAAAAAAAATCAAGACTGCGCCCGCTTCGCTCA
>Ga0209697_10007499_pt1 | contig 12730 bp, 8 predicted proteins | sample AliMusrvi5mmetaG_FD_184115 | JGI IMG/M metagenome (GOLD analysis project Ga0209697, IMG submission 184115) | Freshwater lake bacterial and archeal communities from Alinen Mustajarvi, Finland, to study Microbial Dark Matter (Phase II) - Alinen... | ecosystem: Environmental > Aquatic > Freshwater... | reverse complement strand
GGTCTAAAGGAAAAATCTCTAACAAGCAATTCGAAGACTTCTCAGTAACGAAAGAGAAGTTTGTCAGAGCTGTGACCGGACGGAGATTTTCCTACCATTTATGACATTTCGTTTTGCGGTTGCTATAGCATCGGCATAATTGGTCAGAACAACAGCGTTGTTCTCCGCCGCGCAATAAAGAACACCATTGACACGCTGACTGACGTAATCTCCAGGATGATAGAAACCCCAATAATCATCCGGGCCAGCAGTGTTGAGATCCGGAGCAGTAGTGCGACAACCGCTGGTATCCGGTACCGTAGAGACGGTATCTTGAGGTACTTTAGAGAGATAGAAGTCTTGCGAAAGTAAAATTGGCGAGACCTGGTCAGGCACTGTGATGATGACGTCGTTCTCGCCGTCTAAAAGCATACTATTAGGGTATCCGGGAGCGCTGACACTGACTTCAATGTCACGTGACAGAGAGTTATTTGGCATCGCTATCGACACGCTGTACATGCCCAAAGCATTGGTCTTGGTAGTTGCTAACGATTTATCTGGTAGACGTACTAAGACATCAGCATTGGGTACTAGCCCCCCAGTGATAGAATCGTTGAAAGTGCCGGAAACAATGACAGTCTTTGCTGTGTTATTATTTATCATATTTTGCACTGAGGAACTTATCCTCATATGTGGAATAAGCGTATCAGCGGAAAATGTGATTTTGCCAGTTTTGACCAAAAAACCAAAAGCACCAAGCCCAATAATAAAAAGGGTTAGTATAAAAATAAATACAAATTTTTTTCGTGCACTAAGATCCCGAAAAAATGAGAAATTAATAATACCTCCTTGGAACCAATGCGAAAACTCACCAAATTGACCGTGATACGATTTAATTCAAAACTATCTTTGTTACGATATGCTATTATTATACAACCAATTTGCCATCCAAAACAACTACGCTTTGACAGATGCGGTTGCCGTAAAGAAGTTAGTAATTTGGCAGAATGATATAATTAATTGTTGTCCTGTATGTCGAGGCTGGCTGAGCAGATGGTGCCACAACTTTATATGCAATAATGTAGGTATCATTGGCGTTACCGGTAGAGCCATTTATAGCTGCTTCATGATCGGCAACTATGTCGCCCGGCGGGCTCGAATTAAAGGCACAAAAATTTGTTGAACTGGCCCATTTGTTTGATCCACTAATATCGGGATCGCTGGATGTGTAGCCGAAACCGGTGCCGGACCAGCTTGAGGGCGAGGAATACGTCCCCGAGTAGTTGGGAATCGTTAATAGAGGGTAGCCGGTGGCGGTCAATAATCCGTCGGCATAGGCCAGAACGGAATAACCGTTGGCCGCGTTGGTAATCGTATGGACGGTCGTTGTTTTGGTGTCGGCCCAAGAGTTTCCGGCGTTGAGGTTAGAAAAGATGACTTTGTTATTGTTGATCGAAAAAGATAAAGTCGGCAGAACATACTGGCTTGAGGCGCTAACAGGGCTATCGACATTGCCGACATTATCAGTGGCACGGACGCTAAAAAAATATTTGACTGAAGTTTGCAAATTTAAACCCGTTGCGGTCACGCCGGTGTCAGTACCGTTGTTAGTCCAGGTTTTAATATCCGTGCTACCGCTGGTGGTGCCAATGGCATATTCGTACTTATTAATGCCTGAAGTTGGGTCTGAGAAGCCTGACCAACTGGCGGCCAATTGAGTGAGCGAACCGGTGTTGGAACTATTTGTAATGCTTCCGCCAGATGGGGCGGTTGCATCAACCTTGAAATCCATCGTGCCGGCTACACCGAACTCAACAAAACTCGAGGATAGGTTGCTACTGTTGATGGCTTTTACTTTCCACCAATAACCGGTTGAATTGTCCGCTAATGTCGCAGGACAGGTGCCGGAACAGGTGCCATTGGTATAACTGCCAGGAGTAAAAGTAAAAGCTGTGCCGGAGCTGGAGAGATTACTGTCGGTATAATCTAATACCAGACTAGAAAATCCAGAGTTTGTTGCAATCTGAATTTCGTATTTGACGGTCAAACTATTTGGATCAGTGATACTAAAGTTTAAAGCTGGCGTACTATCTGCAGTCCAAGCGGATTCGCCAATACCGGCATTGCCGGGCGAAGTTAATTGAGTAAATGAGGTGGGACTATTTGGCGCCACGGCAAAATTCCAATAAGTATTGTTGCCGCTATTTGTGCAATTGCCGGTAGCGTTGATTTGGCCGGATGAGCCGGTGGCGTTGGAATCATAGACTGTAGCGTAAGTTACGACAGGAGACGCTTGAGAAACCACAAAGCTCCAAGTCGGACCGGAAGGAGTGCCGGGCGAAGCGTTAGTCGAAGTTAAAATGACATTATTGCCGGTTGTGCCATGAATGGAAATATTTGGAAAAGTATAAATTTTGGCAGTAGTAAAAATCAATTTAGAGTTGTTGGTTGTGTCGGTAAATGTGCCGCCAGTACCAAGAGTAACGGAGTCGGCGAAAGTGACACCGCTGGCGGAAGCATTAGTCACAGTCAGATTATAAGGGTTGTATGTTGAACCGGTGCCACCAGCAGTAAAGGTCTGGGCACTCGCTCCGCTTAAAATAATTGTGCCGGTACCAGCCGTGAAGGTGCCGCCGGAATTGGTGAAGTTACCGGAAACACTTAAACCGGTGGAAGCACTCGATGTCGGAGCGGTAAAGGTGCTACCGGTCTGAACGTAATTAACAGTGGTGATATTGTTGGTGCCGGCCGTTAAGGCTCCGGCCGTCATTGTAAAATTATTAGAAACGGTCAGGTCGGAAGAGAGAGAATAAACAGAGGTAGTATTGTTGTTGTAAAGATTGGAGACTTCGGTAGCAGTCAGAGCGCGGTTAAAAATGCGCACTTCATCGGTTGAGCCACCGTACAAAGGGTCAGCATTATTACTTTTACCAATGTAATCATTTGACCGAGTCACATTTGGCGGCACGGCCGTTGTCCCTGTCACCGAAGCTACGCCACCATCACGGTAAATGACCACGTGGCCCAATGTATCTTCAGTGACCGTATATAAGTGCCAAGCACTGTTGATAATACCGCTAGATAGGGTGACGGCACCACCATCTGACGCTCCGTTAAAAACATCAAACGATAGATCATTCGATGTGCCACCATTGGGACCGCCGCGATAAAGCACGATACTATTATTAATAGTACCCGTGTTACCAAGATCGATAAAACGGCTCCAAGCCGGCGAGGAAGTAGGCTTTGCCCAAATGGAAAAAGTGAGCCCTGTAGTAAAATTATTCATACCGGTTGAAGGTAAGCTGACAAAATCCGATGAGCCATTAAAGGTTCTGGCATTGCCGTACTGACCAGTGCCAACATCGGTGGTGCTGTTGGAGGCGGCGGTCGCTTTGTTACCGCTGGAGTCGGCGACTGTAGCTGTACCACTTGACTCATTCATATTCCAATAACCGATTATATTGGAATTAACCGTCAGATTGTAGAACTGTTGGGAGTTGCTGGCAATAGTATTATCAGCGCCGGCACCGGTAAAGTTAATCGTTGAAGTACCTTTGGTAAAAGTGCCACCGGTCGCATCCCAACCGCCATTTATATTAATCGTGTTGGCTTGGGGGACAAAGGTACCGTAGAGCTGGAAATTACCATTGATTGTGACTGTGCCACCCGGCTGATAGGTTTTGCCGCTGACAATACGGACAGTATTATTGTTAGTAAAAGTAGTAACACCGGAAGAAGTTGAGATTAACATATCGGCATCGGCGATAGTATTGGCGGTGCCCAGAAGTGCATTGGTCATGGCAGTAGCGTTTTCTTGTGAAAGAAGAACATGAGTAGTATAAAGGGCGAGACCGGTAATATTCACAGTGTTATTTGTAGCAATATCAATGTAACTGGCTTTATTGGTATCACCAGAAACATAAATACCCAGGGTATTGCCAGCCGCCACTGTCGGACTGGCGAAAGTAAATTGTCCTGAGGCATTAGTGGTAGTAGAAATGGCGGCGCCGCCATTAATAGACATTTTAATGGTTTTGCCTGTACCTATATTGGTTGAATTATTCTCGGCCGTATAGACTGTGCCGGAGATTATAAACCAATTTGTATTATTAGACGTGTTGGTCCAAACAGCCGGATTGATAGAAGCGGAAGCCGTATTATTGGAGTTGGCTACGGCTACATAGTTGACACTGACGGTCGTCGGGTTAATGCTCCATTGGTTGGAACCAGAGCCGCCGTTACGGCCAAGGGTAATTAGTTGGCCGGCCGCGCCAGTGACTGTCCAAGTGCCGGTAACAGTTTGAGTCGAGCCGGAGGCGAAATCAATTTCCCGAGCCGATGAGGCGGTAGCGGTGAGATTTGCAAAAGTGGTGCTACCTGAAACCACTTGAGTAGTACCGCCTGCTCCAGTCAAGTTGACCGTACTTGAGGCCGGCGCCGTGAAGGTGCCGCCGGAATTGGTGAAGTTACCGGAAACACTTAAACCGGTGGAAGCACTCGATGTCGGAGCGGTAAAGGTGCTACCGGTCTGAACGTAATTAACAGTGGTGATATTGTTGGTGCCGGCCGTTAAGGCTCCGGCCGTCATTGTAAAATTATTAGAAACGGTCAGGTCGGAAGAGAGAGAATAAACAGAGGTAGTATTGTTGTTGTAAAGATTGGAGACTTCGGTAGCAGTCAGAGCGCGGTTAAAAATGCGCACTTCATCGGTTGAGCCACCGTACAAAGCATCGCCATTGTTACTTTTACCAATGTAATCATTTGACCGAGTCACATTTGGTGGCACGGCCGTGGTTCCACTAACTGAAGCTACGCCGCCATCACGGTAAATGACCACGTGGCCCAATGTATCTTCTGTAACTGTATACAAATGCCAGGCGTTATTAATTATACCGTTAGATAGGGTGACGGCACCGCCGTTGGTTGCTCCATTAAAGACAACAAAAGAAAGATCATTCGATGTACCACCATTGGGGCCACCGCGATACAATAAAATACCATTATTGGTAGTGCCGGTGTTACCAAGATCGATAAAACGACTCCAAGCCGGCGTGGAAGTAGGCTTTGCCCAAATGGAAAAAGTCAGCCCTGTAGTAAAATTGTTCATGACAGCAGATGGTAAATTGATGAAATCCGATGATCCGTTATAAGTTCTGGCGTTGCCATATTGGCCGGTGTTAATATCGGTTGTGCTGTTAGCAGTGGCCGTATTATTGTTACCACTCGAATCAGCTACAGTGATTGTGCCACTCGATTCATCCATGTTCCAATAACCGATTACTCCGGAGTTGACCGTTACGTTGTAAAATTGTTGAGAATTACTGGCGATGGTGTTGTTGGCGCCGGCGCCGGTAAAGTTAATTGTTGAAGTACCTTTGGTAAAAGCGCCACCGGTCGCATCCCAACCGCCATTTATGTTAATCGTATTGGCCTGAGGAACAAAGGTACCGTAGAGTTGAAAATTACCATTAATAGTCGCATTTGCGCCCGGTTGATAAGTCTTCCCGCTGACAATACGGACAGTATTATTGTTAGTAAAAGTAGTAACACCGGAAGAAGTTGAGATTAACATATCGGCATCGGCGATAGTATTAGCAGTGCCAAGGAGTGCATTGGTCATTACTGCGGCATTTTCTTGGGATAAAAGAACATGAGTAGTATAGAGAGCGAGACCGGTAATGCTTGTCGAGCCATCAGCGGCTATAGTGATATAACTGGCCTTATTAGCGTCACCAGAAACATAAATACCCAGGGTATTACCAGCCCCCACCGTCGGATTGTTAAAAGTAAACTGCCCGGAAGCGTTGGTAGTAGTGGAGATGGCGGCACCGCCATTAATAGACATCTTAATGGTTTTGCCGGTACCGATGTTGGTTGAATTGTTCTCGGCCGTGTAGACTGTGCCGGAGATGGTATAAGTATCGGCGGCGATCTGCCATTGTCTGGCTTCGGTATAAGGTTCTAGCGTGGACGCCTGAATTGTGGATGAATTGTCCGTTGACTCTTTGGGTATGCCATCATTGCTATTTACTACCGTGCCGCTGACGCTGTCGCCTGACCCGGTTTCGTCTCCGATAATATTATCGCCGGAAGTGGCGGGCCGAGTTAGTTCCGGTTCTTTTGCAGGAGGCGTTTCGGAATTTATTTCTAAAGGTCCGACAAGATAAAACTCAGGGCTTATTTTTGGCGCCTGATATTGGTAGGAGAGCGTCAGTGTTTCACTGTTATTTATCGTCGCCGGCCAGATAATTTGCCGGTCGTTATCATTTTGACTAGAAACTTTGCCGCCATCTGAGATATCACTGACTATAAAAGAGGCGGGTACCTTTTCTTTGATATTGCCATAAAAATTACCTCCGGCAGTTATTTTTAAGGTCATTGTATAGCCGGATTTGAATGGATTTATTCTGGAAGAGCTCTCGCGTCCTACCTGAAAGGAAGGTTGTTTTTCCGCTTTGAATGAGCTGTCGATTGAATAGCCGTTATCCAGATTTGTCAATTTGAGCAAATAGGTTCCGATGTCAGCCACTTCATAATTCGCAAAATAGTCCGGTTGATCGGTCACATTATCTTGAGAGCAAACGTTGGAACTGGCAATAGTTTTGTCCTGAGTGGCCAAGACTTTTACTTGAGATTGGGGATCGGTGATTTCTAATTTTAAATTTGCTTTGCAAAGGGTCTGGCCGATCTCATTTAGCGCGCCCATTTGCAAATAAGCCATTTCGCCGGGTGCGTAGACATCTTTGTCGGAGTTTAAAGCCAAAACTCCCCAGATAAAATTTTCGGTCAGAGTTTTACTGACCAATCCGGAGCTGAGCTGAACCGAAAGCTTGTAAAGGCCGGGTCTAAACTGATTTTCGGCAATTTTTATTTTAAATTGATCATTATTTCCAGTGGTGGCAATATCGGGCGAAAAATTAACAGGCTGATCGTTCCAGCTCAAATCAGCTTTGATCTCCGATTTGTCCGTGATGGCACCGTTGGTATCGACGGTAAAACCGGGGGATTGGTCTCCGCCAAAAACTGTTTGGTCGGGATTGCCGCCATTACCATCCTCTAGAATTGTGGTTTTGGCCATCGAAATTGTAGGCAAAATAAAAGAGAACAAAAAAACAAGGCAAATTGTGAGAGCGGACAAAATGCCGAGATTAAGCCAAGGCCTCCTTCCGGACCTGGCCAGAATTTTTTTTAGTCTTTGCTTAGTGCGCTCAATTTTAGGGTTGGCTATTGACATTTTTTAGATTTAATCATATATTGCAAATCTATTCGTAAAGGAGGGCAGAAAGTCTCAGCGTGAAACCTGCCCTTTTTCTAATTTTATTTTCTGCTATTTTATTTTTCAATCCCGCTCGTCTTGATGCTCGCACTCAAAACGTGACTATTTCGATGACGGTCGATCAGTATTTGACCTATTCAAGAAACGATAATGGCATGTTTATCTCGACCAATTCGGTGGCTGAATATCTGGTTTTATCGTCGGCCGGTGAATTAATCGGTCAAATCGATGGTCCGGCTCGAGACGCAAATATTTCTTTGTCGGATCAAGCTTTTATTTTGGTCGCCAAATTTTAGCCGTTAGTTTAGCCTAAATTCGTCTTTGGGTGACGGCGTAGTCGGCGGTACTAGAAATTTGGCGTAGCTGACGTTCTTTTTCTTTTTTCTTCCGATTTTGGAGATAAGGAAAATAATCGCAATAATAATCAGCACAAAAATAGTGATAGCCCACCAAGGGATAATGTAAAAAACAAGATTGCCGGTCAGGGTCTGATCGGTCTGTCCGTAGCTCATCGTTAACTTTGAACTGAACTTTCCAAAAGAGTACCAATGGCCGGTGTAGCTCAATCCTTCAAATCGACGAATTGAATTGGGCAAAACGTTGCCATTTTGAGGATTTATATCCAGTGTGGCGACGTTTTTACCCCAATTGCTGATATTGATTTCTCCCTTTGGCGCGAAATGGATGTTCCCGGTATTACCGATTCTCAAGATCAGATCAACCGGAGGCTTGAAATAAAAAATTTTGTTAGTGGAAAATTGAACCAGGTCGGCTTTTTCGGTAATGTCGCCGGCGACTCTGCCCAAAATGAGTGAACCAATCATACTAATTAGAGAAACTTGAGTTCCGATTTTGTCGGTCGGTGGTGGCTCTGATGCAAATAGGATCGAAGCGTATTGTCCGCCCGGCTCTGCATTTGCGGGTACGGCAATCTTGTATTGAAACTCTATTTCCTGCTCTGGCGTCAGAGCGAGTTTTGACTGGGAGAAACTGATCCAGCCGGCCAAACCGGAGGTTGTATTTTGGTCAGTCGCCTCGACTGCCGGTACGCCGGTCTCGCCCTGAGACACAAAATTGCTGGCAAGCGGATAAACCGTCACCAGAGCGTTGGTCGGATTATTAATTTTAATTGTCTCTGAATAAGTTTGACCGGGGCTAAAATTTAGCTCGGCGATTGGCGGAGAAATAGTCAGTCCTGAGTTCTGAGAGGCCGAAGCTGTTTGGGCTTGGGCTGACGCAAAAGGACTTAATATTAGTACAGACAACAAAAACAAAAATGTAATTCTTTTCAACATTTTTTCCTCAAATCATCAACTTATTATTCTAGCCAATTCGGAAATTACTATCAAAAATTTCCGGTGCAGATGTAGGTAATCGTGGTGGTATAGGCGCCGGCCGGTGTAGTCGGATCAATGTTGGCGATGTAGGAAACAGTATAGGTATTCTCAGCGGTGACTGCTGTGGCTTGGGCCATGGGCGTCGAAGCGTTAGCCACGAATTTAAAGTTATCTGCCGTGCCATAATCGCTAGTAGGCAAGCCTGAGCCGGCCCCACTGACTCCGGTGCCGGTGCTGGGTGCGGAATTGGCTTTGAGGTTGATCCCAAACTGCGCTGTGCCGGGCGAAGAGGCGGCTCCAACGGTCATGGCCGCAATCGAATTGCTACCGCTTTTCAAAGTATCGCCATAATAGGCAATGCTATATCCGCTGGCGCCGTTGGTTGAGGCGGTCAAGGTATTGGCTGTCCCCTGATTGTAGCCAGTGCCGCCAGATGAATAAGTCGGGTTGCCACCGGCCGCTTTGGTTAAAGTGATGGTCGAGCCAGTCATACTGAAAGTCAGATAGGGGTCGACCGTGGCAGAAACCTGTACTTGGTCGGAGCTAAGCAAAACGATGGCGTATTGAACCGGTCCTGCCGCTTCGCCGGTGCCGGTAATCTCAACGGTCGGCAAATAAGTGGTAGCTGAGGATCCGTTGACGGCATGGGCACTATTTGTATAAGAGATAATGACTTTGTCTCCGGATGCGATCGGATTTGATTCGGCAGAGGTTGGCGCGCTCAGTGTAAGGATACGGTTATTTGTGCCTGAAAAGGCGGCGCCCCAAATCCCACTGCTAGGCGATGAAGAAATCGTCGAAGAGTTTTCGAGGCCGGTTGAAGATCCGTGGGTCAGAGTAATATCGCTGTAAGCCGAATTAGTAAAATCAAAATCAGAGGGAAAAGTAACAACGATTGTGCTACTTGTACCCTGGATAGTATTGCCGGTTGTAAATTTGATAGTGTGGGTAGAGCCTGTAGAAATAGCAACACTGCTCATATTATCGGAGATAGCAAAAATACTGGGTGAAGTGGCGTGAGTGACTTGTGGAGAAATAAAAAGGACGACAGTCGACAAAACCAAAAGACAACTCAAAAACTTGTTTTTGCGCGTACAAAATGATTTTACGTTCATCAACCCTCCGCCAAATTAACTCTTTACACAATTATATAGTAGTGCTAATTATGACGTCAATAGCTAGCTCCGCTTTTTTACTTCGACAATATTTTTATGTTAAAATGAATATATTAAAATCGGAGGAAAAATGAATTTTCTTTATTTTATCGGTGGAGTGGCGGGTGGATTTCTGGCTATTATATATAGTAAGTGGATTACCGATAACACCTCGCGGATTGATATTGCCGAAGAGTGGCTTGGTGCTGGAGGAACATACAATTTCTGGAAACTGATCGGGCTGATTTTGATTGGTTTTGGCTTTTATGCGCTCTTCAATATGTAGCTTGAAAATTATGTCTTAATATTGTAAGATATGTGGCGTTGGGCCGTTAGCTTAGTTGGTAGAGCGCCACATTTGCAATGTGGAGGTCGCCGGTTCGAATCCGGCACGGTCCACCACAACGATTTTGTCTCCGCAGTCAGCCCAGTTTCATCAGTCTGGGCGCGAAAAAATGCCGGTTCTAACCGAGCATTTTTTTGTATTTGAGTATATTTGCTAAAACGAGGAACGCATCGTTGTTATTCAAGCATAAAAAGTGATATGCTATGGTCAATAAAAAATCATTTGAGGAATAAAAATGGCAAAAGAAATAGTGGCAAGTTTCGAGCAATCATTCAAAAACATTGACGATATTCTAAGATCAGATAACGCGGGAAGTGCTCTTGACTATGTCGAGCAAACCTCGTGGATTTTGTTTTTGAAATATCTTGACGATTTAGAAACCGAAAGGATGAAAAGTGCAAAGTTAACGCTCCAAGAGCATAAATATATCCTATCGCCAGATTTTCGTTGGAATAGCTGGGCTTGTCCCAAAAATTCCGACGGAAAGCTCGATTACAAAAAAGCCATGGATGGCGACGATTTGATTAATTTCGTAAACAATAAGCTTTTTCCGTATCTTAGAAATTTCAGAACCGAAGACGCCAACACTATTGAAAACAAGGTTGGTGAAATATTCCACGAGCTTAAAAATAAAATTCAAAGCGGCTATTCGTTAAGAAGTATTTTGGATGTAGTTGACAAACTGCATTTTCAAACTGACGAACAAAAGCACGAGCTTTCCCACCTTTACGAAAGCAAAATTAAAAATATGGGCAATGCCGGCCGAGACGGCGGTCAATTTTATACCCCTCGTCCGCTAATTAGAACTATTGTGAAAGTTGTGGCGCCAAAAATCGGTGAAACAATCTATGACGGCGCCTGCGGCAGCGCCGGCTTCTTGGTCGAGGCGTTCAATTACTTGATAACCGATCGTGAAAAATTAAATTCAAGCTCTTGGGATATGTTGCAGACAAAAACTTTCTTTGGCAAAGAGAAAATCGCGTTACCGTATATTATTGGCGTAATGAATATGATTCTTCATGGTGTTGATGTGCCGAACATCAAGCGCACCAATACTTTAGCTCAAAATCTATCCGATATTCAGGAAAAAGATCGATATGATATTGTTCTGGCCAATCCGCCTTTCGGCGCCGGTATCGGCCGAGAGATACAGCAAAACTTTCCGATCAAAACCGGCGAAACGGCTTTTCTTTTTCTCCAGCATTTTATCAAAATTCTGAGAGCTGGTGGCCGAGCCGGTATCGTCATCAAAAATACATTTCTATCAAACACCGACAACGCTTCGGTTTCTCTGCGCAAACTTTTGCTGGAAAATTGCGACCTGCACACGGTTTTGGATTTGCCCGGCGGCACATTTGCCGGCGCCGGCGTCAAAACCGTTATTTTGTTTTTTGAAAAAGGCGCGCCGACGCAAAAAGTTTGGTTCTATCAGCTTAATCTCGATCGGAATTTGGGCAAAACAAATTCGCTAAATGAAGCCGACTTGGCTGAATTTGTCGAACTTCAAAAAACCAAAGCCGGCAGCCCCAATTCGTGGAGTGTTGATGCCAAAGACATTGACCAAAAAACCTTTGACCTCTCCGTCAAAAACCCAAACAAAGATAATGAGATCGTGCTCCGTACGCCAAAGGAGATTTTGGAAGAAATGAAAAAGCTCGACGATGAAAGTAAAAATATTTTTGAAAAAACCGAGGAGCAGCTATGAAAGTAATGTTTCTTGACGAATCTGGCGATCACAGTTTGGAAAAAATTGATTCATCATATCCTTTATTTGTGCTTTGCGGTTGTATTTTTGATTTTGATTATTACAACCAAAAAGCGGAACCGCTTATCAATAAGTTGAAAATGAAGTATTTTGGTAAAACTGATATTATTTTGCGCTCTTATGATATCAGGAAACAAAAAAAGGATTTTTCCTGTTTAGTGGACAAGGAAAAAAGAGAATCCTTCTACCAAGATCTCGATAAAGTATTGAGTTATCTGGATTTCAAAATTATTGCGGCGGCTATCAATAAGACAAAACTTAAATCTAAATATAGCGATCCCGATAACCCATATCATATTTGTCTGCAATTTATTCTTGAGCGATCAATTATGTATTTGGGGCGAAGCAAAGAGCAGATGATATTCAGAATCGAATCGCGAGAGACTCATAATGACCAAAAGTTAGCCGATGTTTACGAAAAATTTCGTTCGCGTGATCACAGCATGTTTAAGATTCCGGAAATACAAGCTAAATTAGTTGACCTATCATTTAATCAAAAAGTTCAAAATATCGCCGGCATGCAAATCGCCGATCTTGCCGCCTATCCGATTGGTAAATGGGTACAAGATAAAACAAGAGAGAACATGGCTTTTCAAATTATTGAGAAAAAGTTTCATTGTAAAAATGGGGAATATTTGAATTGCGGTTTGAAAATTTTTCCATAAAAAAAGTGGGCCCAGGAAAGCCCTAGTCCCACTAATCTATTTATATTATAACAACTGTGGATAACTTGTGTCAATAGAAAAATATTATGAAAAATAACTGGCAAATAAAAAGACTTGGTGAGGTTTGCGATTTTTCGAGAGGGCTGACCTATTCTAAAAAAGATGAGGTTGATTTTTCGAATAATATTGTCTTAAGGGCAAATAA
>Ga0209697_10007494_pt1 | contig 12741 bp, 4 predicted proteins | sample AliMusrvi5mmetaG_FD_184115 | JGI IMG/M metagenome (GOLD analysis project Ga0209697, IMG submission 184115) | Freshwater lake bacterial and archeal communities from Alinen Mustajarvi, Finland, to study Microbial Dark Matter (Phase II) - Alinen... | ecosystem: Environmental > Aquatic > Freshwater... | reverse complement strand
GGTTAAACACATGGCAGAGAAACTTCATCTTAAAATTGTTGGATATGACGATAATCATAATCTATTAGTATCATTTGCAACAGATGATAGTAAGAATATTGTTGACGAGTATCCTGTTTATAGTTTTCAACCACATCAATTTCTTGATAAAACTGCAGATGAAATTATCGTTGAAATTGCAAAAATAGGGTTAACAACTGCGTTAAACCAAGATGCAAAAGAAACTCACGCAGAAAATACGGGCAAGGTTATTGATTTTCAAGACATGGTTGGAACTACAAAAGAATTTACTATTGCAGATATTACTCCAACTGAGGTTCCAATACCAACCAGTTTAACTGATATTGTAGTAAAATGACCGTACAAATAGGCGAAGCACACGTTTTTTCAGATTTAAAATTTAGAGTAAACACAACTGTTTATACAAATGCTGGCGATTCTATTACTAGAAAGCTAAGCAAGGTTGGATTAACGCCAGATACCTATGCTCGTAGGCATTATGTTATAGGCGGTGAATTTGTAAGTGATTTTCCTGGTACAACAATTCCACAACAAACTGGCGGTACCGTTGGTATAGTTTGGCCATTAAGTGGAAATATTGAAACAGATACATTTACTATTACTGCGCTAGAAGACAATAGTGCATATGTTTGTGTGATACCAACTGATCCAAATTATAAAATTATTCACGAAGTTCATAATTTAGTTGCTGGTCAGGTATATGGTACTGCAACAGGAAAATGTTATATACCAACTGTTGATTGCAATCTTTACAGCGGCAGCCAATTAAATGCGGGCAGTGTGCTAGTTTGTGCTACAAGTCCAGATATAATTACACCACTATCAAGCGGTTCAGTCATGGTATTTTCTGCAATCACCGCAGATCAAGATATAAACACTCTGGGTTAATAAAATATCATAGGTCGCCTAAATACTTCGTGGGAGTATTTTTAGCATGACTGGTGGTAGTTTAACAAGAGTTCGTAATAACCAAGTTTATAATAGTGACATTTATGCATCGGCAAAATTAGTTGCTAAGAGCGTAACAGGTGGTCTTTTAAGCGATAACTTTACGTATACAGGCAATATGACCATTGGCAATCTCACAGTCAATGGAAATACTACCACGTTAGATACTACTAACCTTGTTGTTGCTGATCCACTACTTGCCATTAACCGAAACCAAAGCGGCACACCCACATATGACCTTGGTTTCATTATGGGTCGTGGTAATCAAACCAATGTTGCTATGATTTGGGAAGAAACTGCCAAGCAATTCCAACTACAATATACTTCAGAAAGCACTGCAAGTACAACATATGGCACAATTAACAACAGTGGTTATGCTAACCTACAAGCATATGGTATACTGTTAAACAATGCTACTGTTGGTACACTTACTGTAACTTCTTCCTTACAAGCACCAAGTTATACCACAACAAACGGTGGTCAATTTACTGGTTATTTCACTGGTGCTATTGGTGCTAATACTGCTAACAGCGGTGCATTTACAACTCTTTCTACTACTGGTAATGCTACTATTCAAGGAAATATCCTAGTAACTGGTAACATTATTCCAAGTACTTCTAACATTTACTCATTGGGTTCATCCGCTAATCGTTTTGCAAATCTTTGGATCAAAGGCACAACAATATATCTAGGTTCTATTGCAGTAAGTGATGGCGGCGGTTATCTTCAGGTAACTGATCCAAATACTGGATTACAACTTGGTATCCAAACTGCAAGTATTAACAATACGGTTATTGGTAACACTGGTCCTGCTGCTGCAACATTTACAACTGCGACCGTTAATGGCACACTTTATGCTGCGACCGTAAATGCTGGAACTATTGGTAATAGTGGTGCCACATTCAGCGGCACAAGTATCAATCTTACTGGAAATGCAAGTGTTAATGCAATCAGTGCTTATCAAGTTGGTAATACAAGCACAATTCTTGAAGGTACAATAGGTAGTGCTACTCCAAGTCAACCAAATATTACAAGTGTTGGAACCTTAACATCACTGACAGTAAGCGGTACTGTCGCAGCGTCAACGGTTAATGCTGGTACAATCGGCAATGCAAGTGCTACTTTTAATGGTGCAAGTATCAATCTTACTGGAAATGCAAGTGTTAATGCAATCAGTGCTTATCAAGTTGGTAATACAAGCACAATTCTTGAAGGTACAATAGGTAGTGCTACTCCAAGTCAACCAAATATTACAAGTGTTGGTACGCTAACCTCATTAACTACAAGTGGAAGCGTAACAGCAAGCGGCAATATCACTGCTCAAACAGCTAATATATATGCTGCTAATATAATTGGCAATACATCGCTTTATGGCGCACAGTATTATTGGACAAATGGTGCAACTCTTGCATCTACTATTACGGGAACCTATAGTAACTCTAACGTTACTGCGTATCTACCAACTTATAGCGGAACTCTTTCACCAAGTAGTTTAACTACTAATAATGGTGGACAAATTAGCGGTTACTTAACAGGTGCTATTGGTGCAAATGCTGCTAACAGTGGTGCTTTTACAACTGTAAGTGCTACTAATAACATTACTGCTACAACGGCAAACATATATGCTGCAAACGTTATCGGTAATACAGCAGCATATGGCGCACAGTATTATTGGACAAATGGTGCAACTCTTGCATCTACTATCACAGGTACATATAGCAATAGCAACGTTGGTGGTTATCTAACATCGTATAGTGGTGCATTAACTGCTAGTAGTGTAACAACTACTGGTGGCGGACAATTAACTGGTTACCTAACTGGCGCAATTGGTGCTAATAGCGCAAACAGTGCCGTATTCACGACTGTTAACGCAAGTGGCAACATTACTGCACAAACAGCAAACGTATACGCCGCTAATTTTGTTGCAAATACTGCAAGTTATAGTCCTGCCTATTATTATCCAAACGGTGTTAATATTTTATCGGCTGGGATTGCATCTGCTTACAGCAATGCAAATGCTGGAGCATACTTAACAACATATACTGGCAATTTACTAGCGGGTAATATCACTGCTCTAAACAACATCACAGGTTATCTAAATGGTGTAATCGGTGCAAATGCTGCTAACAGTGCTACATTTACCACTACAAGCATTACAAGTGCTACAAATACAAGTGGTCTTGGAACTGGTGCTCTTGTTATCACGCAAGGTGGCGCAAGCATTCAACAAGACCTGTATGTAGGTGGCAACGTTTATGCTGGTAATATCATCAGCACAACATCACAACAACTTGTTGTCAGTGATCCGCTGCTTTATTTAAGTGCAAATGCTGGTTCTTATAGTTATGAAATTGGTTTCTACAGTCACTTTGTTGGCGGAAACGTACCACAATATGCACATACTGGTCTTGTTCGTAACCACATTGATAATGATTGGTATCTGTTCTCTAATCTACCAGAGCCAAGTGGTGGTACTGTTAACTTGGCAAGTTCTGCTATTGTTTATGATACTTTAAAACTTGGTGCGGCATTAATTCAAAATACAACTACAGCGAGCAGCACTACAAGTGGTGCGCTACAAGTTAGTGGTGGTGCTGGTATTGCTGGCGCACTATATGCAGGCAGTATTCAAAATACGCCAATTGGTAGTGTTACGCCATCAAGCGGTGTGTTTACTGGTGTAACTAGCACTGGTCAGGTAACTGGGTATCTAACAGGTGCAATCGGTGCTAACACTGCAAATAGCGGTACATTTACAACTTTAACTGCTTCAACTGTTTCAACAAGTGGTAATATAACTGCACAGACAGCAAACGTATATGCTGCCAACCTAATTGGTAATACTGCATTATATAGTGCACAGTTCTATTGGACAAACGGCGCAACTCTTGCAAGTACTATTACTGGATCATTTAGTAACAGTAATGTTAACAGTTATCTTCCAACTTATACTGGAACATTAAGCCCAAGTAGTTTAACAACTAATAATGGTGGACAGGTAATTGCATACTTAACTGGCGCTATTGGTGCTAATAATGCAAATACTGGTACATTTACTACTGCAAACGTTAATGGTACACTATATTCTGCAACTGTCAATGCTGGCACAATCGGTAATAGTGGTGCCGTATTCAACGGTGCAAGCATCAACTTAACAGGCAATGCAAGCATTAACGCAATCAATGCGTTTCAAATTGGTAATACAAACACAATTCTTGAAGGTACTATTGCAAGTGCAACTCCAAGTCAGCCAAATATCACAAGTGTTGGAACTCTAACATCACTTACAGTAAGTGGTACTGCTGCTGCATCATCAATCAATGCTGGCACAATCGGCAATAGCGGTGCCGTATTCAATGGTGCAAGCATTAACTTAACAGGTAACGCAAGTGTAAATGCGATAAATGCTTTCCAAATTGGTAATACAAACACAATTCTTGAAGGTACTATTGCAAGTGCAACTCCAAGTCAGCCAAATATCACAAGTGTTGGAACTCTAACATCATTAACAACAAGTGGTAACATTACAGCACAAACTGCAAACGTATATGCTGCTTATACAGTGGCAAATACTGGCGCAGTAGCAACCAACTTCTTCTACTCAAACGGTACAAGTATTGCAACCACTATCGCTGCTTCTGCCTATAGTAATACAAATGCTGGCGCTTATCTAACAGTTTATAATGGCAATATTAAAGCAGCCTACATTACTGCAGTTCAAGTTGGTAATACTGGAACACTTCTTACTGGTACACTAACTACCAATGCTCAACCATATATCACAAGCGTTGGTACTCTTGGATCACTTACTGTTTCTACCACAATTAGCGGCAGTGTGAGTGGCAATGCAGGCAGTGCTACACAGTTACAAAACTCAAGAAACATAAATGGTGTACCATTCAATGGTACAAGTGATATCACTATCACTGTAGATGCCAATAATTTAACTGGTACAACTCTTGCAAGCGGTGTTACTGCTTCAAGTTTAACAAGTGTTGGATTCTTAGATAATCTCAGTGTTAACGGTAACATAAACACATGCAATAGTGTTATTACTAACAGCGTAACCGCAGGTGTTTATACACAAAATATCAGCACATACGACGGTACTGGAAATCTTAATGTTTATATACCACGTAATGCCAACCTAACAGTTAATGCTGGTCAAGTTGCTGCAAACCTTGTTGTTCATGGTAATAGTACTGCTGGTTGGCAAAATTTATTAGTAACTAATGGTGCAACTGGTCAAGTTGGTATCAAGGTTGCTCCAAATGCAATTACTACTGGCGCAAGTCTAGAAGTTAACTCTACTGATAGTATACAGATTCCAGTTGGTACAACTGCACAGCGTCCTAGTGGTGCTGCTGGTATGATTCGTTATAATACTACCAATGCACAGTTTGAATACTATAACAGTAGTACCTCTGCTTGGGTCGGCGCACAAGGTGCGTATACCACTATAACTGAAAATTCATTTACTGGTGATGGTACAACAACAGCATTTACATTGGCCCAAAACAGCACAACAAACGGTACATTTGTAAGTGTTAACGGTGTTCTACAGATTCCAACTACTGCGTATAGCGTAAGTGGAACAACACTAACATTTACAGAAGCACCAATATCAACGGATATCATTGATGCTCGTGTAATTTCTTCTACAACCACCGTAACTGGTATCAGTGGTAGCACTGGTGGTAGTGCCGCAATTCAAGCAAACAGCAGTGTTTATATCACTGGTGGTATTGCAGCAGCAGTTAACCCAACCACGCTCGTACAAAATACACCAACTACGATTGATACATTCCCAACAACAACTTACCGTGTTGCAAAGTATGTGATTAAAGTTAGTGATAGCACAAACGGTGTATACAGTGGAGCAGAGTTAATTGTTGCGCACAATGGAAATACTGCAACAAGTCAAGTTTATGGTGTGGTAAACACTGGTGCAAACGCACTTGCTACATTTAGTTCAACGATCAGCGGCGGCAATGTTAACGTAACCGCAAATACTTGGAGCAGCACGGCAACTGCTACGGTATTCCAAACTTATATGCCAGTATAATAATTAAAGCCACAGAGGAGATATGGATTCATGGCTAATACAAATTTCGTAGTTCACAATGGTCTTACCGTAGGACCAGCAAGCATTGATGCAACCAGTGGTAATATTAGCACAAGTGGTAATATTACTGCACAGACTGCCAATGTATACGCTGCTTATGTAGTAGCAAATAGTGGTTTAAGTGGAACATTAATAACCAATGCACAAACTAATATTACTTCTGTAGGTACATTGGGATCATTGACCGTAACTGGTGCAGTTCAGGCAAATACCTACACTGGTGTTGCAGTATATGCTGGTACTATTGGTAATAGCGGTGCAACATTAACTGGTACACTATCAACTGCAGCACAAACTAATATTACTTCTGTAGGTACATTGGGATCATTGACCGTAACTGGTGCAGTAAATGGTAATACTTTTAATGGTGTTGCGGTTTATGGAGGAACTATCGGTAATACTGGAACAACCCTAACAGGAACACTATCAACTGCAGCACAAACTAATATTACCTCTGTTGGTACATTGAGTAGCCTTGCTGCATCTGGTGTTATTACAAGTGGTGGTAACATTAACGTTACTAGTGCTACAAACAGCACAAGCAGCACAACAGGTTCTATTGTTACTGCTGGTGGTATTGGTGTAGCACAAGATGCATATATTGGTGGTAAACTTTATGTTGGTGGTAATACTACATTTATCAATACTACAATTATTAATACAACTGATACTTTAAGCGCACCAACGATTTTTGCAGGTCAAATTGGTAACAGCGGCACAACACTTACAGGAACATTATCTACTGCTTCGCAGACAAATATTACAGCAGTTGGAACTTTAACTGGTTTAACTGTAAGCGGAACAACAAATTTACAGGGAACAACAAACGGTGCTACTATAAATGCAACAAATATGTATGCCACAACTATCGGTAATACAGGTGCTGCTATTAATGGTAATTTGGCAAACTTTAGTGCAATTTACGCAGGCACAATTGGTAATACAAGTGCAAACTTACGTGGAACTCTTTTAACCGCAGCACAAACTAATATTACAAGTGTTGGAACATTAACTGGTTTAACAGTTAGTGGCACAATAGTTCCAAGTTCTAATGCCAGCATTGATATTGGGGCAACAGGAACACAATATTTTAATAATATATATGCAGTAAACTTCCTTGGGACATCAACAACGGCAAAATACGCTGACTTGGCCGAACGTTATAGCAGTGATGCAGATTATGAAGCAGGTACAGTTGTTGACTTTGGTGGTGATAGAGAAGTAACCTTAAGCAACATCAATGGCAGCCAATATGTTGCCGGTGTAGTTTCAACTAATCCTGCATATATGATGAATAGTGATGCCGATGGTTTGTATATTGCGCTTGTTGGACGTGTGCCTTGTAAAGTTACTGGACGTGTTCGTAAAGGACAGATGATGGTATCTAATGGCGATGGCACAGCACGTGGTGAAAATAATCCAATTATGGGCAGCGTAATCGGCAAAGCATTAGAAAACTTTAGTGGCGGCACAGGTGTTATAGAGGTAGTAGTTGGTCGTCTGTAAGTATCCATAAATACCTTACAGGATTAACAAATGGCTATAACAAGGGTTCGTGCTGAAAATATTTTAGATAGCGACTTTAAAAACAGTTGCCGTGCTACTAGTTTCACGAATATTACTCTAAATGGTTCGGCACCAAACACTATTGACGGCATAACTCTTGCTGTTAATGATCGTATACTTGTACAAGGTCAAACTACACAAAGCCAAAACGGTATCTATTATGTATCTACAGTTGGCAGTGGTAGTAATGGCACATGGACTCGTTCAACCGATGCCACACAGCCATATAGTATTACAACTGGTCTTCTTGTTTATGTAAACGAAGGCACAAACTATGGTCAACGTTTCTATTATGTAACCACGTTGGGTAATATTATTGTTGGTACTAGTAGCATTAACTTTGCTAATCTTGGTAGTAATTTCTCTAACGTTACCGCTACAAACCTCACTTCAAATACTGCAATTTATAGTGCTGCTTATTATTATAGTAATGGTTTAGCATTTAGTGGTGGTAGTGGAGGTAGTACATACGGTAACAGCAATGTTGCTGCATATTTGCCAACTTATAGCGGAAATATAAGTGCTGGCAACATAACTATTAGTGGTAACTTGAGTGTAGCAGGTAACACTACATTTATCAATACTACAATCATCAATACAACTGATACAATTTATGCACCTGCTATAAATGCTGGCACAATTGGCAACACGGGTTCTGCAATTGTTGGTACGCTATCTACCAATGCTCAACCGTATATTACAAGTGTTGGAACGTTAACCTCACTTACTGTAAGTGGCACAACTAATTTACAAGGAACGGTAAATGCTGGTGGTACAATAAATGCTGCCACTGTGCTTGCAACCTCAATAGGAAATGCGGCTAGCAGTATTACTGGTACTTTACAAACTGCAACTCAAACTAATATTACAAGTGTTGGTACACTATCTTCTCTAAACGTAACCGGCGCAGTTCAGGCAAATACTCATACTGGTGTTGCGGTATATGCGGGTACTATTGGTAATACAGGTTCTGCACTAGTTGGAACACTATCTACTAATGCTCAACCATATGTTACAAGCATCGGAACGCTAGGTTCATTAACTGTTACTGGTGCTGTAAATGGTAATACGTTTAGCGGTGTTGCCGTATATGGCGGAACTATTGGCAATAGCGGTGCTACACTTACTGGTACGTTATCAACCGCAGCACAAACTAATATTACAAGTGTTGGAACACTTACTGGTTTAACTTCTACTGGCACTATTGCTGCGCCTACGGTTATTGCTGCCACTATTGGTAATGCGGGTACGGTATTGTATGGTACCCTAAACTCACAAAGTGCAAGTCAGACAAACATTACAAGTGTTGGTCAATTAACAAGTCTTAATGTAACTGGTACAACTACTACTAACCAATTGCAGGCGGGTTTAATTGGTAATGCAAGTACTACGCTGTTACAAGGCACTCTTATCACTGCTGCACAAGGAAATATCACAAGCGTTGGCACACTAACCTCCCTTACTTCTACTGGTACAATTGCTGCTAACCAAGTTCAGGCAGGTGTTCTTGGTAATAGCGGTGCGTTAATTACTGGTACGCTAACTACGGCTGCTCAAGCCAATATTACAAGTGTTGGTACATTAGGATCATTAACTGTAAGTGGTACAACTAATCTACAAGGAACAACCAATGGTGCTACAATTAATGCTACCACAGTTCAAGGCGGAACTATTGGTAACAGTGGTGCAACATTAACTGGTACACTATCAACCGCAGCACAAACTAATATCACAAGTATTGGTACATTGGGATCATTAACTGTAAGTGGTACAACTAATCTACAAGGCACAACTAATGGTGCTACTATCAATGCTACAAGCCTATATGCAACCACCATAGGTAACACTGCAACGGCAATAAATGGTAACTTAATAAATGCTAGTGCGGTATATGCTGGTACTATCGGTAATACTGGAACAACTCTAACAGGTACACTATCAACTGCAGCACAAACAAACATTACTTCTGTAGGTACTCTAACTGGTTTAGTTTCAAGTGCTAATATTACTGCGCAAGCAGCAAACGTATATGCTGCCAATCATGTTGCTAATACCGCCACATATAGTGCTGCTTATTATTATGCAAATGGTACAGCATTTACTGGCGGTGGCGGTGGAAGTACTTCACCTGGTGGTGCCAACACTATGGTGCAGTTCAACAACGGCGGCTCATTTAATGGCGCAACCTATCTACAATACAACATAACAAGCGGTAATCTTATATCAAATAGTACAACTACTTCTACAAGTACCACGACTGGTGCACTGGTTGTTGGTGGTGGTGTTGGTGTTGGTGGCAATGTTAATGCTGATATCGTACACGCTACAAACAACGGCAATGGTACTAATTTCCAAGTTGGTGATGATCTATGGCTTGGTGATATTAATGTTTCAAATACAGCACGTGTTATGGGGCAACAGGATAACACGCAAGGATATATAGTATTTGGTAGCACCAATGCTACAAACTATATTGGACGCAGTGGATCAAGCCCGATAACAGTAACTGGTGCTTTTAACGTAACTGGAACACTTACTGGCGTTGGTCAGATAGTTGGTTACTTTAATGGCGCAATTGGTGCTAATACTGCAAATACGGGTGCATTTACAACTGTTACTACTACTGGTAATCTTTATAGCGGCGGTAATATTATTGCTGCCAGTGGAACTACTTCTACAAGTACCACGACTGGTGCACTGGTTGTTGGTGGTGGTGTTGGTATAAGCGGTGCGTTATATATGGGCGGTAACCTGGTTATATTGGGTAACTCATATATTGGTCCAGTTCCAACAACTTTTAACTATAATGCAGCACCACTTAACTTAACCAATAGTTTAGCAGGCGCATTAAAAACACAATTAAACTTAATTAATACTGGCGGTGGTGCTGGTGCTGGTAGTGCAATTGATTTTTATACATATACTAGTGTTGCTGGTGGTTCTAATCCAGAAACCAGAATTAGTACTACGGATGATGGTAATTACAGTGGTTATATAGGACTATGGACAAAAACACCAGGCAATAGTGGTGCAAACTCTCTTGTAGAAAGATTAAGAGTAGACAGCGCAGGCAATGTTGTTGTATTTCAAACTACAACAAGTACTTCTACAACAACAGGTGCGCTGGTTGTAAATGGCGGTGTTGGTGTTAGTGGTAACTTATATGTTGGTGGCAACTTAAGTATTGCTGGTAACACTACATTTATAAACACACAAACCATTACAACAACAGATACTATTAGTGCACCTGTTATTAATGCCAACGTTGTGGGTAATACTGGTAGTTCAATTTATGGTGTTATTGCAACAAACGCCCAACCATTTATTACATCGGTTGGTACTCTTTCTTCTTTAACTATAACGGGTGCAGTTCAGTCAAATACTCACACTGGTGTTGCGGTTTATGGAGGAACTATTGGTAATACTGGAACAACCCTAACAGGTACACTATCAACTGCAGCACAAACTAATATTACAAGTGTTGGTACATTGAGTGGGTTAACTTTAAGTGGTGCTATAAATGGACAAACCATCAATGGCACCTCTGTTCTTGGAACTACTATTGGTAATACCGCAAGTGCAATTAATGGCAACTTAGTAACTGCTGCTGCAGTATACGCCGGTACTATTGGTAATAGTGGTGCTACATTTACTGGTGCCGGTGCTACATTTACAACTTTAACCAGTTCTACTCATACGCCATCTGCAAACTTAACTTATAATCTTGGTAGTACAAGTTCAAGTTGGCAAAATTTATATGTTGGTTCAATTATAAGTTCAAATGGTGGTAGTAGTGGAACAAGTGCTATTACCATAACAAACTATAATACATATGGAAGTGCTGGCTATGCTGGTATGTTTACACTTACTAACACGTATCCAAGTGCAACCACTCCAAACAAATATATTCGTTTGAACAGTTCGGGCGGCATCGAAGTTGTCAATAATGCATATAATGCAGTAATTTTCACAATTGCTGATAGCGGAGCAACTACTGTAGCAGGTACGTTGGCACCAGGCAGTAATAATGCCGTTACATTAGGTAGCGCAAGTGCATATTGGTCAACTGTTTATGGTGTAAACTTTGTTGGAACAAGTACAACAGCAAAATACGCTGACTTGGCCGAAATGTATCATAGTGACGGGTATTATGCGCCTGGCACCGTAATGGTATTAGGCGGCGATTATGATGTTACCGTATCTACTCAACAACACGATACCGCAGTTATAGGCGTAGTCAGTACGAATCCTGCTTATCTTATGAATGATAATTTTGAAAACGATAATTGGTTGCCAATTGCCCTAACTGGACGAGTTCCTTGTTTGGTGCGTGGACCAGTAAATAAGGGTACGCTATTGGTAAGTAGTGATGAACGTGGTGTAGCATGTGCGCTAGATAAGTCCTTGTATGAACCAGGTTGTGTTATTGGTAAAAGCATGGATATCATTTTAGACGATAGCATAGTAAAAATTGAAATAGCAGTAGGAAGATTTTAATGGGAAATATACACAAACCAACATATCGTCGTGATTATGCAGGAGAAACTATCTCTTATGTAGAAGATGGAGTACAGAAGAGTATCTTTGTAACTCCTCGTGATTTGCCGCATGATTGGAATAGTCGTAGCGCAGTTGTTCTTGGTAATGGTATTAGTAGACTTGACCCTACCGTCAAGTTGATTATTGATGGCAACAACAGACGAGTTGCAGAAGGTTATAAACTTACCTATGCTTGCAATGCTGCATATCGAGATACACCCGCAGATTATTATGTAATTAAAAATAATATCTTTTTTAGTGATATTCCACTTGCTGATTACAACAAGATGTTCACACCAAATGATCATTGGTTAACATATCGTGATACAAACATGTTGCCAGGCAGTTATCACATGGATGCTGGTGCCAGTGCCGCATACCTAGCAGCATTTGATGGTGCACAGAAAGTATTTCTATTTGGCTTTGATGGTACCGATGGCGTAACAAGTGAAAACATTTATGCGGATACGTTTGGTTATGAATCTGCTGAATATATGGAAGATTTTCAAAAGTTCAATGCATTTTTATATAATATATGTTAT
>Ga0209697_10007490_pt1 | contig 12747 bp, 11 predicted proteins | sample AliMusrvi5mmetaG_FD_184115 | JGI IMG/M metagenome (GOLD analysis project Ga0209697, IMG submission 184115) | Freshwater lake bacterial and archeal communities from Alinen Mustajarvi, Finland, to study Microbial Dark Matter (Phase II) - Alinen... | ecosystem: Environmental > Aquatic > Freshwater... | reverse complement strand
GTTGTGGCCAGTGTTGCCTTGTTCTCTGCAAAACTTATCAGCGGGCTCTCCTCGTTTTTTATGAACAGCGACCAAAAAATTGTTCACAAATCTGTAGCGTATAAGAAATCTAACAAAAAAGATCCTCGTGATTTTTCTAACTATGAAGTTATTGTTTCAAGGAATATCTTTAATTCAAAAAATGAAATTCCCGACGATGATATAACCAATCTTGGTAGTAACGAAGCTTACAAAAAAACAACTTTGGAGATAGATCTCGTTGGCACTATCGTCGTTAATGATACCAGCAGATCTGTTGCTGCAATAGAACTGAAACAGGATAAAAAGATAGAACCGTTCATGATAGGCGACACGATCCTTGACAAAGCAGTAGTCATAAGTATCGCCAGAAAAAAAGTGGTCTTAAGGAACAATGCTAGCGGAGAGCTTGAATATGTAGGTATGAAAGATGATGAAGAGGACAATGTTAAGCCTTCTATGTCGTCTGAGTCTGGTATAAAACAGGTTGGCAACAACAGGATCCTTTTGGACAGAACAGAACTCAATAAATCTCTGGCTAACCTTAATGAGCTGCTTACTCAAGCAAGAGCAGTCCCCAACATAGAGAACGGAGTTGTTAATGGGTTTAAACTTTTTGGTGTTCAGCCAGGAAGTTTATACCAAAAACTTGGTGCACAAAATGGTGATGTAATAAAATCTGTAAATGGAGTTGATATAAAAGACCCTAATACAGCGATGGGTTTATTCCAGCAGTTGCAAACGACCAGTAGGCTGGAGTTCAGTATAGATAGGAACGGTGAGCCCAAGAATTTTGTTGTAGATATACGGTGATATTTATGGAGGTTTTATGATACGCAGATCTTTTATTATGACCTTATTGTTAGGGTCGTTCATATTGTTACAGGCCGCTCCACTGGTAACGAACAGTAATAGCCATGTTGCGCCATCCCTACCTGCGACCAAGGGTAAAAACATTGTTGTTACTCCTCCTGCAAATACAACAGAACAAAAGGTAGTTGAGAGTTTTGATTTTAACAATGTTGATGTAATGACGCTCGTGAAACAAATAAGCAGACTTACAGGGAAGCGTTTTATTGTAGATGAAAAACTGGCGGGCAAGAAGGGCATAACCATAGTTGCACCAACGGCTATTTCTGTTCAGGAAGCGTATGATGTTTTCTTGACCGTGCTCGATTCGAACGGACTTGCAGTGATCAAATCTGGGCCCATGCTGAAAATAATCGAGAAAAAGGATGTTAGTAGCGGCGTTACCATGTATAAGAATGCTTACTTTCCACGGAACGACGAGTATATAACCAAACTTATCAAACTCGAGAATGTTAATGCAAAGGACCTAGAGACCGATCTTGCTGGAAAAGGAGGAATTGCTACTACTAACTCTACGCTGAAGATAAAGGCGCTTGGAGAGACTAACACGCTTATCGTTACTGGTACAGGCTCACAAATAGCTGACCTTGTGGATATGATAAAACTGATAGACATAAAAGGGGATGCCTCACAGTTGGCGGTCATACCTGTAAAAAATGCGGACGCTGCAAATCTTAAGGACATCATCTCTAACCTTTTGTTCCAGACCTCCTCTACTACAGGAACGGCAAGGCCTGCTACGAACGTGTTCGCTGGCAGAGCTGGCAGCAGCAATGTTGTAACCAGAGGTGCAGAAAAATATTCCAATATATTCACTGATGAAAGGACCAACTCCATAATAGTTCTGGCGAACGGACAGGGAATAAGAAAAATAAAGGAACTCGTTAAACAATTGGATTTCGAGGTAGAAGGTGGAAGCGGAGTCCACGTTTATCCATTAAAGAATGCAAGAGCGGAAGATATTAGCAAAACGCTTAATAATATCGTGGGTGCTGCAAAAAGTGGGGATAAGAGTTTATTTGATTCAGTCAAAATAACGGACGACAAATGGACCAACTCCATTGTCGTTAGTGCCAAACCAAAGCAATATGATGGTATTAAGGGTGTTATCGCAGAACTTGATAAAAGAAAGGGGCAGGTCCTATTTGAAACTATCACGATGGAAATTTCTTTGGATAATGACTCAAGCTTTGGTATTTCTTCCAACTATGCACTTAGTTCAGAAGTTCCAAGAGCAATGGGATTCGACTCCGGTGTTTCGTCAACTAACAATATAATGAACTTTTTGACCAATCCGAGCGCACTTAGCGGAATGATACTCGGCTTTGGGAGTAAAAAGACAGTTTCTGTTACCATGAATGGAACAACTATGAAGATACCTTCGCTGGCGGCTTTTATAACTGCCCTAGAAAAGAACAGTGAAGCCAACGTTCTGCAAAGACCTTCCCTTATAACTTCCGATAACGAAGAAGCTACTATCAAGGTGTTGGATAAAATACCGGTGGTCAAGGGAACAGTTGTTACACAGGCGACCAGCCAGCAGAATATCGACTTTATAGACGTTGGTCTAACACTTAAAATTACACCAAGAATAAATGAGACTTCAGACTTCATCAAGCTGGATATAGACCAGGAAACCTCCAATATAACGGATAAGGCACCCAAGGACCTTGCAGGTACGACTACAGCAACGAATTCAAGGAACATAAAGACTTCCGTAATAGTCAGAGATAAAGATACGGTAGTAATAGGCGGACTGTATAGGGATGATCTTTCTGTAACATATAATAAAGTTCCGATACTTGGAGACATTCCTATAATTGGTTGGTTCTTTAAAGGTAAGACCACAAGAGCCACAAAAACAAATTTGTTGGTTTTTATAACACCGAACATAGTTAGGGATTATGAGACCCATAGCAAGTTAACTCTTGAGGCCCTACAGGGTAGAAAGGGTTTCGTTAAGAATAACTTTGGTGGAGAAGATAAGTTCCAGAACGTCATTCAATCAATAGACAACAAAGTTAAGGCACAAACAGATAATGAGGTCGTTGTTGACGAGAAAAGTTACATGCCGGATAGTGGAGTTAAACCATTAAAAATCGATTAAGGAAAAAAAATGAGTATTTCTAGTAATAAAATAGGACAGATACTTTTACAGCATACCTCGCTGACACCGCAACAGTTGGAAGAGGCTTTGGAAGTACAAAGAGAAAAGGGTGTCAGACTTGGGGAAGTTCTTATAAACAAGAATTACCTTACTCCAGAAGAATTGGCAAAGGCGCTTGTTATACAAATGGGATATCCATATCTTGACCAGATACCCGCTTCAGAAATAGAGACAGAATTGATAAAAGATGTTCCGTTGACCTATGCAAAGCAACATCAAGTCCTGCCTATTGCAATGACTGAGGATTATGTTGTCATTGTGCTTGCAGATCCTCTTAATCATACTCCAGTCGACGATCTTAGGCTTATCTTTAAAAAAGAAATAAAAGTAATGATCACTAGTCCTCTACATCTTCAGGAAGCAATAAATAAGGTTTACGAAAGAAGCACGACCAGCCTTATAGAAGGGTTGGAAGACACTTCCGGCGAAGAGCTTGCCTATGACCTTAATGAACCAGTAGACCTTTTGGATTCCGGTGATGATGAAGCTCCGATAATAAGGTTGGTCAACTCTTTATTGTTCAGGGCAGTAAAAGAAAAAGCGAGTGATATACATATTGAGCCTTACGAAAAAGAAGTCGCTGTGCGCTTCAGGATAGATGGAATACTTTATGATATATTCAGAACAGCAAAAAAATTCCATGCTTCTATTTCTTCCCGTGTAAAGGTAATGGCAGACCTTGATATAGCAGAAAAAAGACTGCCTCAGGATGGAAGAATAAAAATAAAAATAGCAGGAAAAGATATAGATATAAGATTATCTACGGTGCCTACGTCACATGGCGAAAGACTTGTTATGCGTATCTTGGATAAATCCAACGTTCTTTTGGAACTGCCAGACCTTGGTTTTACCGGAAAGATCCTTGATGACATAAATACTTTAATAAATAAAAGACACGGAATATTCCTTGTAACAGGGCCTACAGGTTCTGGTAAATCTACGACTTTATATGCGTCTCTTTTAAGGATACGTTCAGTTGAAAGGAATATTATAACTGTAGAAGATCCAGTGGAGTATCAATTGCAGGGCGTCGGGCAAATACAGGTCAATCCAAAGATAGACCTTACTTTTGCGAGCGGATTGCGAGCTATCTTAAGGCAGGACCCTGATGTGATAATGGTGGGAGAAATAAGAGACCAGGAGACGGCAGAAATAGCTATAGATGCTGCTCTGACAGGTCATTTGGTCCTTTCCACTCTCCATACCAATGATTCTCCTGGAGCAGTTACCAGACTAATAGATATGGGCATAGAACCGTTCCTCGTTTCTTCCTCTATCTTGGGCGTAATTGGTCAAAGACTTATAAGGAAGGTTTGCACATATTGTAGGGAAGCTTATATTCCAACCGACGCTGAAATGAAGGAACTTGGTATTACCAGAGAAGTGTTGAAAAAGTACACAGTATATAGATCAAAAGGTTGCGAAAAGTGTTCCAATACTGGTTATATGGGCCGAACAGTTGTTAGCGAGCTGATGATAGTAAGTGATACTATAAGGGATCTCATTCTTTCTGGCACTGACTCTAACACAATAAAAAAAGAGGCTATTAAAGAGGGGATGTCAACGGTCAGACAAAACGCGGTGGCAAAAGTTTTACAAGGTGTAACAACCATAGAAGAACTTTTCAGGTCTACACAGACGGAGTAATGGAGTTTAACCAATGGGGATGTATAAATATATTGGAGTTAACACTGAAGGCAAGGATGTTGATGGCGTTGTAGAGTCCGATAATCAAAAGACGGCAAGACAAAAATTAAAACAAAAAGGAATATACGCCACAAGCATTGTAGAAAAAAGTGCAGCCGATGTTAAAGCAAAAAAAGAAACACTGAACGTTACGATAGGCAAAAAAGTAAGATCAGCAGATATTACGATGATGACTAGGCAATTTGCGACACTTGTAAATGCAAACATTCCTATCGTTGAAACTCTTGATGCGTTATCTGAACAGGTAGAGAATGAGAGGCTAAAACTTATTCTTACAGAAGCAAAACAAAAAGTTAATGAGGGAGCTTCCATAGCTGATGCATTATCTGCTCATGCAGCAATATTCTCTCCACTATATATAAATATGATACGCGCGGGCGAAGCATCAGGAACATTAGGATTGGTCCTTACCAGATTGGCGGAATATACAGAAAAGCAGTCTATACTAAAGAATAAAATAATATCCAGCATGGCGTATCCTGTGCTTATGATCGCAGTGTCTATCATAATAATAGGTATTCTGTTCGCAGTGGTAATACCGAAAATAACGGTTGTTTTTGAGGATATGCAGACGGCGTTGCCTATTTACACAGTAATACTTATTGCTGTGTCCAATTTTGTAAGGAATTACATCATTTATATACTGGGTGTTATTATTTTGAGTTCGGTCATTTTTGCAAGGTATATAAAAACGGAGAATGGCAAAAAAGAATGGGATAAAACAAAGCTTAAAATTCCTATATTCGGCAGGGTAATAAGATTAACTGCAATAAGTCAATTCACAAGGACACTTTCAACTTTGCATGGTGCAGGAGTACCGTTGCTTCAGGCCCTAGATATAGTTACTAACGTAGTCGATAACACTGTAATAAAAGAAGCGCTAAAGACTGCAAAAGTCGATGTGTCCGAGGGGAAAAGTCTTGCTTCTACTTTAAAGAAAACTGACCAATTTCCCCCAATGGTCATTCATATGGTAACGGTAGGTGAAAAGACAGGTGAGCTGGAAGTAATGTTAAAACACGTTAGTGATGCATACGATATAGAGATAGAAACAAGGATACAAACCTTAACCTCGCTGCTTGAGCCTGCTATGATAATCATAATGGGCGGTACGGTCGCATTTATTGTTCTATCTATACTGATGCCGATAATGCAGATGACAAATATTGCAGGATAATAAAAGGGAGGGGCACTATGTTTAAAAGATTAAATGGAAAGCTTGGTATGTCGCTAGTAGAGATCATGATCGTCATTGTTATCATGGGTACAATTGCTGCCCTCGTTGGAAGGAACGTTATGTCGAGGTTAGAACAGTCTAAAGTGCAGACAACAAAACTACAAATGGAAGGTTTTAAATCTGCGTTGCAAGACTATTATCTGGACAACAATTCGTATCCTACAACAGATCAGGGATTATCAGCGTTAGTACAAAAACCTACTACAGGCACAGAACCAGCTAATTACAACCCGGAAGGATATGTCAAAGGAAAAGTTATTCCTAAGGATGCGTGGGGTGTAGATTTTATTTATGAATCCGATGGCGCAAAATACACTATCAAGTCCTTTGGCAAAGACAAAAAAGAAGGCGGAGAAGGTAACGCTGCTGATATAGTTACAGAAAGTGAATAGAAAAGCTTTTACTCTTGTTGAACTTTTAATAGTGCTAGCCATATTTGGACTGGTGATGGGGCTTGGTTTTCCCCAAATCAAAAGGATATTCAGAAGTAACTTAAAATCTGCAGCAGCCCAAATGTCTGGAATGATACGTTATGGATATGATGTTTCCGTTATAAAAGGAAGGATACATAGAATAGCTTTCGATTTTGACAAAGGGTCTTACAGATTGGAAGTATCCAACACCGATGATCTCGTTTCGTTAGAGGAAGAAACCACACAAGCAGAAGAAAAAAAGAAGGCTGAATTGTTGGCGTCCAAGGATGAACCTCAAAAGGCCCCTACTTTTTCTCCAGCAGAAGGTGAGGCAGGAAAAGATAAAAAGCTTCCATCTGGCATCATTTTTGACAGTATAGAGAACACAAGCACAAAGAAAAAAAAGACTACAGACGTTGCATATTTGTATTTTTTCCCGGCAGGATTAACAGAGGATGTAATAATCAGACTGAGTGGAGAAAAAAATAACTCAGGATTTTATTCTTTAAGGGTTAATCCTTCAAATGCAAAGACCATTATAGAGGGGAGATATCTTGAGGCTGAATAGGAACGGTTTCACATTAATAGAAGTAATGATAGCACTGGCCATAATTTCCATGGTACTTGTTGTTTTGTCTGGAATCCAAGGCACTGCTCTTACTTCTACAAGAAAAAGTAAATTTGTTACTTTGGCTACAGTAGCTGCAAAAAATATGATGTCAGAAATAGACGTGCTCTCTACATTAAAGGGGTTTACCTACATTAAAGATCTCGGCGAGAAAACAGAAGGTGAGTTCGATACTCCAGATTATAAGGGCTGGAAATGGGTCAGAGAAGTTAAGGAAGTTAATTTTCCTATATCTGCAATAATGAAAAGTTACATGGGAGCTAGTTCTCCTGCAGGAGGGGACAATACAAATTCCTCGACTACACCTGCTGCTACGCCGGGAGACCAATCGGCCAATTCACAAGAATCTCAAATGATGACTATGGTAGGCAACAATATAGAAACTTTTATGAAACAATCTGTAAGGGAGGTAACTGTAACGGTTATGTGGCCAGTTAAAGGAGGACAATCGTTCTCTAGTTTAAAGTTGGTCTATTATGCAGTGGATTATGATGCGATACAAACATTCACACCAGTCATGTAGAAAAGCAATGACGCTTATAGAAGTTGTTATAGCGTTGGCGCTATTCTCTTTAGTTGCAGTTTTTACTGTTTCTAATACCTCTATGGGTTTTAGGATAAAGAATAGACTTTCTGCTTCCAGCGACTATTATCATAACGTAAGAACGGCCTTGAGACAGTTGGATAGGGATCTAAGCTTGGCATACCATTCATATCAAGAGACTGCACAGGGAGAAATATACAAACAGCAGCTGGTGCTTGCGGGTTCATATACTTCCACAGATAATAATCAACCTGGATCATTTTTTAAGGGAGATAAGGATAAACTTTTATTCTCTTCATCTTCTCATCAGCGTCTATATAAAAACACAAATGAAACAGATACAAGTGAAGTGTTGTACTACCTTAAAGAGGACGAAAAGGATAGTAACATTTTTAACCTATACAAACGCCAGTCACAATTCATTGATGAAGATATAGAGAACGGAGGTCCGCTCTATCTAGTAGCTAGTGGCATAGAGTCGATGACTTTTAGATATCTTAGTACAGAGACCAGGAATGGAGAGGAATACTGGGTAGAAAAATGGGATTCAACAATGGGAGACTTTATTAGTAAATTCCCATTGGCGGTAGAGGTTACTTTGGTTTTTGCGCCACAGCAAAAAGGCTCAGAACAAAAACTTAAAGTTGTGCAGAAAATAAAGATATTAAACCCTAACAACATTGGCTCCATTACCAATGTGTCCACTGGGAGTTAGTTTGTGAAGTTAAGGCAGAACAAAAAAGGGATGGCGCTGTTGCTGGTTATTACCAGTGTGGCTATATTGTCCCTAATAATGGTCGAGCTGAACTATAATACTAAGATAACCTCTGCAATTGCAGGGAACTATAAGGATGAAACTGCTGCCTACTATTTAGCTCGTTCTTCTGTTAACGTTGCTCTTTTAAGGATAGGTCTTGCCAGCAAAGCAAAATCCTTTGATATGGGTGGGTTTAAACTACCAAATGACGTTATTTCCATGATAATAACGCTGCCCTTTATTTTTCCTCCTCCGCCAGAGTTGTTCTCAATGGCGGGAAATGCGGAAAACACTGACTTGGGCGTTAAGGATATGGTGGAAAAGCTTAAAACTGATACAAATATTGCAAGTGTAGGGTCTTTCGACCATAATATAAGTAGTATGGACACTGCTCTTAACATAAATGCCATTACACTTAGCGAGAACTCAATCTCTGCATTTAAGGAACAGATGAAGAGTTACTATACCGCAAAGGTCCAGAAGGATGAATCTTTTGCGCACAGATGGCCTGTGGAAAAATATGACCGTGTTCTGAACAACATCATTGACTGGATAGATGCAGATACAGTGTCTAGGAACGGAGGAGATGAGAACACTGTATACCAAAAGAAAAACCCACCTTATAAACCTAGAAACTACTTTATTCCGAGCTTAGATGAATTGCATATGGTCGATGAAATGGATGACGAACTATTCGACTTTATTTCTCCAATGATCTCCATTTTTTCGTCTGGGGCTATAAACATAAACCATTCTACGGCAGAAATGTGGAAATCCATAGATGACAGGCTTAGTGATGACGAAATAAAGGCTATTTTGGATAAGATACAGAACGAGGGCCAGTTCGCAAGCGAACAGGACCTACGTACTTGGATAGGGAAAAACACAAAAATACCTGCAGCAGACTTCAATCCCCTAAAGATACCATTTGCTTTTGATGACGAAGATTTTAGAATAGAAGCTACAGGACATAGCGGAAAGGTCTCTAAAAAAATCATCTGCTATATTTCTGAAACCTATAAGTCATTGTTGCTTACAGGTAAGTTGCCCAATAAAAAGAGTAGTAGCAGTGATCCAAAAAATTCTACGTCTACTGCTGTTGTGACCTTCAAGCCGGAGATAGTTTTTTGGGAGATGAGGTGATTTGAAGATACTTGCACTAGACATTGGGAGTAACTCAATAAAAGCCCTGTACTTTGATAAAAAGTATAGAGGCTATAGCATAGTTAATTTTTCTAGTACACTTATTAAAAGAGACAGCAAAACCCTTAATGTTGATTCTGTCTCTGAAACTATAAAGTCGTTAATTAAAGAGAACAAATACCAGCCTGATCAAGTGGTAGCAATATATCCTTCGGATAAGACAACTCATAGGTTTTTAACGCTTCCATTCAGAGATGCTAAAAGGATTTCTGTAACGCTGCCGTCTGAGCTGGAAGAACAGTTACCGTTCAATATTGAAGATATCGTCTACGATTGGGAAACCATAGAGACCAAGGGTAGAAATAGTCGCATCCTTGTTGCTGCTACAAGAAAACAGGACCTTGATAGTTTTATGGCAATATTGGCTAATGCTGAAATTAAGTCGGATCTAATAATACCAGGTGCAGATCCTTTAATGCACTTAATGAATTATTTGAAGTTAGGCAAGGAATATACTGATGTAGAGCGTAATGGTGTACCGACCAAGGAACTTCGGGCGTTGCCGGTTGTTCTTGTAGATGTTGGATGTTCCAAAACAACTGTTTTAATAGTTAAGGATGGACTTCCGGAGCATGTAAGAATAGTTAACTACGGCGGAGATTACATAACAAAAAAAATAATGCAGCACTATGAGTTAGGTTATGAAGAGGCTGAAAGATCAAAGCTTGAAGTAGGCTACATAATAACAGAAAGTGATACCTCCAGCTTTACAGAAGAGCAGGTAGGCCTTTCTAATGTTATAAAGGAAGCTGTGGATGTAATAATCAGGGATGTTAACCAAACCCTTTCTGAATATAAGGCAGAAAAAAAAGAGACCGTTCAAAAATGTTTTCTTTCTGGCTCCGGTTGGAAGACAAGGAATTTTGCTGAATACATGATTCAGGAATTAAGACTTTCTGTATCGCAGTTGGAATATGGCACCTCTTTAGGGATAAAGATCCCGTTTGCAGGAACTGCAGAAGAATCCGTTTTTGCTACGCTGGTAGGATTTTTTATTCGATACATAAATAAGAGTGGATTGAAAGGATTTAATATTGCTAAAGATGCAGAGCAAGTAGTAGCAGGCACGAGAGATGATTATTATACACTGTTTAAACCAACAATAAGGAATGTGGCTATAGGGTTGGTGCTATTTCTTGTGTATGCTATGTCACATACATTCATCTTGGACCGAATGCAGCAGCGGTATAAAAAAGAGATAGAAACAAAATTTAAGACCGCTTTTCCGGATAAAGACAAAAAAGCTCAAGTTGCGTTATTGAGCAATATGAGCAAACTCTCCAGAGAAATAGATACAAGAATGAAAGTGCAAAGGGCTATTATAGAAGGAGACGTTACCCCAAAGGAAGAATCCGCACTTGCTCTTCTAAGGGATGTTTCTTCTGCGATACCAAAGGGTCAGGTGGTGGATATTTTGGATCTGACCATAAAAGGCAACGCACTTAAAATATCAAAGGCCATTGTTGCAAATGGCGAAGTGGCGCAACAGTTCAAGGAGGATCTTGAAAAGTCCGGTAAATTTGATGCTGTAAAGCAGGGAGAAATAAAACAGTCCCAAGGCGGAACGGCTCGCGAGTTCGAGATAACTGCAACTCACAAGGGCGGTAAGTAATGTTCGAGAATATAAAATATAGATTACAGGAATGGTGGTTCGCTTTTTTAAATAACCCTAACGTAGAAAGGGTACAAGCTTGGTATCAGACACTTCCCTCTAGGGACAGAAGGATGCTCAAAGTGGGAGCGGCCTTTTTAGCAGGGTTGCTTTCTTTATATATGCTAAGTTCTTTTTTGACAGGCATTTCCACAAAACAAGAGAATATAGAAGAAATGATAACTGTTACCCAAAAACTTGATGATCTGAATGAGTTCATGCAGGCAAACTCCATGGAACTTCAAAAGAAAAAAACGGATACTCTCGATTCCAAATATGTGTCGCTAATAGATCTGGTAGAAAGACAGCAGGCTGCAGCATTAATAAAACCGGAATCAAGGACTGATATAAAAGAAACGCCAAAAAAAGAAGTAGAGAAAGGCAAGTTTTTCGAAAATAGTGCAGAGGTAAAGTACGAAAAGATCTCCATAAGACAGCTGGCAAAGTTACTGGCTGGAATAGAAAAGAACGAGAATTTTGCAAAGATAGATTCTTTAAAGATAACTAGAAGGACTGACGATATAAAATACATAGATGCTTCTTTTGATGTTGTGGCGAGGACTCCTAAATGATGTCTCACATCAAGAAGTTCTTGCAGGCTGTTTTTAAGGTAAAATATTATATTTTGATTTTTGTTCTGTCTTTTTTTATTTTTTTTGTTATATATTTTCCCGGACAAAGTGCTTCTAACTATATAATAAACAATCTTTCCACTCAGACAGGTATGCCCATCACAGCAACGGGCAATGACATGTCCTTTTTCCCGAATATTGGAGTTACAGTAGATACCGCAAAAATTAAAGTCTCTCCAACCAGCCAGGAACTGGAAATAGCGAAAAGTTCCTTTGGTCTGCCGATCGTATCTTTTCTTATTTTTTCGCCTTCTTTGACCATCGACTCTAAAGCGCTGGGTGGAGATATAAATGCAAAGATCTATGGTATACCTATCAGGTCGAATAAAAAAGTTGATGAACTTTTATTGGATATCAATGCAAAAGAAGTAAGGCTGGCAGAGATATTAAAATTATTCCTTCCCATGCTCATAGATATCGATGCAAAGACTACCATAAAAATAGACGGTGCTTTAAATACTGTAAATGCAGCTTATTCAGAGCTGAATATAAATGCGGATCTGGATAATATTAAAATAAAAGAGTCTAACTTATTCGGTATAATGGTCCCTGAGACTACTCTTAAATCAGGGAAGATCCAAGCAGCTGTGACCAATGGAGAATTTACCATAGAAAAATTTGTTTTGGGCGGGCCAAACCAGCCTGCCGACATATCCATAAGAGGGAAAATGAGCCTTAAGGCCAATATGCCTTATGAGTTTACCTTAAGTATAAAACTTTCTGGTGATCTTGATAAGAACTTAGGTAATTTTTTAACAATGCTGCCACCGACTGCAAAAAAGCCTGATGGTACTTATATGTTCAGGCTGAAAGGTGATTCCAAAACGCCGATCCCGCAAGTCATACCAATGTAATAATATATACTCTAAACAAAATGCTTTATCTTGTTTTGCGGACACGGTGTTCTTTTTATAGCGACG
>Ga0209697_10007486_pt1 | contig 12749 bp, 11 predicted proteins | sample AliMusrvi5mmetaG_FD_184115 | JGI IMG/M metagenome (GOLD analysis project Ga0209697, IMG submission 184115) | Freshwater lake bacterial and archeal communities from Alinen Mustajarvi, Finland, to study Microbial Dark Matter (Phase II) - Alinen... | ecosystem: Environmental > Aquatic > Freshwater... | reverse complement strand
AACCAAAAGTTTCGCAACTTCGTGCTATCGCGCTTTGCGCGATGGTTTGGCCTGACTCGCAGCCGGGCCTTGGGTATGAATTTCACGACCTGCCTAAAGACAAAGAAGCGGCAGTGAAAAACATGCTCGCTGCCCTGGATCTCGCCCGGTCGGCGCGATCAGAGCCGCTTTACTATGAGGAGTTTCTTTACATTCCTTTAGGTGCCGAACGTTTGCTGCGCGCGATCTATGACGACGGCGGCGAAGATCAATTAGCAAAAGAATTAGGTGTTGCGATTCGGGAAGCTGTCGATGCGATGCCGTGCGTCCAGTGGAAACTGGGCGGAGATATGTTATACTCGCACGCCGCTTACTACAAAGAGGAATTGCCGCGCATTTTGAAACGCATTTATGCCGAGTCCATTATTCGATACAGCAGCCTTTGGGAGAACGACTACGCGGCGGCCCAGCAGCGGATCGAGAAGATCTTGTTTGATGGGGACCTTGACGCAACGGTCCAGAACGAAGGCACGAAGGATGTTCCCCTTTGGAGGTATTTGGAAAAGGTGTGTCTCACGGGCTACTCTGCGTGCTGGAGGAATCGTCCACAGTCTCATTTATTATTCTCGCGGCAGCCACGCTACAAGTGGACATTTTTCTTCGAACCGAAAAAACCGGCAGATGAAGCTGAATGTTACCGGCGCGCGGCGGAAATCATGCAGAAGCTGGCAAGCGACTCCAATAGCCATCGGAAATTATTTGCGAACGTGATTCAGGATGAGCTGAAAAAACGCACGGGACAGGATTTCCCCCTGGCGGGGCGAGATGTATGGGATCCCGCTATTTACCTGGTCGATAGAAACACTTTGGACTTTTACGATGAGCATACCAGCAAGACTATTAACTATTCTTCGCCGCCGCATGAAATTGCGGAGCTTATCCTGCGTGTCCTTGGCGAACGCAGGCAGAATCAGTTCGTCAGCAGTGGTTTTCTTGCCCGTTTTCTCCAATTCAACTATTCTGAAGATGATGTGGCCCGCTTATTCTGGGAAATTGACAAATACCTCAACCAAATACGAGCCGAGTGGCTGAAAGAAGGCGTTCCGACAAAAAAGCAGACGGACTATCTGGTTGCGGTTGCAGGGGCGATGGAGTCGCTTTTCATAAATAACTCCGCAGTTCTCCGGACCATACGAAAAACTTATCCTGATGCATCGGTTCCCCAGGACGCTTTTCCTGTGACTCATTACCAGTTCTCCACAAACGACAGGCTTCCTGGGACATACACATGCTATTCGATGGATACTCGGCCGCCTACATACGACGAGAAACATATTTACGCTTTTGAAATTAACAGGGAAAACACGTCGCGTGTTCTTGGCATAACGGCCGTTCAACCTCCGGATGGAAAGCCGAAGCGGATGTGGAGCGCGGGATCAGTGGCCCCCAGCGCAGGTTCACTGATGGGCTCGCACACATCAAACGGCCGGCTGTTTTTTTCAGACCGCGATGGAGACCAGTGGACGATCCGCTGCCTCAAGATCGAAGGGGGGGAAACCGCTGTCAGTGTTGCAGGTTTAGGGGGTCGTTCCCCTGATATCATCGGCTGCCATCCGCCATTTCTCTACTACAAATACCTCGTTGAGAAAGGGGGAGACTCTGATCGGAGAGTCAATGGCACCGCGGATATCTTTGAACGCTGGAATATTGAGACCAACAAAACGGAAGTTCTTGCCGATAGCAGGCGCAAGCCTGCAACAAACCCGCTTGAGGAGGAGGGCGTATACATCACTGGCTTGGCGCGTTTGCCAGACGGTGACGATGGAGTGCTTGCCTCATGTTCGCCGAAGAGCAATCTCTATAAAATTGCTAAAACAGGCGAGATCTCGCTGTTCAGGAGTTGGGACCGCGAACACCCTGTCAAAGAGGAATGGCTGTTGGAGTGTATCAAAGAGTCGTTTGCCCGAGACAATCCGCGCTATGTGCACGAGACACAAAAACAAATGGAGGAATTGCTAATCGACGATCATTTGGGGTTTTGTAGACTTTTTGCGAGCGCTCCATTTTCTCCGGAGAATTATGCGCTCGTGAAACCGGTTTTCCCGCAAGTGGTCAGCAGGAGCCCGGTTGCTTTTTGCTCATTCAGCCCCTTTGAGATGGGAGGTATTCGAGCGGCCATTTCCATCGGAAGGGAAATGGGGACGCCCTCCCGCTCCCGGACTGACCTCGTCTTTTTTGAGCCGGACGGAATCAAGAGCGTTCCCCTGCGCTTCGAGATGAAACCGGGCGATCTCGACCGGTTGAGGCAGTATCTCCGAGATGAGAGAAACTGGGGCGATGCCGCGAACGATTTCACTCCAAATCCCAGGGTTTTGGCACATAAAAACCCAGGTGTCCAGGCCTCGGACACCGCATGCGTTGCCAATGAGACACTTTGCATCACGAACAATAATGCCGAACTCCTCTGGTTCCTCACAAAGGAAGAAATCCTGGAAGCCCGCAAGCGCGCGAAGCCGATCGAAACAAGCAACATTTCACTCTCTCTCGCCCAGTAGAAACCATTATCTGACGTCCCTGCGACCGGCTTCGTGCCGAACTCCGCAGGCTCTCATTGCAATGCCGTGATGGCTTTGCGGGCGCGGTCCTTGCTTTCGTTGTCGTCCTTCTCGCGGGAGGGCAGGCCCAGTCCTTTTTTGAGTTCGGCGAGAGCTTCCTGTTTCTGCCCGAGGGCGGCGTAGGTGCGGCCCAGCTCGACATGATGGATCACCCGGTCCGGCTGGATGGCGACCGCCTTTTCAAAGCACTCTGCGGCCCGCTTGTTTGAGGCATCGGGGAACTTGCCGTAGATCGCTTCCGCGAGAAAACGCAGGGCGGCATTAAAGTTTGCCAGCTCGTAGTTCCAACGGCCGAGCACATGCCATGCGTAGTCGAGTTTCGGGTCGAGGCGGATCGCGGCATCGGCCTCCTCGCGGATCAGCCGGGACATCTCAATGCGCCGCCGCGCGCCCTCAAGAAAGGCGGCCTTGCCGTAGCAAATCGCGAGCGAGAGGTGCGCGTTGGCGTTGCCCGGATCGCTTTTCACCGCACGCTGGGCGTAGTCGAGCGCCTTGCGGGCGAGTTCCTTGTTCTCGGGCGAGCGCGATTCACTCACCATCTGCTGGGAATATTGCTTCGCGATCCGGCGGAGGATCTCCGCGTCATTCGGCCGGAGGGAGTCGGCCTTGAGGAAGATGGCGACGGCTTCCTGGTTGCGGTGCTTCGCGTCGAGCTCGTCGCCAGCCCGGAGCAGATCCCCTGCGGATTGCGCCCGCGCAATGGGAGCAACACCGAGAGCGACGAGCCAGAGAAGCGCCCGCATTTTTCGGAAGCCGCGCGTCATGCCGTTTTTTTTCGCAGGAGAACTTCGCGCAGGTCCGCCGAGGCGGGCACCCGAAAAAGCTGGATGAGGCAATACGTCGCCATCGCGATATTCCCGAGCAGGAGAATCGCCACGAGCCAGCCGATGCGGGCGAACCAGCCGGTTTCCTTGTAGGCGAGCCAGACGAAAAACGTGAGAAAGCCGAAGTAGGCATCCGCGAGCGTGGCCTGGAACCAGAGGTCCCCGGTCAGCGACGCGGGCAATTGCCAGACCGCCGTGTCCATGCTCGCCCGGGTAGTCACCCAGAGCATGGCGGCGAGGATGCCGAGGAAGAAGATTCGCAGAAAGATGATCATTCACCCCATACGACGCCCAGACGCGCGTCCTGTCAAAACTTGTTGTCCGCCGCGCCGTTCCCGCTCGCGGTGCTGGCCGTCAGCGAAAATGGCGAAAACGGGTCAGTCAAAGATATCTGACAACCATTCATGATTCCCGCCTAACCTGTCAAAAATCTTTGACTGACCCCAAATCCGTGGCAACACATGGGCAGGATGCCCATGCTACAGCATGGCGGATGCAATCTCCGCAAGTGCGAGGTCGTCATGCAATCCACCGACAAGCGAGACGCCGGCCGGCAGACCAGAGGCGGTGAGGAACGGGAGATTCAATTGCGGCAGGCCGGAGAGGCTGGCGATTGCGGTGAGGCAGATCGTTCGCGGGAGGTAGCCTGTCCCGCTCCGGTCGTAATCAACCTGCCCCCTCAGAGGGGCCACGCTGGGAGTGGTGGGGATGCCAAGCGCCACGCCCCCAGCAAGAATGGCACTGAGCCGGGAGCGTATCCCGGCCCGCCGCATGGCGCTCGCAAGATATTCCGAGCGTCCGGCATTTTTCACGTTCTCAAAGTTCCGTGCGATCTCCGGCCCGAGCGGCGGGGCGACCGCCTTGAGCCATGCGGAGTGGGTGCTCCAGATTTCCGGCCATTGCATCCCGCAGAAGATGGTTTTCCAGGTGAAGAGATCTTCGCCGGGTTCGCCGGAGACGAGTTGGTCCAGATTCACGGATTTGACTTCGAGGCCGGCGCGCGCAAAACAGTCCTCAGCTGCGCCGCGCACCGCGCAAATCACGGGGTCCGCAATCTCCCACGCCTGCTCCAGCATGAGAACGCGGCGGAGGGGCGGAACCCCGGACTGTGGCGGAAAAAACACCCGGGCGACCTGGCGGAGAACCGCCGCGTCGCGAGCAAAAAATCCGACCACATCAAATGATGGGGCGAGGGGTTGCACTCCGGCCGTGGAGATCGCGCCCCATGTCGGGCGCAAGCCGAAGATCCCGCAATTTGCTGCCGGGACGCGGATTGAACCCGCCGTATCGGTTCCGAGGGAAAAATCCACATCCCCGGCGGCAACTGCCGATGCCGAGCCGCTGGAAGAACCGCCGGGCACGCGGTCCGGAGCCAGTGGGTTGCGTGGCGTGCCGTAGAAATGATTTTCACCAACCAGGCTGAAGGCCAGCTCGTCGGCAATCGTTTTGCCGACGCATCGCGCCCCGGAGCGCAACAACTGCTCGACAACAATCGCGTTGGCGGCGGCGGGCGGATGGGTTTCCGCCCATGTGGGGTTGCCGCATCCGGTGACGGTGGACTCCAAATCAATCAGGTCCTTGACCGCGAATGTCAGCCCGTCGAGGGGGCCCGGAGCAAGAGGGGCAACGCCGTGCCGGATGAAAAGGCCATCCACCGGATCGCTTGGCGAATTCATGGTGCGCGAGGTTAGTGTGAGGAATCCCGCAAATCAAAAGGAAACCTCAGAGGAGGGGTCAGTCCTTGCCTCTTGACATAATGAGAGGCACCGATGCCCTTTCGGAGATGTTGAGGCGCCAGCCCGGGCAGTTCCCGGGCCTTTTGTCGGGCCTGACGGAATTCTCCGCCTCGGATCGTGTGCGCCGCACACGGCTGGCTCAAGATGACGATTCCGATGACCGTGCCGATCAGCAGGCGTCAGCGTCCTGCCCGTGCCGCTCCACCCGAGTTGCTCAGTTGCTCGAACAGGATCCGCCGCATCTCGGCGATGGCGGCCGGATGCCGGAACGACCCGTGGTCCGAGGGGACGACCAGTTCGGATTCCGCGGTGGCGAGGTGGGCGCTCGAGTAGGGGACGACGCCGTCCGAGCTGTTGGGGGAATTTCCGCGGCCGCGGTCTCCGAGGATCGTGTGGTGCGGGACCTCGATCGGACGCGCATTCAGGGCGCGGAGGAAAGGCGAGCGGGGCGAAAGCCCGGCTATGCTCGTGGGCGGACGCCGGAGATCCATCGTGGTCACCACGTCGGCCACTTCTTCGACCGCGCCGACGATGTTGCCCGGCAGCCGGATGAGCGAGGCGAAGAATCCTGCCGGTCCGGCCAGCGCGATGTTGCTGCCTTGGTGCGGGACGCACACAAAGATGACGCGGCGCACGTTTTTGTCGCGTTCGAAGATCAGCGAGTCGCGCAGAATCGGAGCGTTCGGGAGGCGCTTGGCGACATGCGGGGCGTCGGCCCCGAAGACCCCGTTGAAAAGGGCGTTGCCGCCAGAACTTGATGCCTGCGCACGCGAAATGATGCCGCCCATGCTGTGCCCGACCAGCACCAGGCCGCGTGGAAGCGGGTAGCGGGCCTCGGCGGCGCGGAGGTCGTTGCGCAGGTCCAGCGCGGAGATCGAAATCGGCTGGCCGGTCGGATAGAAAAATGCCCAGAACTGGAAATTTTTCCGGATGACGGGATCCGCCTGCAACCCGTTCACCACCTCGCCCCACATCACCGGCGTCGAGAGCAGCCCGTGCACGAGAACCACAGGGATCCGCTTCGGATCGTAGGGCTGCATGAAGATGAGGCTCGTGGGATAGGTAAATCGGTCCACTTGGAACAGCCAGCGCAGGCTGAGGAGCAGCGGGTTTCTCCGGCGGAATGTCGCGAGGTTCGGGGCGTAAAGGTTCCCCGCGACCGGCCGGGAATTTCCTTCGATGAAAACGGATTTTGTGACCTCGGGGTTGAGGAACCGGACCGTCGTCTCGCACGCGCCGCCGCGCGTGCGCATGTCGGCGACGACCGTGACAGGCAGCCGGTATCCGGGGCTCGGGGCGAACGGCTGGGCCGCGCGGTCCGGCTTGCTCACCCCGATCACCGGCACTCCCCAGCCCGCCCATTGGAGAGGTGCTGCCGCCCGTGCCCGCGTTGGGCGGATGGGGTCGAAACGATTCAGAAGCGCTGCCGGCCAGTCGCCCGGTTTCGTGGCAATCCTGACATGGTAAACGACGCCGTCCGGCCCGGTGAATTCGGTTTCGTGCGGCCTCGCTCCATCGAAGTTTGATTCCACGAACCGACCGAGCGCGGCATTCGCGAGATCGCGGGCCTGCGGAGAATTGTCAGCCAGTGCCGCGCGCAACGAGGCGAGGCATTTTTCCGCGACCGCCTTTTCATCCAAGCTCCGCCGTGCGGAAGCCGCCCACCGGCTGGCCTGCGCGAGTGCGCCCTCCCGCACACGCGGGGGAGCCGGATACTTCGAGATCGGGGCGCATCCGGAAATGGCGGCGATCAATAAAACCGATATCACGCGCAGGGATCTCGTCATAATGCGCTTTTCGTGTATCAGTGCGTCTGGCATAGATCAAACCCGATGATCTTTCGAAGAATCGGCGGAGGGGCTGGCCGCTTGTTGGCCTTCGGAGCTGCGGTTTGTCTCGCCGGCCTGCTGGCCGCCGCGTTTCTCCCGATGCCATTCCGATACACCGCGCCCAAATTTTCTCCGCCCGGCGACTACGCGGCGGCGAAGGCGCTGATCGAAAGCAAGATTGCCAAGGCCCCGTTGACCCTCTCGGAGGCAGGCCGGCCGAGGGTGTTTCTGCACGATGCCCCGACCGAGCATGTCTATGTCCTGCTGCACGGGCTCACGAATTCCCCCGAGCAATTCGACAAGCTCGGCCGGATCCTTTTTGAGCGCGGGCACAACGTCGTCATCCCGCGCACGCCCGGGCACGGGGATGCCGACCTGATGACCGATGCGCTGAGCGTGTTCACCGCGAAGGCGATGCTCGATTACGCGAACCTCGCCATCACGCTCGCGCGCCCGCTCGGCCGGCATCTCACCGTCGCGGGGCTCTCGATCAACGGGGCCACCACCGCCTGGGTCGCCCAAAATCGCGGTGACGTGGACCGCGCGGTCCTGCTGGCCCCGTTTTTCGCGCCGCGCGGGCTCCCGCAATTTGCGGTCAAGCCGCTCAGCCGGTTGACCATCCGCCTGCCGAATGTCTTCCTCTGGTGGGATCCGGTTCACAAGGACCAGTTCTTTGCCGACTCGCATGCCTACCCGCGTTTTTCGACGCGGAGCATCGGGGAGACGATGCGGCTGGGCGCCGGGGTGTTCGGCGAATCCAAAAAATCCGCGCCTGCCTGCGGGGCGATCCTGATCGTGACGACCGCCTCGGATCTCGCGGCCAACAACGCGGTCACCGCGCGCCTCGCCGCAAACTGGCGGGAGCGCCGCCCCGGGTCCGTGGCGGCCTACGAATTTCCGGCCTCGGAAAATGTCCCGCACGATTTCATCGACCCGAGCCAATCCGACCAGCGGGTCGATCTCGTTTACCCGCGGCTGATCGAGATGCTCGAAACCGGAAAACCACCGGGCTAGTCCGTGGACAAGATCGCGCCCGTCGAGGCAAGGAGCGACAGGAACCCGATGTAGTGCCCCCGGGAATCGTAGCACCAGATCGACCAGACCGCGGCGGCGCTGCTTCCGCGCTGCTGGAGCACGTAGCTCACGCTGTCGAGGCGTCGCCCGCGATCCGACGCAAACCGCCTCGCGATCTGCCAGGCCTCCGTCGAGTCGATCCGGACCCGGCCCAAAGTGATCGGCGAATCTCCGCTGATCAAAGCCCGGGGATTCAACGTCGCGCGTTCCGAGGTGACCTGCCCCCCGGTGACCGTGATGCTGGTGGGCAGCCCCCTCCGTGTCGGATTCCGGGCGATGATGGCCCAGTAAGGCGGCGCGGGTTTTCCGTGGTCCGCCGAGAGCCTCAGAATCCCGCTCCGGTATTGGATCGGAAGCGCGCGCATGGCGGCGATGGCCCCGTTGCGGTCGGGCGCGGCGAAACCCGCGGCCGGAAGAAGAAGCGACAAAGAAACCAACGGGATCAGAAAGCGGTTCATCGAGTGGGATATTTCATCGGCTTCATAATCGTTCCGAGGCCGCCTTGTCGAGTGTTCGATGTGGAAAGCTTGTCGCGGTCAGCAAAAAAAGCTCGAAATATTCCCGGCGATGAGTCAAATCCCTATGCCGTCACTGGCGCACTGCCTTTCCATTTCACCACCACCAGATCATGAACACACTCGTCGTCGTCGGATACAATGAACCCCACAAAGCGGAAGAAGTCCGCCTCACCTTGATCAAGCTGCAAAAAGACTACCTCATCGATCTGGAAGACGCCGTGGCGGCCGTCAAGGATTCCAACGGCAAAATCAAGCTTCACCAGGCCATCAACCTCACCGCCGCCGGGGCTGCGAGCGGAGGGTTTTGGGGGATGCTTATCGGGATGATCTTCCTCAATCCGCTGCTGGGGTTGGCGGTGGGCGCAGCGGCGGGCGCGACATCCGGAGCCTTGAGCGATGTCGGCATCAATGACCAGTTCATGAAAGACCTCGCGGCCACGATGAAGCCCAACAGTTCCGCGCTGTTTGTCCTGGTTCGCCAGTCCACGCCGGACAAGGTGCTCGAAGAAGTGAAAGGCACGGGAGGCACGATCCTCAAGACCTCGCTCTCGCATGAAGATGAGGCCAAGCTACAGGCCGCGCTCAACGCCGCAAAATAACAGGCAATTCGTTTCGGACCTGTGAAAAACAGGAAAAAGCCGCGCGGCCTTTTTCCGACACGGGGGATTTTGAAGGGCTGAGGAAATGCCCTGATCGCGCCGGCTAAGCCGACCGGGGTGCCGGGCGATTTTCTCCGCAGCTCCGCCTTGGCTGGAATCATCTGATTCGCCTGTTCGGCAACAGGCTTTCGCCAAATACCACCGACCGGAGGCGAAGTGCCTCCGGGGCGTCGCAGGCCAAGCCGGTTACGACTTGTAGCGCAACCGCTTCTTGTGGCGGTTTTCTTTCATGCGCTTGCGGCGCTTGTGCTTCGCGATCTTCGACTTTCTTTTCTTCTTTAATGAACCCATGGGTTTGCGGGGATGCTAGTAGACAACTTTGTTGAGCGGATACTCGATGATCCCCTCTGCGCCGAGTGTTTTTAGTTTCGGAACAATTTCGCGGACGACTTTTTCTTCAATCACCGTCTCGATGGCGACCCATCCGGGTTGCGCCAGGGGCGAAACTGTAGGATTCCTCAATGCCGGAAGAGCCTCAAGCAAATTCTTCAGGCTTTTTTCGGGGAGGTTCATTTTGAGGCCGACGAGATCCCGGGCCGCGAGGGCTCCCCGGAGGAGCATCGCGAGGGTGTCGATCTTCTGGCGCTTCCAGGGATCGGCGGCCGCCTGCGGGGAGGCGAAGAGCGCCGGATACGATTCCATGAGCGTGTCCACGATCCGGAGCTTGTTCGCCCGGAGCGAGGAGCCGGTCTCGGTGATATCGACGATCGCGTCCACGAGGTCCGGGACCTTGACCTCGGTCGCACCCCACGAAAACTCGACCTCGGCCTTGACTCCGGCGCGCTCGAAAAACCGGCGCGTGATGCCCACGGCCTCGGTGGCGACCCGCTTGCCTTCGAGGTCTTTCACCGTGCGGATCGGGGAATCCTCGGGAACGACGAGCACCCAGCGGGTCGGGTTCGAGCTGACCTTGCTGTAGGCCAGGCTCGCGATCTCTTCGATTTTGGATTCGTTCTCCTCGACCCAGTCGCGCCCGGTGATCCCGCAATCCAGGTATCCGTGCTCGATGTAGCGGCTGATTTCTTGGGCGCGGAGCAGGCGGATGCGCATCTCGGGGTCGTCCACGGCCGGGCGATACGAGCGGTTCGAGCCGGAAATCGAGAAGCCGGCTTTGGCAAAAAGCGATATGGTGGGTTCCATCAAGCTTCCCGAAGGAAGCCCGACAGTGAGAATTTTTTCTTCCATGCGAGCCGGGCAGTGTAAGCGGAAACCTCCCGGCTTGGCATGCAAATTCTCGCCTGCCGGAAAAGATGTGTGATCAAATGTGGGTGAGGTTGGACGCAATGCCTGGTAGGGAGGGACGTCCCCGGTCCGCCGCGTGGGGAACGGTCAGCCCGGAGGTCTGTCCCTACCTTTCGCGCACCGAAGAACCGCCCCCATATTTAATCAAACCCGGAAAAGATCGCATTGTGGCACGGGAAGGAGCAGTGGAAGGCTGCCCGGGTCATGCCACAGCAGATTTGGAGTGCATCTGCAATTTGATCCCTGTCATAGTCGCCGGGTGAAGAAAGAGAGCTCTGGACCCACCAAGGCTACGGCCAGAGGAGCGGCAGTGAGGCCCCGCGTCCTGCTTGCCGATCGCGAGGCGATTTTTCTTTTTGGTCTGCGTGCGATCCTTGAGCCGCAGAAGCGCTTCGAGATCGTGGGGGAGGTCGCCACGAGCCAGGATCTCCTCGCCCGGCTTTCCGTTCACAAGCCCCGGATTCTTCTCATGGGCTTCCGGCTGTCATGCGGGCGCGACGCATTGGGGCTGGCACCGGAAATCCAAACACGCAGTCCCGACACCGCCATCATCGTCCTGCTCCCCGGTAATTCCGTGCTCCTCACCGGTCGCATCCTTACTGCCGGCGTCCGTGGGATCCTGGCCCGTTCAGTCCGGATCGAAGCCCTCCTGCCGACCATTGAGAAAGTGATGGGCGGCGAAGTGTTTGTGGACCCGGAGCTGTCCATTTCCCGCCCCCGTCCCGACTCCACCGCCGGGCAGGTGGATCCGGGTGTCCTCACCTCGCGCGAACTGGAGGTCCTCCGCCTGTTCGGTATGGAAAAATCCTATAAAGACATCGCCTCGCTGCTCGGGCTCAGTATCAAGACCGTCGGCGCCCACCGCGAGCATATCAAAACCAAGCTCAATCTCGGCAGCAGCCATGCCTTTTTCCTCGTTGCGAAAGCGTATGTCCTCTGGGAAGCCAGTGGGGTTGATTACTTGATATAAGTCACACTTATAAAGCGTCGCGCCGAATAGGGATCCATGCCTATAGACGTTCCCAAAGGCAGCCGGTAGCAACTCTCTTTGTGAGTTTTGTTGTATTCCCTTCAGTCTGCCTGTAACCTGTTGAATGAAAGATCTGACGTTCGAACAGCTGGCTGCCCTTCCGATTCTCCAGCACTACGAAAAAGCCTTTCGCAAGGCGACCGGCGTATCCTTGAAGCTCCTTCCGCCGGATGAGAAAACGCGGCGCGCGAATCTGAGGCAGAGCGAGAATCCGTTTTGCGCTTTCATTTCAAGCACGCCGGCTGGCTGCGCGGCCTGCCTGGAAACCCAGCGCCGCATCGAGAAAAGCACCGCCACCGAACTTGTTGCGCAGCAAGTCCATTGTTTTGCCGGCCTGACCGATATCGCGATCCCCGTGATCATCGCCGGGCGTCACGTGGCCACCCTCTTGAGCGGGCAAATTTTCCGCCAGGAGCCGACCCGGCAGGATTTCGAGGCGATGATGAAAAAAATCGGGGGCTTCCGGGACCGGGAGTGGGAAAAGCTGGCGCGGAGGTCCTATTTTGAGACGCCGGTGGTTCCGCCGGCCACTCTTGATGCGGTGGTCCAGTTGCTCACCGTGTTTGCCCAGCATCTTGCGGACGACATCGTCCGCCACACGATGGAGTCCCGCCCGGACTTCGAGCCCGGGGTGGTGAGCCGCGCGAAAAAATTTGTCGGGGCCCACTCCCACGAACCCCTGGCGCTCGAGCGGGTGCTGCATCATGTCCACGCGAGCCGTTTTCATTTTTGCAAGGTCTTCAAGAAAACCACGGGAATCACGTTCACCGAATACGTGGGGCGCGTCCGCGTGGAGAAGGCGAAGGCATTGCTCCTGGATCCCGCGCTCCGGGTTTCCGAGGTCGCCTTTTCCGCGGGGTTCGGATCGATCCCCCAGTTCAACAGCGTCTTCAAACGCTTCGTCGGAAAATCGCCGACCGAATACCGGAACCGGTTGGAGGAGAGCGCGGAAAGCCGGGCGATTCCCGCGCGCATTCTTCCGCCCGCGGAGGACGCCGCCATTCCCGACAATGTCATCCGGGCCGAGGCATTCCAACGCGACAAGTATCCCGCCAAGCTTCCCGCAAATGTCATCCGCCCCCGCCTCAATCAATCGGTCAGGCCGGCTGCGCGGGCGTGAGGGAAAAACCGGAGGATTCATCCGCCGTCAGGCGGCAAATGATCCCGGGTGTGATTAAAAGTGGGTGAGGTGAAGGAGAAAAAAAGATGGTGGAGAGATGAGAAAAGATCTGTACTTTTGAGA
>Ga0209697_10007485_pt1 | contig 12750 bp, 9 predicted proteins | sample AliMusrvi5mmetaG_FD_184115 | JGI IMG/M metagenome (GOLD analysis project Ga0209697, IMG submission 184115) | Freshwater lake bacterial and archeal communities from Alinen Mustajarvi, Finland, to study Microbial Dark Matter (Phase II) - Alinen... | ecosystem: Environmental > Aquatic > Freshwater... | reverse complement strand
CCATGAAAAAATAGCCCAGGTAATGCGAAAACTGAACATTGGCCGAGTCGGCCTTCGTGAGGTGGTAATAATCCTGAAAATGCTTGTCCATCGTATCGATCAGGCTGTTACCAACCGCCCATAAGGTGAAAAGCAAGGCGACCAGGAAGAAAATGATCGTGTGGTTTCTTCCGTCTTCTGTGGTAAAAAGACCCTTTTTTGCACTGTCCATTTCGTAAATAGTAAGGATGATTGATAATTTAAATGATTGCCATTCAAAAGTCACTAAACTTATCTATTTTGCCAAATGCATGCTGAACAGCAAAGCTTTGCGGTCGAAAAAATATGTTGTGGAACATGTTTTTTCTGCTTCTGTTTTCAATTCATTATTTGATTCGCTATAGATTTCGTAAATTCAACCAATCAATTTTTCTTTCATATGTCCAAAAGGCGTCTATCCTTAAAAGATCTTGCCAAAGAACTGAATATCTCCATTTCCACGGTATCCAGGGCTTTGAAGAACCATCCCGATATTAGTGTGGAGCTGACACGGCGGGTGCAGGAACTTGCCTTGGAGAAAAATTATACACCCAATCCCCTGGCGATGGGATTACTCCGACAGGAAACCAGGATGATTGGCGTCATAGTCCCGGATCTGGTGACCCATTTCTACTCTTCCATCATTTCAGGAATTGAGGAATACGCCAAGAGCCAGGGATATTTTATCCTGCTAGCCTCCTCCGATGAAAACCTTCAAAAGGAGATTGAATCAGTTTCCAATCTACTGAAAGCTCGGGTGGACGGAATGATTGTATGCCTAAGCAAAGAGACCGATCGCTTTGAACACTTCAAACAATTGGTTGAAAACGAGATCCCGCTGGTCTTCTTCGACAGGGTCTGTCTGACGGAGTCGGTCCCCAGCGTAGTCGTCGACAACCGCCATGCTGTCGAACAGATCATCTTTCATTTGCAGGAACAAGGTTTCAAACGCATTGCATTTATCTCTGGTCCTTCCCACCTCAACATATCCAGTGAAAGGATCGAAGGGTATTACTCAGGGCTGACAAAATCAGGATTATCGTCTGATCCAGATTTACTTCGGTCATGTAACATGCATCCTGATGAGGCTGTCCGGATTACGGACGAGTTGCTCTCACTGTCCGACCCACCGGATGCTATCTTCGGGATCAATGATCTGATGATCTTTGCTGTGATGAAGGAACTTCGGCAACGAGGCATTTCCATCCCTTCAGAAATTGGCGTGGTAGGCTTTGCGGATGATTTTCATGCAACGTTTGTTACCCCTCAGCTTACTTCAGTCATGCATCCGACGCGCAAAATTGGGATCAAGGCAGCCGAACTCTTTTTCATGAAAATGGCCAATTCCGGGTATAATGAAAAAGTGGTCCTGCAAACTCAATTGGTGATCAGGGAGTCTTCTTCAAGAAAAAAAAAGCTATAACCCATTTCCGGCAAGTTGCGGATTCAGTGTTTCAAAATTTCTATTTGATGGTACACAGTTATGTTTAGATCGGAACCTATTTTGAGCTATCGGAAAACCAAAGTATGGAAAGAATTTGCTTCCAATTTAACCTCAACTATTTTGGGCAGGTCGGGGCAGATTTAGGAAGGTCGTTTAACCCAGCCGTTAGTATCCTTTGCACACATGGCAAAATTGAAAGTTCCAGCGGGCAAAAATTAGACCCACCTTAATGAGAGTTGAGGCGGTTTTTTTCTCTTCTTATGTAGGTTAGTGTTACTATTTTGTTACTCAATACAAAAAAATCCCCTACAATCAATTGACTGTAAGGGATTTTAGGCCTGCTTCTTATTTGGATTTACTTGTCCGTGATCATCGAAGTCTTCCTGCTCCTGACAGATGATCAACTATATAAACAGCTCTACAAAAAGAACTTTATACGAACGTATGCAGGAAAGCCGACCCGGAATTATATAAACCTAACCAACAAAATAGACAAGGCGGAAAGCGTGCCACCTGGACTATTAGAACGATTTTTGATAAAACGTTAACCATCTCTCAGAACTTAACAAAACTTCACTTTGAGAACCTTACTAAACATTAAATTCAGAACTTGACAAAACATACATTTGACCTAAAATAATAATTTGCTTTTATTCCATTATTCAATAGCAGATTATTAGCTTTGAGAAGCAATCCATTTAGACAAAATCAAATGAAAAAGACACTGAAATTACTAATTATTATGCTTCTTCCTCTTTTGGGAATATGCCAAAACTCTATTGCTCAGACAAATATTGAAAAATTAAGCATTAAAAAGGGATCGCTCACTAAACAAATTAAGGTATTACAAGACAGTTTAGTAAAAGTAAACCAAGAAATATTAAACATACAGGAAGCCAATATATCAAAAGACATCAATCGGAGGTCAAATTCAATTCTTTTAGGTGAAATTATACAGCCTTTTGCCATAATGTACTCAGAACCAAATGAAAAATCGTTAGTTATTGATTCAATTCCTAAAGGCACCAAAGTGGAAATAATGGATGTTGATGGCTTTTTAGAAACCTGTATCAAGACAAAGTATAACACTAAAATTGGGTTCATTTTTACAAATGACATTATATCAACTAAGCAATTTGCAAGGTTCAGAGATTCACTAAAAGTAGTAAAGCAAAGAGAATACGTGGTAATGAAAGAGGGAAAAGCAAAAAAACAGTCTAAAGAAAATCTCAATAAAGCAAAAGAAGCTGAATATAAGGCACAAGAAAAAGCTCAGCAAGATTACAAAGCAAGAGAAAAAAGGCTTAATCAAGAATATGGAAATACAATTGCATCAAAAATATTAAACCGTGAAATTTGGATTGGAATGAGTAAAGAAATTGCAATTGAATCACTTGGCAAACCAAGAATTGTAAATAAAACAGTCACTCCAAATAGAGTAACCGAACAATGGGTATATAATACCAAGAATCTATATTTTGAAGGAAACATATTGACATCATGGCAAGAATCGCATTAAGGTGATCTTAATCCATTTGCAATGGTGAAATTCAAAAACTATTGCACACAATAGAAATTAACCTTTCTTAGAGCAAATAAATAAGGCCGTTTCAATGAGAGTTGAGGCGGGTTTTTTCTGTTCTTATGTTGCCTATCGTTACTATTTTGTTACTCACCAAAGAAAAAACGCTTACAATCTATTGACTATAAGCGTTTTGCTTTAACCTAAAAGTACCCGGGGCGGGACTTGAACCCGCACGGCCATAATGGCCATTGGATTTTAAGTCCAACGTGTCTACCATTCCACCACCTGGGCATCCTCGTGGAGCGGGAAACGAGACTCGAACTCGCGACCCCGACCTTGGCAAGGTCGTGCTCTACCAACTGAGCTATTCCCGCAGGAAGGATGTCCTATTCTATATGAACGTTTTTATGGAGCGGGAAACGAGACTCGAACTCGCGACCCCGACCTTGGCAAGGTCGTGCTCTACCAACTGAGCTATTCCCGCTTGAATGCAATCCCCTCCACGGTTAGTTATTCCTTGATTGCGGGTGCAAATATAAAAACATTTTCTTACTCCCAAAATGAGAAAATAAGAAAATATGCTAATCTGCTAATTTGCAAATATGCTAATAGGTTAAAAGGTTAATTTGATACTGTATTAATTGACCCTGATTCATTTTTAACTTTGTCAGGATAAATTTAGCTTTACGATTGTTTGCTTCACCAAACAGAGACAAGAACATTCGATTTGATGTCTTACAAGCAGAATCTTGACCAAATCGCACCTTCAACCCTTCCAACCATTAGCACATTAGCACATTAACTGGTTTTTTCACGAATTGGAATCACTCCACCCATTTCTCCCATCACGTTCACAAGGTCTGAGCCTGTCGGGACGACAATCTTGGAGTTGTCCTTCAGCGAAGTTTCCATCGCCTGGATTCGGCGCAACATCTGGGCATTCCCTACAAAATATTTTTCAGCAGCTTCATTCACCAACTGAATGGCCTGGGCCTCGCCTTCTGCCCGAAGGATGGCTCCCTGTTTGATCCCTTCCGCTTTTCGGATTTCCGCCCGTTTTTCTCCATCCGCCTTTGTTTCTGTGGCAGTAGCGTAGTCGATGGCGGCAATTTTTTCATTCTCTGCCTTCACGATTTTGTTCATTGTCTCCTGAACGTCTTTCGGCGGATCGATCTCTTTCAATTCGGTACGGACAATCTCGATACCCCAGTTCAGGGTTTCATCAAGCAGGGTAGCGTGCAACTCCTTGTTGATTTTCCCCCGTTCGCTGTTCGCAGATTTGAGGGTCATCGTTCCGATGATGTTACGCAGTGTGGTCCTGGCCAGGTTGACGATCTGGTATTCGATGCTGTTGACGTTGTACTGCGAATTTTTCACGCTTTGCTCATCCGATTTGATCTTGAAATAGACCTGGGCATCAACCCGGGCATTCAGGTTGTCATTCGTAATGATTTCCTGTGGTTCTGCATTGATCATCTTCTCGGTAATGTTGATGATAAACATCCTGTCAATTCCGGGAATGATCCAGTTAAAGCCGAAGGAGGCAAAGTGATGGTACTTTCCAAGCCGCTCCACCAGGGCGCGATGGGTTGGACGGACAATCCGGATTCCTGCAAAAAAGAAAAGAACAACGATGGCAATTCCAACAATGGCAATAGGTTCCATGATTTAAGTATTTAATTTGATTGTTAAGTGGTTAACCTGATTTGGCAGATATACAAATGTACACAATTACTGAATGATTCTCCAGATTGGGGTAAAATATTTGTTTGTTTTAGCGTACGATGCTTTTTGAGCGCTTTGCGCTGGCAAAAATGAACGGATGAGCTTTCCCGTTAGGCATAATCCTGTAATATTTCTTTATAAAATCTTTACACTTTACTGTTAAATATTAACAATCCCCTTACGAAATGATGTCTTTATTTGCCACCGGACCCGAAGCGACAGTTTGAAATGGTTTGTTCCAATTGCGAAGGAAGCCGGCATTCAGTCACAAATGGTTCTCGTTTTTCAGGTTGACTAAGCAGTTATCGGAATGTAAAAACAATATTCTCTGCCCAAATGCCCCTTTCCTATCTTAATATTTTCCTAACAGGATCGATCTATGACTGATGCAACAGACGGATTTCCAATAGCCGGTAAGCTAAAAAACATCTTCATTGGCAAGGCCAAAACCATCCAGGATAAATCCATTTTTCACAAACTCTCACTCGTCGCATTTTTTGCCTGGATCGGTTTAGGTGCCGATGGGATCTCCTCCTCGTGCTACGGTCCGGAAGAGGCCTTCCGAAATTTGCAGGGGCATCCAATGCTGGCCATATTTGTCGGTTTGGGCACCGTATTTACCATTTTCATCATCAGCACGAGTTACAGCCAGATCATCAAACTTTTTCCGCAGGGAGGGGGCGGTTATCTGGTAGGAAGTAAACTTCTCTCTCCTACAGTAGGTATGATCTCCGGATGTGCCCTGATCATCGATTACGTGCTGACCATCACCATCTCGGTTTCCAGTGGAACGGATGCCTTATTCAGTTTCTTTCCCGGCTCGATGCAGACTTACAAACTTGGCATCGCTGTCGTGGGGGTTTGCCTGCTTATCTTACTAAATCTCAGGGGTGTCAAGGAATCTGTCGTCTCCCTGACGCCGATCTTCGTGGTGTTCATCGCCTCCCACGTCTTTGTGATTATATATGCCATCGCCATCAAGGCAAATGATTTTTCGGCAGTCTCCATTGAAACCTCCAACCAGGTGCATGCCTCCATCCATCAGCTAGGTGTTTGGGGCACCCTCTTCATCATCTTAAAAGCCTACAGCATGGGGGCCGGTACCTTCACCGGGATCGAAGCGGTGAGCAACGGCATGCCCATTCTGCGCGAACCAAAGGTGAAAACCGCCAAGAGAACCATGTTGCTGATGGCTATCTCCCTCTCCTTCATTGTGATGGGACTGATGGTCGCCTATGCCTTGTACAACGTGCAGATCAGCGATACCAAGACCCTTAATGCGGTTCTGTTCGACAGTGTAACCGCCAGCTGGAGTCCGTTTTGGTCCCGGAGTTTTATCCTGACGACACTGATCTCGGAAGCCACCCTGCTGTTTGTAGCAGCGCAAACCGGTTTTATAGACGGGCCACGCATCATGGCCAACATGGCCATCGACAAGTGGTTTCCCAAGAAATTCGCCTCACTGAGTGACCGGCTCGTAACGATGAACGGAGTATTGCTGATGGGAATTTCCGCCATTATCCTGATGGTAATGTCAAAAGGCTCAGTTCAATTGCTGGTTGTTCTTTACAGTATCAACGTGTTTATTACCTTCTCCATCTCCCAACTTGGGATGGTAAGGCACTGGTGGATAGAACGAGGAAAGCTTGCAAGTTGGAAACGGAAATTAACGGTCAATGGAATAGGTTTTATCCTAACCACTTTCATCCTGATTTCAGTGACCATCATCAAATTCGGTGAAGGTGGCTGGATCACCCTGGTCATTACCGGATTCTTTATTCTGGTGGCTGTAAACATCAAAAAGCATTATTTTAAGACGGCGGTACGCCTGCAGAAGGTGCGAATGAAGGCTCTTTCAGAATTACACGATGCGCTTTCCCATGTAGAAGATTACGATTCACACAAGATCCCTGAATCCGTCAAATTCAATCCCGAATCTAAAACGGCGATTATCCTGGTTTCCGGTTTTGGTGGAACAGGACTCTACTCTTTTCTCAGAATCAATGAAAATTTCAAGGGCATCTACCAGAATTACATCTTCATCCGTATTGGGGTCATCAACTCCAAGATTTACAGAGGCTCTGCCGAATTGGATCATTTCAAGCATACCGTGAAGGATGATGGCAGAAAGTATGAAAAAATTGCCAACCAGTTTGGATTCTACGGCAAAAGCATGTGGACCATTGGTACTGACCCGGTGAGTGAAGTCTACCAGATCGTAAAAAAATTGACAAGAATACTTCCCAATTCAACTTTTTTTGGCGGTCAGTTGGTCTTTTCAAAAACCTTTTTTATGTCACAACTGCTGCACAACCACACCATATTTTCCATTCAAAAGAGGTTCTTCAAATTTGGCATACCTATTGTGATATTCCCGATAAAGATCGAATAGTAATCTTTTCGTTTTTTTTATCAGCAGACTTTCAGGATTTTCCCGGGAATGTCTGCTGATTCTGTTTTAGCAAAAGGGCCCGGTAATCAAGAATCCTGATATACTTATAAATTCTTTACATCCATGTGGCATTTCCTTTTAAAATCATTATGAATACGTGCACACCTTTGTCTCAGATCATTCACCTACATTAAATGCACTGATATGAAAACGATCTTATTAATGGCAGCAAATTCGACTGGTTCCCCGGCAGGATATGTCCTCGGAGCATTAATCGCCCTTCTCATTCTGGGATACCTGGTATATGCACTGATTAAGCCAGAGAAATTTTAACCATTCAACAAGATGACAACACAAGATTTTATTCAGATCATATTGTATTTTACCCTTCTAATTGGGCTTACGCCCATCCTGGGTAATTTCATGTTCAAGGTATTCACAGGAGAGAAGCATTTTTTGCTTCCTGTTTTCGGCAGACTCGAAAGATGGACCTATTCCTTTTCCGGAATAAATCCGGAGGAGGAATCAAACTGGAAATCTTACACAATCCATTTACTATTATTCAACTTGACAGGATTTATTTTTCTCTTTCTTATTCAAATCTTTCAGGCTCAAATGCCGCTAAATCCCGCAAACTTGCCAAACGTATCCTGGCATTCGGCTTTCAACACCTCGGTAAGTTTCATGACCAACACCAATTGGCAGGGATATGCCGGCGAAACTACGCTCAGCTATTTTGTCCAAATGATTGGACTTACTGTTCAAAATTTTGTCAGTGCCGCCACTGGGATTGCTGTTTTATTGGCGCTTGTGAGAGGCCTTTCCCGCAAATCAACTGACCAACTTGGCAGTTTTTGGACGGATCTTACCCGTTCGACCCTCTATGTTCTTTTGCCACTATCCATCCTTTTTTCGGTGGTCCTGGTAGGTCAGGGCGTGGTGCAAAATTTTAAAACTTACGAAACGGTTCAGACGGTTCAGGGGGCAACTCAGGTCATACCCCAGGGTCCGGCGGCTTCCCAGATTGCGATCAAACAGATTGGAACCAATGGGGGTGGCTATTTCAATGCCAACAGTGCGCATCCATTTGAAAATCCGACTCCATTAAGTAATTTTCTGGAGATGCTTATGATTTTGCTTATCCCGGCTGCATTAACCTATACTTACGGGAAAATGGTCGGATCGACCCGGCAAGGGTGGACTATTTTTACTGCAATGCTGATTTTACTGCTTATAGGACTGTCGATCTCCCTGTATGCAGAATATTCCTCCAATGCGATTTTTGGGAAATTACCGCTGATGGAAGGAAAGGAAACAAGGTTTGGCATCACCAACAGCATTCTCTGGTCGACCACCACCACTGCAGCATCCAACGGATCAGTAAATGCCATGCACGATAGTTTGTCTCCACTTGCAGGAATGGTTGCCATGATCAACCTGATGCTTGGAGAGGTTATTTTTGGTGGGGTAGGCGCCGGATTATACGGGATGGTCATCTTTGTCATTCTTACCGTATTTATAGCAGGATTGATGGTTGGGCGCACCCCCGAATACCTCGGAAAGAAAATTCAGAAGTTCGAAGTTCAAATGGCCATCATCGCGGTTCTGGCCCCGAACCTGGTTATACTACTGTTTGCAGCACTGGCGTCGGTGACTGCTCCAGGATTGACTGGTCTTAACAATGCAGGCCCTCATGGTCTTTCGGAGATACTCTATGCCTATTCATCCGCTGCCGGCAATAACGGCAGCGCGTTCGCCGGATTAAATGCCAATACCGTTTTTTACAATTTGACCTTGGGAGCAGGGATGCTGATAGGCCGGTTCGGAATCATTGTTCCGGTATTGGCGATCGCCGGGAGCATGGCAAAAAAGAACATCACTCCTACTTCTGCAGGCACTTTTCATACCGATAACTGGCTGTTTTTGGGGTTACTGATTGCAGTCATCCTGATTGTTGGTGGATTAACTCATTTCCCAGCATTATCGCTGGGACCTATTTCAGAACATTTGCTGATGAACAAGGGTATCACCTTTTAATTCAAATACAAGATGAGTGCAAAACAAAATATAAGTCTGTTTAATAAAAAATTGGCCCTACAAGCCATTAAAGACAGCTTCACCAAATTGAATCCGGCCTTGCTGATCAAAAATCCTGTAATTTTCATTGTCGCCGTCGGCTCACTGCTGACAACCATCGTGGTCATAACTGGGATCTTCCAGGGAAATTATTCTTCCTTTAACCTCAACATCGCCATCTGGCTTTGGTTTACCGTGTTGTTTGCCAATTTCTCGGAGGCAATTGCAGAAGGCCGGGGAAAAGCACAGGCGGAGAGTCTGCGTAAAAACAGGACCCAAACCATCGCCCGAAAAATGGAGGGCAGGCAAGAAATTGCCATCAACGCCACTGAACTTAAAAAGGGGGATATTGTGGTTTGTGAAGCAGGAGATGTCATCCCTTCGGATGGTGAAGTCATTGAAGGAATTGCCAGCGTTGATGAATCCGCCATTACCGGTGAATCTGCCCCCGTCATCCGCGAAAGCGGTGGCGACAGGTCGGCAGTAACAGGCGGGACAAAGGTGATCAGCGACCGGGTGCTGATTCGCATTACCTCCGAACCAGGCAACACTTTTATTGACCGGATGATTTCATTGGTTGAAGGTGCGAAACGACAGAAGACTCCGAATGAAATAGCCTTGTCCATTTTAATCTCGGGTTTGACCATCGTCTTTCTATTGGCAGTAGCTACCTTGCCGGCATTCTTCAGCTACAGTTTGGCCGCTTCAGGTTTGCCAGGCACTCAGAATCTCACCTTGCCAGTTTTGATTGCTTTGCTTGTTTGCCTGATTCCTACAACGATAGGGGGTCTGCTTAGTGCCATTGGGATCAGTGGCATGGACAGGCTTTTACAGCGAAACGTGATTGCTACGAGTGGAAGAGCCATCGAGGCAGCCGGCGATGTGGATGTACTGTTGCTGGATAAAACGGGAACGATCACGCTGGGCAACAGAATGGCCACCAATTTTGTTCCTGCCGAAGGAGTTACCGTCGAAGAATTGGCCGATGCTGCCCAGTTTTCCTCCTTGTCAGACGAAACTCCCGAAGGACGCTCCATTGTTATTTTGGCAAAAGAACAATTCAACATCCGCGGACGCGAGGTTTATCAACTCAATGCAACTTTTATTCCATTCACCGCACAATCCAGAATGAGCGGGGTTGATTATACCTCTGAAGATGGTACTGTTCACGTAATTAGAAAGGGTTCCTCTGAGGCCATTCGAAGCTTCGTTCAGAATAACAATGGTTTCTACTCACAAAAGATTCAGGAGGTAGTTTCTGAATTGGCCAGGCAAGGTGCTACGCCTTTGGTCGTGGCAGAGGATAAAAGAGTTCTCGGGGTCATACACCTGAAGGATATTGTAAAAGGCGGAATCAAACAACGGTTTGCAGAACTAAGAAAAATGGGGATTCGTACCGTGATGATTACGGGCGATAATTCCCTTACTGCTGCTGCCATCGCTGCCGAAGCAGGAGTGGATGATTTCATGGCAGAGGCTACCCCTGAGGATAAATTGCACCGAATTCGCGAAGAGCAGGCAAATGGTCATTTGGTTGGTATGATTGGCGATGGCACCAACGATGCACCGGCACTAGCACAGGCCGATATTGGCATCGCGATGAATACGGGAACGCAGGCTGCCAGAGAAGCCGGAAACATGGTGGACCTCGATAGCAATCCGACCAAACTGATAGAGGTTGTGGAAGTTGGCAAACAATTACTGATGACTCGGGGTGCCCTGACTACTTTCAGCATTGCCAACGATGTGGCAAAATATTTTGCCATCATCCCGGCAATTGCTATTTCGCTCTATTCAGGCAAGAATGGAGTTGGGCCGCTATCAGTTCTGAATATCATGCACCTTGGATCTCCGCAAAGTGCAATCCTGAGTGCAGTAATATTCAATGCAATCATCATTGTGATGCTCATTCCGCTTGCCTTAAAAGGGGTCCGCTACAAACCGATCTCAGCAAATGCGGCACTGACCCGAAATTTACTGATTTTTGGTTTAGGCGGCATTCTGGCTCCTTTTTTGGGAATTAAACTAATTGACCTATTAATTAATTTGTAAAGCCTCAGGAAAATGAAAACACTCTTCCTATCCATAAAAATCTTCTTCTTCTTTACGGTGTTAACCGGCATCCTCTATCCGCTGCTTGTAACAGGGATCGTACAACTTACTTTTCCAGCCCAGGCAAATGGAAGTTTAATATTAAAGAACAATCAAGTTATTGGAAGCGAATTGATTGGCCAGCGATTTGACAGTATTATCTATTTTTCCTCCCGGCCATCTGCCATTGCTTACAACCCAATGCCTTCTGGAGGTTCAAATTTTGGTTTGACAAATGCCAAACTGAAGCATTCTGTTGACTCAATAAGAAGTCAATTCATTATCTTTAACCAATTGGATAACGATACTTCAATACCCGCTGAAATGCTTTTTGAATCGGCAAGCGGACTCGACCCTCACATATCCCAAAAGGCTGCTTTGCTACAGGTTGACAGGATTGTCAAGGCCAGGAATTTCAATTCTGACACCAGACAACAAATCATTCAAGGTGTAAAAAATATGACAGAAGCTCCACAATTACTATTTTTAGGGGAAGAAAGGATCAATGTGCTGGTGCTAAATATTGAACTTGACAAAATTGCCACAACCAATCATACAAATACAATCAATTAAAAAATTCCATTACCATGAAAGTTTCCATTCGCACGAGATTCACCCTGGGGATGATTTTCTTCTTTGTAGTCATCGCCGCCATCTCCATCCTTTCGGCCTATCATCTCAACAGGCTGTCACAAAAAACAGATGCTATTCTGAAAGACAATCACTTTTCCGTCATTTTCGCCCGTGATATGGCAGAAGGATTGACCATGATGAATGAGGAGATTACCCGATGTTACACCAACCAGGGAGGACTTGATATCGCTTTGATTAATACCACTTCCAACTCCTTTAAAAAATCACTTCAGTTGGAAAAAAACAACCTCACTGAACCAGGAGAAGATAAACTGGCCTCTGGCATTGAATCCGGCTTCAATGAATACCTTGGTATCCTAGCGCAATACGATAAAAAACCTGTCACAGCTGATGCGATGAATACCCTGCAGACCAGTTTTAAGACCTTGTACCAGCAAACCACCCTTTTATCACAAATGAATGAGCAAGCCATCATTTTAAAGGCCGATGACACCAAAAAATCGGCACAAAAAGGTTTGACCCATGTAACCATTTTAGGAACAATTTGTTTTATAATTACATTGAGTTTCACCTTCAACTTTGCTTCCTACTTCAATGGAAGGTTCACAAAATTGTACAATGGAATCAGGGAGATTGGAGCAAAAAACTACAACGAGCGTTTGTATTTTGAAGGCGAGGACGAATTTTATGACATTTCATTGGTTTTTAATGAAATGGCTAAAAACCTGAACGAGAATGCGCAGGTCTCAGTTCCAGATTTCAGGGAAGATTTTGAACGGGAAGTCAGTTTGAGCCAGATTCAGGAACTTAAAAAAGTGCTGGAACAAATGCAGGGAATTGAAGAACGTGCCATCGATTTAATTGCTAAATTGGATAACAAAGAAT
>Ga0209697_10007481_pt1 | contig 12757 bp, 13 predicted proteins | sample AliMusrvi5mmetaG_FD_184115 | JGI IMG/M metagenome (GOLD analysis project Ga0209697, IMG submission 184115) | Freshwater lake bacterial and archeal communities from Alinen Mustajarvi, Finland, to study Microbial Dark Matter (Phase II) - Alinen... | ecosystem: Environmental > Aquatic > Freshwater... | reverse complement strand
ACGCCAGCTCTGTCGATCCCGGAGGCACGAATCCGCCGGGCGCGGGCAACCTGTCGATCTGCCGCCTTTTCAGGGAATTCAACTTGCTCGACTCATTGGCTCTTTTGAGGTCGAACACTGAGTTCTGCAGAGTATCTACGAGGCGGCGTAGCTTCGGAGCCCGTCAAGGCCAGCGCCAACGCGATTCGTGTCACGGATGGAGACACCATCGTTCTTTGGGACGGCTCCAATGCGGGCGAAGTTTTCAGAGCTAGGAGTGGCGTGTTATCCTCAACAATGACCCTGTTGAAGCATGGAGATGCTTTTGATCGGGCATATTTTTTCTACGCCTTGAAAGGCTGGGAATCCTACCTCAAAGGCCAGACATCCGGTTCAGGAATTCCACATGTTGATAAGGAGGTGCTGGGCAAGTTGATCGTTCTTCGCTTCGATAAACCCGAACAAACCAAAATCGCCGAGATCCTCTCGACGGTGGACCGGGCCATCGAACAGACGGAAGCCCTGATCGCCAAGCAGCAGCACCTCAAGACCGGCCTGATGCAGGACCTCCTCACCCGCGGCATCGACGAACACGGCGACCTCCGATCCGAACAAACCCACCAATTCAAAGACTCCCCGCTTGGCAGGATTCCGGTGGAGTGGGAGGTGAATACCATCGAGAAGCTCGTGGAGGGAAAAATAATTTCCGATGTTCAAGATGGCAATCACGGCGAAATGCATCCGAAGAGTCGTGACTTTGTCGATGAGGGCATACCCTTCATAATGGCCTCGGACATCGCTGATGATTTCATAAATGTCGAGAGAGCAAAGAAGATCACACCAGAGCAGTATCGTCGTTTAAGAATCGGTTTCTCAAAACCTGGCGATGTTCTGTTGAGTCACAAGGCAAGTATTGGCTTCGTGGCTTTGGTTTCTTCAACACTTCCTGAGATCATGCTTACCCCACAGGTCACCTATTACAGAGTGGGCCGCAGGGAGGCTCTGGATCCTGAATATCTCGCACAATTTTTCCGTTCGCCGCGCTTTCAGGTCGCACTGAAGGGATTGGCCAAGCAATCAACTAGAGATTACATCGGAATCCTCGCTCAGCAGAAACTCCACGTTACGTATCCAAATCGACTACCTGAGCAGGAACTAATCTGCACGACGTTGAGATCGCAAGATGCTCACATACGCGATTTGCAAAACCTACAGCAGAAACATCGCTTCCTCAAAACCGCCCTGATGCAAGACCTGCTGACCGGCCGGAAGCGGGTCACAGAATTACTCCTCGACTAACCAATGGATCCGAAAACAAAAGACCTCGTAACCCAGCTCGACGAACTCTTAGGGTCCAGCAACCAGGCTTGGCTATTTGGCGCTGGTATCAGTCTCAACGCAGGAATCCCGTTGATGGGTCCACTCACGGAGCGTGTTTTCCAACGAGCTAAGAATCACGGGGCGAACGACAGAGCCGCCCTCGACTACATCAAGTCACAGCTCACCGATGGATGCCACATAGAACATATTCTGAGCCAAATTGGCGACCTCAGAGCAATTGCCGAACGTTCGAAAAATCAAACCGTGGTTTTCGACAGCGTAACATTTAAATTGGATGAACTGGATCAATTTCACCAACGTATTCTGACGTGGGTTGCTGAAACCGTGCGCTGGGGTTACCGTCCAGCCCAGCCCGGCCATAAAGAGCAGATTGGAACCAGTGAACAGCCGATTGTCTCCGTGGATGATCATGCCAAATTTGTTTCCGCGCTTTTCAATGAGCGACAGAAAGGAATTTCGGATCGGCGCCGTGCTGTGAAACTTTTCACGACCAATTACGATACACTTCTCGAAGACTCACTTGCTTTGTCCTGTTTGCCATACTGGGATGGGTTTTCAGGAGGTGCGGTTGCCTTTCGTAACTATCGCTACGGGGGGAAAGAACCTGATCACGACTATCGCGCCTATATGATCAAATTGCACGGGTCTATCGATTGGCATCTCGGTGAAGAGGGAAAGGTCTGGAGGGTCCGTGATGGCGACATCTACCCAACAAAAACGTCTCGGGTCCTGATCTATCCCCAGTCCACCAAATATCTGGCGACACAGCGGGACCCATTTGCCGCACAGTTTGATCTATTGCGTCGATCATTGTCATCGACAGATGAAAACGTGTTCGCAACCTGCGGTTACAGCTTCGGCGATGAGCACATCAATCAGGAAATCGAAATGTCGATGCAACGTCCCGGGAACAAGACCACCATCATCGCATTTACCCAGACCTTGAATCCCACTCTGGAGAAGTGGCAGAAATCCTTGTGCAAGAAGCGGCTCTACATCATTTCCGAGACCGGACTTTATGTCGGAGATGATGGTCCCAATGCGACCCCTCCAACGGGCAAGAAGTGGGATTGGTGGACGTTCCAGGGCGTCACTGAAATGCTCACCAACGGACCGGAGGCAAGCATCCTATGAACAACACGTTCGAACTGATTTCAGACCTCAAGATCGGTCACATTGTCGAGGTATCCGGCACGACCATCCGGGTGGAGCTTTCCGGTGACGTAACCGAGCTCACCCGGACTCACGAGGGCCGGGTCTATCCCATCGGTCAAATCGGCAGCATCGTGAAAGTGCATTTCGGTCGGCGTTTGGTGTTCGGCTTTGTGACACTTCTGCGGATGCGATCCGAGGAGATGGTAGAGCAGGTGAAGCCAATTGCACCGGATGCAGACCAGCGATTGATGGAAGTAGAGTTATTTGCGGAGGGAATCTGGAACTCGACTGAGAGAAATCTACATTTTATCCGAGGAGTCACGACCTACCCACTTCCACGGCAAACCGTTCATCTCCTCACCCGCGAAGAAGCTAGTGAGATTTACAGTGCCGCCGAGGGGCAACAGCGCGGCGCGGATTATGATCCACTCGTGCCATTTGCTCATTACGTCGGGGCAGACAACGGTGTCGGATCGAGGCGGCTGAAACCAACATTTCACGTGGAGAAGCATGTGCGCAAGAGGCACCTCCACAATTTGGCTCGGGTGCCCACTGGATGGGGAAAGGCTTCGAAGCCCTGCGCCGAGCTAATGCCGATCCAACGAGAATCAAACAGATTCATCTAAGATTTCGCTCTTTGCAGAAGGAGACATTGAGCGAACTCAAACCCATAGGATTTGGTGAGGACCGCATTCCTGGTCTGAAAGAGAGCAGAGAGAAGACGCAGGAGGAATCGATTTGCCGCGTGAAAGGACTTGCCATTGAAGAAGCCCTGAACCACTTCGCACACATCCAGGACCCAACCAACACCGCTGAGTTGACGAAGCGGGAGTTGGCGGCCTCGAAAAACTCAATTTGGGACAAGCTATTCGGCACAACCGTTGTCGACAGATCAGGAAAGGTTGCTGATATCATCCCGGCCACTGGCTTTGATAACGATTCACCTGATGTGGTGGCGTTCCGGAAAAAACTGGTGCAATCAGCCACCCTCATAGACTGGAAAATTTCCGTGGAATGGCGGATTCTACCCGCAAGTTCTCGAATCTCGAAGGAGCATTCTATTCGGAGGCGTGATCTGTTATTCCTCGTCACAAACAACCCCTTTATTCCCCCTGGGCATGAAGGATTCTATCTGCGTGGTATCCAGGCAGGATTCTTCGGCGACTGGACGATTGCTATGCACATGCTGATTCCACAATTGGAAGCATCTGTTCGGAATGTCATTCAGCAGCATGGAGGCTTGACTTCCACAAGAGAATCTGATGGGACACAGAACGAGAAGGACATCAATCAACTGCTCTGGGATGAAAAATTGGGCACGATCTTCGGTCAAGATATCCTGTTCGACTTGCGCGGGATTCTCATTGAGAAATGCGGTTGCAATATGCGGAACGAATTGGCCCACGGACTGATGCCCGAGAATGCGTTTTATCGGCTTGAGTCCGTCTATCTCTGGTGGCTTGTAATTCGTCTATGCTGGATCGGTTACAAATGTATTCCGGAGGAACTTCCAGAGATGCCTTAATCCTCCCCATTTTCCATGACCTCCAAGCTCCCCCCTATCAACCCGGTGAACCTTCTCTGCCAGCGGCAGGTGGAGGGCGAGCGCATTGAAATCAAGGCGGGCTGGAACCTGGATGCGAATTTGCGGACGTTGGCCGCGTTTGCCAATTCCACGGGCGGCAGTCTGAAAATCGGAATACAATACCGCATAGTAACCCTGCTTCTTTCAAGTAACTTTGGTCTTGTTACTTAGCCGGAGTCCGTGTTACTTTCCCCTCATGAATGCGAATTTACAGGCCAAAGCCGCCACCTACCTCCGGGAAATTCTCGGAATTGAGGCCGTGTTTTCACCATTTCCTGACCTGCGCCGGCTACCGCTCCATATCACGGAAGCCTACGAAATCGGCCAATGCGCGCTGTCGGGCAAGGAATTCCTGGCCTTGCTGGCCCGCGAGGCTGGCCCGACTCCGGCGGCGATGGCGAAACATTCGGACTGGCTGCACCAGAAAACCGGACTGCGCAGCCTCTTCGTGCTCGAAACGGTCGGCGCCTACGAGCGCAAGCGGCTGATTGAGAGCAAAATCCCGTTTCTCGCGCCAGGCCAGCAGCTCTACCTACCGGACCTCGGACTGGACCTGCGCGAGCAGTTCAGGACACCGAGCCGGGCGAGTTTCAAAATCTCACCGGCCGGGCAAGTTGTGGTGCTGGCGTGCCTGCTGCGGCGGATGGACCCGCAGTCTGAGTTCACCGGGGCCGGGCTGGCCGAGCAATTCGGCTACAGCAAAATGACGATGACCCGGGCACTGGATGAACTGCGCCAGTTGGAACTGGTGGAGTGCCAGGGTGAGCGGCGCTTTGCCAAGCACCACTTCCTCGTCACCGGTCGTGAACTCTGGGAAAAAGTCCGCCCCGTTTTGCGTTCCCCGGTGAAGAAGCGCATTTACGTGGACGAATGGTTTCCAGGCTGTGATTTCAAAGCCGGGGAATCCGCGCTGGAGGAACTAACGATGCTAGCTGTCCCGCCACACGCCATATGGGCCATCACAAGCGAGGAATGGAAAAATATCCAAAAAGAGCCAGGCCTGCACCTCATCCCCAACGTCTCCAAGGACATGGCTCACGCGGAATTCGAAATCTGGCACTATGACCCGCGCCTCCTGGCGGAGAAGCGGCTGGTGGACCGGCTTTCTCTGGCGCTGAGTTTGTCAGACATCAAGGACGAGCGCGTGGAGATCTCCATCGATAACTTGCTGGGAGGTGTGCCATGGTAAAGGGACTCGACCGCTTCAAAGAGCACTTTGCGGGCTACTCGGACCGCTATGTCCTGATCGGTGGCACCGCCTCCAGCCTCAGCATGGAGGAACTGGGGGGCGAGTTCAGGGCCACCAAGGATTGGACTTGGTGCTGTGTGTCGAATCCCTTGATCGGGAATTTGCGGAAGCTTTTTGGGAGTTCATCCGGTTGGGGGCCTATGAAAACCGCCAGAAAAGCACTGGCAAGCGGCTGTTTTACCGGTTCCATGGTCCCCGGACTGAGGGATTCCCGGAAATGCTTGAGTTGTTCGCCCGCGTGCCGGACGCCCTCGACCTCAAGGCAGATGCCGCCATCACCCCCATCCCGGTGGACGAAGAAATATCCAGTCTCTCCGCCATTCTGATGAACGACGACTACTACAACTTTGTGATGGCGCAGCGGAGCACGATTGACGGGCTATCCTTGGTCAAGGCGGACGGCCTTATTCCGCTGAAGGCACGGGCCTACGTCGATCTATCCAACCGAAAGGCAGCAGGGGAAGCGGTGGACTCCAAAAACATCCGCAAGCACAAGAACGATATTTTCCGCCTGTTCACCGTGTTGGATCGAGATGCCAAGATCACGTTGCCCGTCAGCCTGCAACAAGATCTTACGATTGCTTTTTCGCTCATCGCCCAAGACCCGCCGGATCTGAAATCCTTGGGTATTTCCCGTATCACTTTGTCCGAAGTGCTGGGCGAGTTGCGCAGTTTTTACAATCTATCAACGAGACCCGACATACCCTCATGAACACCAAGGACACTCCTGCGCAAATCCGCCTCGACGAACGGGAACACGTCGAGAAACCACTGCTGGATCAGCTTGCCGGTCTCGGATGGGAGATCATCGACCTGGACGCCAAACAGCATCCCGGTGACAGCCACCGCTCGACCTTCACCGAGGTGGTGATGCTGTCGGTGCTGCGGGAACAGCTTAAAGTCATCAACCCGTGGCTGGAAGACGATCAGGTGGATGAGGTGGTGAAGCAACTCACGGCCAACTTTCCCAGTACCAACCTGTTGCAAAACAACCGGCATGTGTTCAACCAGTTGTTGGAAAACACCAGCGTCAGCGAGAACCGCCAGACGGGCGAGAAGAGCCCGTCGGTGAAGTTCATTGATTTCAAAAATCGGGACAACAACCGCTTCATCGCCGTTTGCCAGTTCAAGGTGCGCATCCTCGGCACCGAGCACCATATCATCCCGGACATCGTGATCTTCCTCAACGGCCTGCCGGTTGTGGTCATCGAGTGCAAGTCGCCCAAGGCAAAGGAGCCCATTCCAGAGGCCATCGACCAACTGCTGCGCTACAGCGAGCAGCGGGGTGCCAAGGGTGAAGGCAGTGCGCCGCTGTTTTTCTACAATCAGTTCGTGGTCACGACCTGTCGGCAGGAAGCCAAGTTCGGCACGATCACAACCCACACCGAAAAACTCTTCTACCGCTGGGCGGATCCCTATCCGCGTTCCCTCAATGACCTGAAACACGGCAGCAGCAGCCCCAATGACCAGCAGCGACTCGTCGCCGGAATGCTGGACCGCGACAACCTGCTGGATCTCATCCGCACATTCACCATTTTCAGCAGCAATAGCAAAGGCGAGTTGATCAAGGTGGTGGAACGCTATCAGCAATTCCGCGCCGTGAAACTAGCGGTGAAACGCCTGCTGGCCGACAGGAACCCGCGCGAACGCAGCGGCATCATCTGGCACACCCAGGGGTCCGGCAAATCCCTGACCATGATGTTTATGGTTAGAGAGATGTATCGCCACCCCTCGCTTTCCAAGTGGAAGGTGGTCTTCATCACCGACCGCACCCAGTTGGAACAACAGCTTGCGGAAACCAGCCAGAGCATTGGCTTCACCGTCAAGCCTGCCGACAGTATCAAACGGCTCAAGGAACTGCTGGCCAGCGATGCATCGGATTTGGTGATGGCGATGATTCACAAGTTCCGCGAAGCGGATCTATCGGAGACGTTCCCTGAGCTGAATACCAGCCCGCATATCCTGGTGATGACGGATGAAGCCCATCGCTCGCAGTATTCCAAGCTCGCTGCCAACCTGGATAAGGGCATTCCCAACGCCTCGCGCATCGGTTATACCGGCACACCCATTGATAAGACGGAGCGCGTCTTCGGCGACTATATCGACAAATACACGATGCGCCAGTCCATCGCGGACGGGGTAACCCTCGAAATTATCTATGAAGGCCGCACCCACAACGCCGATGTGCCCGACAAGCCGGGGATGGACGCGATGTTCAAGGATGTCTTCAAGGACTACACCTTGCCCGAGCATCTCCAGATCATGGGCGCTGGTGGACGCAAGGCCTATCTGGAATCCCACACGACCATCGAGGCCAAGGCCAAGGACATGGTGGGGCACTACCTGACCCATGTCTTTCCCAACGGCTACAAGGCACAAATTGTCGCCACCTCGCGCGAGGCCGCCGTGCGCTACAAGCAGCATGTCGATGCCGCCGTGGTCGCCGCCATTGCAACCCTGGAAAAGGCCGACCCGCAGGCACCGGAGTTGGAGACACTCAGGCAATTGAAGAGCGACGTGGTCATCTCCGGCATGCACAACGACGAGCTGCATCTAACCCCCTATACCAATGCCTCGAAGCATGAGGCTACCATCAAGAGTTTCAAGCTGCCCTTTGGCGGGAATGACCAGGGCGTGACCGGCGATGTAGGCATCCTCATCGTTAACAACATGCTGCTCACCGGATTTGACGCACCCGTCGAGCAGGTGATGTATCTGGACAAGATCATTGTCGCCCACGGGTTGCTCCAGGCCATTGCCCGCGTGAACCGGGTGGGTGGCGAGGGGAAAGACAAGGGCTTTGTCGTGGACTACGTCAGTATCGGCAACCACTTGAAGCAGGCGCTCGATAATTATGACGAGCGGGAACAAAAGGAAGTGCTGGATGTGTTGAGTTTTCCCGAGGAGGAGTTGCGGGAACTGCGGGCCAGCCATGATGGCATCATCTCCCTCCTGCATAAACACAAACTCACGGATCTGACCGATCACGACGCTTTTTTCGACGTGTTCTATGACGAGGACCTGCGCTTCGGATTCATGGGACTGTTTAGGAAATTCACCAAGAACCTCAATTTGGTATTTCCGGCCAAGGAGGCGCTGAATTTCATGAACGACTACCAATCGCTGGTGGAGGTCAACGTCATGGCGGAGAAGCATTTCCGCGATGGCAGGCTGAGCATGAAAGGCATCCCGCCGAAGCTGCGCAAGATCACCGACGCGTTTCTTGAATCACGCGGCATCGCCGTGAAGGTGGAACCCATATCGATCCTCGACGAGGATTTCCAGAAGGAGGTGAAGAAACACAACCGCACCAAGACCAAGGCAGCCGAGATCGAACACGCGGTCCGCCATCATCTCGATGTGAACCTGAATGATGATCCCGAGCTGCAAGCATCCTTTGCCGAGGCCCTGCGGAAAATCCTCGAAACATTCGCTAACAACTGGAAGAAGATTTACAAGGAACTGGAGAAGCTGCGCCAGCGCATCGTGGATGCTGGCAAGGAACCGACGTACGGCCTGCACCGGAAGAAACAAATGCCGTTGTTCCGGATGTTGCGGCGGGAGATTTTCGGCGAGGAGCCGACAGTGAAAGTGGCAATGGCGGCCGAGGATGCAACGGCCTACCGCGTCAGGGAGGAGGAAAAAATCAGCCAGCTCGTGGCGCTGACGCAAGATCTCTACAGTGAGATCGAGCGGGAATTGAAACTCACTGGATTTTGGGAAAGCATTCCGGCCCGTAACAAGTTGATAGCCGACCTTCAAAAGGCGCTCCTTCAGCCCGGATATGCCCAGCTCCCCGGGCTCGTGAAAAGCCGAAAGCACATCATCAGCCGGCTCATGGAAATTGCCGAGAAAAACCGCGACATCATTCTCTACGCCGCCTGATGGATCTTACCTATCAGATTGTCCGTTCCGCCAGACGGAAAAAACTCACCATCACGGTGGAGCGTGACCGCATGATTGTGGTGCATGCGCCGGTAGGCACGACTGAGGAGGTGATCCGCCAGGTGGTCGAGTCCAAGCGACAGTGGTTGTTCGACAAGCTGCATCATTCCCAGAAGTATCAGGATCGCCCGCACCCACCTGGCAAAGAGGTGGTTAACGTTGAGTCTGCATTATATCTCGGCAGGGAATACTCCATTCAGATTGAGGAAACCACGAGTGGTGGCGTCGAATTTCTGCGGCGGTTTTTGATTCCAGCCGCTCAGCAGGTGAAACGGCGGAATGTCCTCAAGGAGTGGTATGTCATGCGGGCCAAGGAAATCATTCTCCCACGGGTGGTGCGCTGCGCCCGTGAGCTGGGGGTGGCGTTCGGCGATGCTCGAATTGTGGACAATCGCTATCGCTGGGGGTCATGCACGGTGCAGGACCATGTGAACTTCAACTGGCGCTTGATCAAGGCACCCATGTTTGTGATCGACTACGTGATCGTGCATGAGCTGGCCCATCTCATGGAATCCAACCACTCCCCCCGATTCTGGAACATTGTTCGCGCCAAAGCACCTTCCACAGAAAAGGCCAAGACGTGGCTAAAAGAGCACGGCCAGATTCTTGAAGAGGAAGTTTGAGGAGGGCTCAGGCATTGCATTCCTCACTAGCGCGGCAAATAGCCATGTGTGGCGGATCATGAATGTTAGAAGTTGGCTTTGGTGGTGAAGGCCGTTGGAAGCACTGGTAGCCGCGCGCCTGCTGGACCGATGTCTTGTATTGCAAATACGCATCATTAATAGAAAACTCGATAATCACCGTGTCCGGTTTGTTCGCAATCACGCGCTGATCGAGATTCTCCGCGCCCCACTTCGACCACATGCCGCTCTTGGCGCTGTTGATGAGCTTGGCCTTGCTGGGGTAGTTGAGCTCGAGTGCCGCCTGCACCTCGCTCACCCATGGCGCACCGTCCGTCAGGCTGGTTCCATACGTCACCACGGTCTGTGACTTGCCTGATTCCAGGTTGGCGACCAGCGTGCTCTTGCTTGCCGCCTCACAGGCGACTGCGGAAAACAGACATAGAATTGATAGAATTACACTGAGTTTGGTTCGTTGCATGGTATTGTGGGTTGTTGCCTCGGCGAAGAAAGGGGGGGGGATACACGGGGTGCATGGCGGCTTTGATAATCGTGCCTTGGACCCTGTCGACCGCTCAGCCCGCCATATCCTTGAGCTTCTTGAGCGGCCGGACCTTGACCACCGCAGACGCAGGCTTGGCCTTGAAACACTTGTCTTTGATGGATGCTTGCTTGGTGGCCATGCGCGGAGGTCATAGGAACGGCGGGGCAATGTCAAGACGATCAATCCCGACAGCAATTTCTTGGCAGTTGGCTTGCAGGCAGGACGCCGCTATGCTAACCAATTGCCGCCGGAAGAATAAATCGCCTGGGGGATCACCGCACAAAAATCCGCCCTGTGCGGAGGTTTTTCCTCCGCCATGACAATTGACAGCCCCCCTGCAGCCCGCCATAATGCAACCATGCAACGTTTTGCCAACAAGACAGTGGTGGTCACCGGGGGTGGTCGTGGAATCGGACAGGAAATCGCCCGCGCCTTGGCCGCCGAGGGTGCAAAAGTGGCCGTGGTCAGCCGGAGTGCGGCGAGTTGCGGGAAAGCCGCCGAGGAAATCAATGCCGAGTATCCCGGGTCTGCGACGGCCTATGCGGTGGACGTTGCGGACCACGCGGCGGTGCAGGATTTGGCCAAACGCATCGGCGAGGACCTCGGCACGGTCAATATCCTCGTCAATAACGCAGGAGTGACCCGCGATGGCTTGCTCATGCGCATGAAAGAGGAAGATTGGGATACCGTGCTCGACACCAATCTCAAAGGTGCCTTCAACACGGTCAAAGCCTTCATGCGCGTCCTGATGAAAGCCGAGGACCCTCGCATCATCAATATCGCTTCGGTCATTGGCCTGATAGGCAATGCCGGCCAGACCAATTACTCCGCCAGCAAGGCCGGCTTGATCGGCTTCACCAAGGCGGTGGCTCGCGAATTGGCCGGCCGAGCGGTCACTTGCAACGCCGTTGCGCCAGGGTTCATCACCACCGACATGACCGCCGATCTGCCCCAAGCCGTCCGCGAGGCTGTGCTCCAGAAAATCCCTCTCAGTGACTTCGGCAACACCGCCGATATCGCCGCTCTCGTCGTGTTCCTAGCCAGCCCCGCTGCTCGCTACATCACCGGCCAGGTCATCGCCGTCGATGGCGGCATGACCATGTGATCCAACTGCGGAAAATCTGAAATCTCAAATCCCAAAGTCCACAAGCACTCGCATGGAATTGATCTTATTGCGTCACGGCAAAGCGGAGCCAACCCACCCTTTGGGCGACGCTTCCCGTGCCCTCGTTGACAAAGGAAGCAAGCAGGCACGCAAGGCGGGCCGTTTGCTTAAAGCCGCTGGCCTCGTTCCGGAAATCGTACTCACCAGTCCGTTGGTTCGGGCCGTGCAGACCGCCGAGGACTTTTGCCATGCCGCCGGACTCCCCGGCCCGGTGATCCAAGGGTGGCTCGCTTGTGGCTGCTTCCCCGAAACCGCCTTGGCGGAATTGGCCGCTTTTCATGATTTTAAACGCGTCGCCATCGTCGGCCATGAGCCGGACCTCTCCCGCCTCATCCAATGGTGCCTCGGTGCCTACGGCGAGGCCATCGAAGTGAAAAAGGGTTCCTTGGCCTGCTTGCGCCTCTCTCCGCCTAACCGTTACGGCACTTTGCTTTACCTCGTCCCCCCAAAGCTCGTCAGCCAGGAGCCGGACGAGCGCTGACGATCCACGGCCTTGGAAGTCCTTGATCCGGAATATGAGCTTGTGCTGCAGCGGCATATTGGCAGTCTCTGCGCATGCGTATCGGCATTTTATGGCTTACGATTTGCGGTCCCTTGGTTCTGGCAGCCGAGCGGGCGAACCATGAAGGACGGGCGTTGGGGGCGTTGCCGGTGGTCAAAGTTCCTTTGTTGTTCAACACACTGGAAGCGGATGCGGTGCTCGCTGCGATGCAAATCATGCCTCGTGACAATCCATGGAACGAGGACATTTCAAAGCGTCCGCTCTTGCCAAACAGTGAGGCAATGATCGCACGCATCAGTGCTGATTTGGCCCCCAACCGCCGTACCCTGAGGCTTTTTACCGAAATGAACTTTGTGCTGGTTCCCGACAACCAACCCCTCGTGCCGGTGAAGTTCCAGGATTACCCGGCCGAATCCGATCTCAACGGCGGTACGTCGCCAACCGGCCTCTATCCGATTCCCGGAAACCTGCCGGTGGAATCTTGGCCTGCGGGTACCGATACGCTCACCCTCGGGCAATGGCAACAGGACATTGCCAAGCGCGGTGGCGACCGCCACGCCATCATCGTCCAACCCGGAAGCGGCAGGTTCTTTGAAACCTGGCAAACCAAACTCACAGGCAATGAGTGGCAGGCATCCAATGGCGCGATTTTTTCATTAAACTCCAACAACC
>Ga0209697_10007476_pt1 | contig 12760 bp, 11 predicted proteins | sample AliMusrvi5mmetaG_FD_184115 | JGI IMG/M metagenome (GOLD analysis project Ga0209697, IMG submission 184115) | Freshwater lake bacterial and archeal communities from Alinen Mustajarvi, Finland, to study Microbial Dark Matter (Phase II) - Alinen... | ecosystem: Environmental > Aquatic > Freshwater... | reverse complement strand
GCGGTATTGCTCGTCGTAACAAAAGCGGGCGAACAGGTAGCCGGGAAACATCGCCTCCACCACCCTCACCCGGCCGCTTTTCCGCGCCCTTTCGAACCGGAGCATCGGGCAAAACACCTCCAGCCCGGCCTCGTTGACCAAGGCGGCCCGGGCGGACCGCTCCTGCCGCGGACGAGCCTTCACACAATACCAGTGGACGTTTTCGGTGGCCATCAATGGGACGCGCATTCTGCCCGGTTCCTCCCGAATGACAAGCTCACAGCTTTGTGACGGAATTGTCACATTTCCAGCGTTTTCGCGCCACGATAATTGTGAATAACTTGTCAACAAGCGCCATGAAATACTATCGGACAGGCTGGATTTCGGACGTGCATCTCGGAACCCGCGGCAGCCAGGCGGCGGCTCTGCTCGACTTCCTCAAAGACACCGAGTTTGAAACCCTCTACCTCGTCGGCGACCTGATCGACATCTGGTCCCTCCGGCGCGGGATCTACTGGCCGCAGGAGCACAACGACGTCATCCAGAAAATCCTGCGCAAGGGCCGCAAGGGAACCGAGATCATCTACATCGTCGGCAACCACGACGAATTCCTCGCCGGATTTTTCGGCTCCTACGCCAGTGTCACCTTGCAAAAAAATGCGATCCACCATACGGCGGACGGACGCCGGCTGCTGGTCATCCACGGGCACGAGCTCGACACCGTGGTCCAGAACCTGGGGTGGCTCGCCCATGTCGGCGACATCGGCTACACGGTCCTTCTCCGCTGCAACGGGCTCGTCAATTTCTTCCGCCGGCTCTTCGGGCTCGGCCACTGGTCGCTGAGCGCCTACGTCAAAGCCGAGGTGAAAAATGTCGTCGGCTTCATCGGGCAGTTCGAGGAATCGGTCGTCCGCTACGCGAAAGATTTCGATGTGGACGGCGTCCTCTGCGGGCATATCCACACCGCCTCGGTCCGGACGATCGGGGGCGTCGAGTATTTCAACACCGGCGACTGGGTCGAAAGCTGTACCGCCATCGTAGAGCACTACGACGGGACCATGCATCTCCTCCGCCCGGAAATCACCGCGCCAACATCGGAAATATCGGACAGCAACGAGCCGGTCCTCGAACCCGCCTGAAGCACGCTTAGGTCGAAATCTGGAGGGACGACCCCGCGCCATCCCATCAGCCGGATTGAGCTCAGAACAGCAAGCGGAGAATCTCGCGCAAAAACCCAAATTTCTTGCTCGGATGGTAGCAGGGGGTCAAAATGTCCTCATGCAACGCCAGCGGCAAGTTCTACACTTTCCAGTTCTACACTTTCCAGTTGCCTTTGTGGGAGTTATACGACAGGTGGCATTTTCCCTACAAATGCCACGCGTGGTTCAATAATACTGTTCTGCAAGATGAGAAAATCTACGCAGAGTGCAACTCGCGCAAAGTGGATGCTCGGAATCGTTGCTGCTGGGCTACTCATATCTGGCGTGACCGTATGGCCTGCCATTCCCGAATTGAAGGCAGTGGTGAGTTTAGTGTGGGGCGACTCGGCCGCCACAAATGGGTTGCACAAGTTTATCCTGCAGGCAATTGCAGGGCTTGAAGACACGAAGAAGCATTATCCATTCATGCTTTATGCTGGTGATTGGCTGGCGTTCGCTCACATCATGCTCGCCATACTATTTGCAGGCGCGATCCGGGACCCGGTGCGGAATAAGTGGATCGTTCAATGCGGTCTGATTATGTGTGCGCTGGTGCCATTTCTCGCTGGCATATGCAATCCAATACGGGAACTTCCAAGTTGGTGGTTCTGGATTGACTTCGCATTTGCACCTGGGGCCGCTTTACCACTCTGGATAGCATACAGCGACATCAGGCAGCTGGAGAAAAGGCATGAAACATAAAATGCAGAACCATACGCTGCACACCAACGGCTATCCGCTCGGGTTGTTGAAATGCACGGCCATAGCTTCGCCGGCTCACGGGCGCTGCTTCCGCAGCCTCCGCGCCTTCGCTTTGCCCCGTTGTGCTGCCGGCCGCCGCTCTCAGAGAGCCGTGGGTGAGCTTAGCGTTGAGACAGCAACAAACATCCCTGCCGTGTTTTTCCAATTATGACAACCTACATTTACCTTGCGACCGCGATCGTCGCCGAAGTGGTCGCCACCTCGGCGCTCAAGTCCTCAGCGGGATTCTCGAAGCTCTTACCCTCGATCGTGGTCGTCGCGGGCTACGGGACGGCGTTCTACTTCCTTTCGTTGACCTTGCGCACGATGCCGATCGGCATCGTGTATGCAGTGTGGTCGGGGGTGGGCGTGGCGCTGATCAGCGTGATCGGATGGCTGGTCTTCAAACAGTCTATGGATCTTGCGGCGATTATTGGCATCACCCTCATTGTGCTCGGCGTCGTCATTCTCAACGTCTTTTCCAAGGTGTCCGCCCATTAGGAGCCGGCTCTCGAGCCGGTCGGTGCCTGAGGCTCAAACCGTCCCATCCGCCGGGATTACATTTTGGCTTTCAGCATGAGCACGGGAACATCCACGAGATGGCGCACTTTGTCCGCCGTGCTGCCGTGGAGCAGATCGCCGACGAGACGGTGCCCGTGCGTGGACATGGCGATCAGATCGACCTTGTGCGACTGGACAAATTTGACGATCTCATCCGGGGGCTGCCCCATGACCAGCACGCATTCCACGGAAAACCCCTCGGCCCGCAATTGGTCGGCCCGTTGCTCCAGATAGGCGCGGTCTTGCTGGATCTCCTCGCTCTCGGCCAGATTGAGCTGCTCGAAGTTCCTGGCCGCCCAGCCGTCGGCGACATGGAGGAGGATCAGCCGCGCTCCGGTCAGCCTGGCCAGCCGCTTGATATGGTCGATGATGGTCGGGTCGGCGGGGCTGTTTTCGACGGGAACCAATATGGTGTAATACATGGGAGGATTACTCGATGGGAAGTCCGAGTGCGCTGTAGAATGCCCGGCGGACCGGCTCCGGCGCAAGGATATCGAAAAGCAGTTTCATGTTGAGGACGATGATCGCGGCGGTCGTCGCCCAGCCGAGAATTGCGATCCAGAGCGGGTTGACAAATTCCCCCATCTTCGCCCTCTCACCCGTGAACCGCATCAGCGGCCAGACCGCGAACCCGAGCTGCATGCTCAACACCACCTGGCTCGCCACGAGGAGAGAGGTCGTCTTGCTCTCGCCGAAATACCCGATGACGCAAACCGCCGGGACAATCGCGATCAACCGGGTGATCAGCCGCCGCATCCAGGGCCTGATGCGGAGATTCAAAAATCCCTCCATCACGATCTGCCCCGCGAGCGTGCCGGTGAGCGTAGAGTTTTGCCCGGACGCCAGAAGGGCCACGGCGAACAACGTGCTCGCCGCCCCGACCCCGAGCGTCGGGCTCAGCAACTGGTAGGCATCCTGAATCTGCGCCACATCCTGGTGCCCGGACCAGTGGAACGCGGCCGCGGCAAGGACCAGGATCCCCCCGTTGATGAACAGCGCGAACATCAGGGCCGCCGACGAATCGATCGTCGCGAATTTGATGGCCTCCCGTTTTCCCTCCGGTGTGCGCTCGAACATCCGCGTCTGCACGATCGAGGAATGCAGGTAGAGGTTGTGCGGCATCACCGTGGCCCCGAGGATGCCGATGCTGATGTAGAGCATTTTGTGGTTCGTGAGGATCTCCGCAACCGGAACAAAGCCGAGCATCACTCCCGTCAGGCTCGGCTTCGCAAAAAACAACTGTGCCGCAAAACAGGTGCCGATCGTCAGGATCAGGGTGATCACGATGGCCTCGACATAACGGAACCCTTTGTTCTGCAGGTAAAGCACCGCCATCACGTCCAGGCTGGTGATCACGCACCCCCACACCAGCGGGATCCCGAACAGCAGTTGCAGGGCGATGGCCGAACCCACCACCTCCGCCAGATCGCAGGCCGAGATCGCCACTTCGCACAGCACCCACAGAAACCACACCACCGGCTTCGGGTAGTGGTCCCGGCAGGCCTGGGCAAGGTCCCGCCCCGTGACCACCCCGAGCTTCACCGAAATATGCTGCAGCAGGATCGCCATCAGGTTCGACAGCAGGATCACCGACAGAAGCGTGTAGCCGAACTGAGCCCCGCCCGCCAGGTCCGTCGCCCAGTTCCCGGGGTCCATGTAGCCGACCGCCACCAGAAAACCCGGGCCCGCAAACGCCAGCATCTTCCTCCAGAAACTCGCCTTGCCCGGAACAAAGATGCTGCGGTGAACCTCGGGCAGACTGACCTCCGCCACCTGCCTCTTCCACGCGTCGAACTCGGCGGGGGCGTTCTCCAAATCAGGCTTCATCGGCTTCGGTCATCATGTTCCATCAATAGGTCGGTCGCTTCATTTGTAGCATGTGCTACAATATGAGGCGGACGCTAAACCCCGCAGCCCGCTCTTGTCAATGAGCATTATTTGCCGGAAGATGCGGGATGGTCACGAAGAAGAAGCGGAAGCCGGCCTCCCTTTTGCCCGTTCAAAAAACCGGCCCGGCGACGGCGGCCTACCAGCAGCAGACGCGCCTGCAGCACGCCCAGGAGCGGGCGCAGGATTACGTGGAGGCGATCGCGGACCTGATCGCCGGGCGCGGGGAGGCCCGCGCGACGGATCTCGCGAAGTCGCTCGGCGTGACGCACGTGACGGTGATCCGCACGGTCCAGCGGCTGCAGCGCGAGGGCCTGGTCACCACGCAGCCCTACCGCTCGATTTTCCTCACCGGTTCCGGGCGGAAGCTCGCGGGAAAAGCCCGCGCCCGGCACGAAAAGGTGGTGACGTTTCTGGAGGCGCTCGGCGTCCCGCCATCCACCGCGCGGGCGGACGCCGAGGGCATCGAACACCACGTGAGCGCGGAGACGCTCGGCGCGATGGAAAAATTTCTGCGCGCGGCACCGAAAAAAAACCGGCGGCCGTGAGGGCCCGCCGCAGCCTCGGGGCGGTTGCTCCGCTCCTACTTTGTCCCCGTCGCAAGCAGGGTCTGAAAATGCGGCGCTTCGGGATCCCTCGAGACAATCGACGACCGGATCTTGGAAAAGCCGGCCTTTTTCAGCATCTGGTGGAGCTCGATCTCGACGAAGCCCAGCCAGATATGGGCGTAGAGCTCGCGCGCTTGATCGAAGGCGTGGCTGGCGAGATCGAGGATCACGATCCGGCCGCCGGGCTTCAGTGCGCGGTTCGCCGCCGCCAGTGCGCGGGGAGGGTTTGGCACATGGTGGAGGACCTGGCTGAAAACCACGAGGTCCACGGACTTCGGTTCGAGGGGCGGATCCTCGACATCCCCGAGACGGTATTCGATGTTCCTGAACCCGTGCTCGCGCGCCAGCCCCGAGCCGAATTCGACCATCTTCTCCGAGTTGTCGATCGCGATGACTTTTTTCGCCGTAGGTGCCAGGAGCTGCGCCAGCGTCCCCTCGCCCGCCCCCATGTCGGCGATCACCATCGGCGGCAGAAGCCCGAGAAGCGCGTGGGAAAGCGCCTGCCAGGATCGCCCGGGCACATAGACCCGCCCGAAACGGCCGGCCAGCTTGTTGAAGTATTCCGCGGCGCGGTCCTTGCGCTTCCGCATGGTCAGCGCCAATGCCGCCAAGTCGCGCGCTGCCTCGCGCACATCGGCCCGCGCACGCTCCAGGATCCCGGCCACCATCCCGTCGCCGGTTTCCTTCGCGGAATAAAAAATATTTTTTCCGACCCGTCGGTCGGCGGCGAGCCCCTCGCGCTTGAGCTGCCCGAGGCCGGCCGAGATCCGGGACTGCGCCATGCCGAGGATCTCCTGCAGTTCCGCGACCGTCAGCTCCTCCTCGACCAGCAGCAGCATGAGCCGCAGCCGGGTCGGATCGGACAGCACCCGCAGAGAATTTATTGTTGACGCCATGGAATCCATGAATATATTGCAATATCTCAATACGTAAAGATCAACCTCAACCCACACCTACCATGTCACGCCGTTATATTTTTTCCTCCGAATCCGTTGGCGAAGGCCATCCCGACAAAGTTTGCGACACCATTTCCGACGCGATCCTCGACGCCTGCCTGGGCCTCGACCGCACGAGCCGGGTGGCCTGCGAAACATTCGTCAAAAGCAATATCGTGGTCGTGGGCGGCGAGATCACGGTGCCCCGGCTGAAGGGGGCCTCGCTCGACTCCGCCCTCAACGTCGGCAAGATCGTCCGCGCGGCGATCCGCGAGATCGGCTACGTGAACGACGACGATGTCTTCCATGCAGACCGCGTCTTCATCAACAACCTCCTCACCAGCCAGAGCCCGGACATCGCCCAGGGCGTGGACGCGAAAGCCGCAGCCGGCAAGGGCACCGAAGAGCAGGGCGCGGGAGACCAGGGCCTCATGTTCGGCTACGCCTGCAACGAGACTCCGGAGCTGATGCCTGCCCCGATCATGTTCGCCCACCGTCTCGGCCGCGAGCTCACCCGCATCCGCAAGAGCGGCAAGGTCAAATGGCTCCGCCCCGACGCGAAAAGCCAGGTTTCTGTCCTGTATCAGGATGGCCGGCCGGTGCGCGTCACCAATGTCGTGATCTCGACCCAGCACACCGACGACGTGAAGAACGACGAGATCCGCCGGTTTCTCATTGCCAACGTCATCCGCAAGGTGATCCCGAAGGATTTCCTCGATGCGACGACCGAATTCCTGATCAACCCGACCGGCCGTTTCGTCGTCGGAGGCCCGCAGGGCGACTCCGGGCTCACGGGGCGCAAGATCATCGTCGATACCTACGGCGGAATGGGCCGCCACGGCGGCGGGGCCTTCTCCGGAAAGGACCCCTCGAAAGTGGACCGCAGCGCCGCCTACATGGGACGCTACGTGGCCAAGAACGTCGTGGCCGCAGGGCTCGCCGACCGCTGCGAAGTCCAGTTCGCCTACGCGATCGGGCATCCGAACCCGGTCAGCATCCACATCGACACGTTCGGGACGAACAAGGTGGAAGAGGAAAAAATCGAGCGGGCCGTGACATCGACATTCAGCTTCAAGCCGGCCGACATCGTGCGGCAGTTGAACCTCCTGCGCCCGATCTATTCTAGGACGACCAACTACGGCCACTTCGGCAAAGACGACCCGTATATCACATGGGAACGCACCGACAAGGCGGCGGCCTTAAAGAAGAGTATTAAGCCTTAAAACTTCATCCCTATGTCTAAAATATCCACAGCCGCAGCCGTCGCCACCGCCAACCTCGCCAAGTATTCCGCCGCCACGCCGGCCGGAAAAGATTACATCGTTTCCGACATCGCGCTCGCGGACTGGGGCCGCAAGGAGATCAGCGTGGCCGAGCACGAGATGCCGGGGCTCGTTTCGCTCAGGAAAAAATACGGGAAAGAGCAGCCGCTGAAGGGCGTGCGGATCACGGGCTCGCTGCATATGACGATCCAGACCGCCGTGCTCATCGAGACGCTCGTATCTCTCGGGGCCACGGTCCGCTGGGCGAGCTGCAATATTTTCTCGACGCAGGACCATGCGGCATCGGCGATTGCCGCCACCGGCACGCCGGTCTTCGCCTGGAAGGGCGAGAGCCTCGAAGAATACTGGGAGCTCACGCTCAAGGCCGTGACCTTCCCCGGCAACCTCGGCCCGCAGCTCGTCGTCGATGATGGCGGCGATGTGACGCTGCTGATCCACAAAGGCTACGAGCTGGAAAAAGGCGACAAGTGGGCCTATCAGCCGAGCGACAACCACGAGGTCTCGGTCATTAAGGCCCTCCTCCGTCGGGTGGCCAAGGAACGCCCAGGGTTTTGGACCAAGGTCGCCAAGGCTTGGAAGGGCGTCTCCGAGGAGACGACGACCGGCGTCCACCGCCTCTATCAAATCGCCGAGCAGGGCAAGCTCCTCGTCCCGGCGATCAACGTCAACGACTCGGTCACGAAATCGAAATTCGACAATCTCTACGGCTGCCGCGAATCGCTGGCTGACGGGCTCAAGCGCGCGACCGACGTGATGATCGCCGGCAAAGTCGCCGTCGTCTGCGGATATGGTGACGTCGGCAAGGGCAGCGCGCACTCGCTGCGCGCTTATGGCGCACGCGTCATCGTGACCGAGATCGACCCGATCAATGCCTTGCAGGCCGCGATGGAAGGGTTTGAAGTCAACACGACCGAGAGCACGCTCGGGGTCGGCGACATCTACGTCACCACCACCGGGAACAAGGACATCATCACGCTCGAGCACCTGCTCGCCATGAAGGACCAGGCGATCGTCTGCAACATCGGGCACTTCGACAACGAGATCCAGGTGGACCGGCTCAACAAGCACAAAGGCGTCCGCCGCGTGACGATCAAACCTCAATACGACCGCTACTTCCTGCCCGGCGGGAAAAAGAGCATCTACATGCTCGCCGAAGGCCGCCTCGTCAACCTCGGCTGCGCGACCGGCCACCCGAGCTTCGTCATGTCGAACTCGTTCACCAACCAGACGCTCGCCCAGATCGACCTCTGGCAGAACAAGGACAAATACAAGAAGACCGTCTATCGCCTCTCGAAGAAGCTCGACGAGGAAGTCGCCCGCCTCCACTTGGAAAAAATCGGCGTCGTCCTGACGAAGCTCACCAAGGACCAGGCCGAATACCTCGGCGTCCCGGTCGAAGGCCCCTACAAGCCCGAGCACTACAGGTATTGATAAGCCACCAGTTCCCGTCCCGAAATCGTATTACGGATTCGGGCTGGGGGCGGGGCTTGAAGAGACCTTGGCGGCGTGGCTCAGCTCCGCGACGACTTCGTCCGTGATATCGAGCGAGGGTTCGCTGGCAAGAATCGTGAGGTCGTTTTTCAGCTGCACGATGCCGAGTCCTTTGCCGGTGGCGATTTTCAAAGCCACGGGCTTGACCTCCTCGCGAAAGCGGCTGATGAGGGCTGCCTTTTTCGTGCTCATGTCCTGTTGGGCCTGCTGCTGTTGTTGTTGGAATTGCTGGTTGAGCGAGCGCGCCAGGTCGGTCAGTTTTTGCTTGTCCGCCTCCGAGGGTTTGGCTCCGAGTGAGGTTTTGAGGCGGTCAATTTGTTCCTGGTAGTCCTTTTGGGAAGCTGCCAGCTGATCCTTCAACGGGGCTCCGGCTTCCTTCAGTTCCGCGAGGATCGCCACATCCCGCCCGAGCCGCTTGGCGACTGCGTCCAGATCAATAACAGCCGCCCCGCCTTTGGCCGGTGAAGGGACGGGAGTCGGCGCAGGCGATGAGGCCGGGCCGCAGCCGGCCAGCACAAGAGTCAAGAAAGCGAAAAATGGCGTGCAAGGTTTCATAGGTTCAGGAGCTTACGATGACCGGAGACGATTTCCAGAAAATCCTCCCGGAACGACCTGCCTGCGAGCGGGAGCCGTCAGAACTTGAAGTTGAGGCCGGTGCTGACCGAGTGGCCGACGTAGTCCTGGCGGCCGAAGTCGGCGTTGTAATAGAGGTAGGCGGTCCAGTTGGGCCCGAACTGGGCGGAGACTCCGGCGGCGGCGAAGACGGCATCGCGGGACGGCGCACTGGTGGCGTAGTCGAAGCTCGGGCCGTTGCCCCCGTCGAGGCTGGAAGCGATGTTCCGGGAGTTTTCCAGGAACTCGTGCTGCCAGAACAGCCGTCCCTCGGGGATCAGGCTGATGGTGTCCGTGAGCTTCCACGTGTAGGCGACCCGTCCGCCCAGGCTCGTGCGCAGGCTGTTGACGTTCTGCTGCCTGACGGCGAGGTCGAGCGCACCGGCTCCGGTTTCGGTAAACGGCGCGATTCCGGCGTAGGTGTATTGTCCGCTAAGGATCGGGCCGAAGGTGAAGTTGCCCACATTCCAGTCGTAGCCGAACCCGAGGTAGGTGGTGAACTGTCCCCCGTAAGGCTTGCTCGTGGCCGTGCGGTTCACCGTGCTGAACTTGATCGGGCGGTTCACCTCATACGAGCCCGATCCGCCGCCCACGATCGCGTCCGTGTAGAACCCGCCGCTGTGGTAGCCGGCGTAGAGGCCGAAATCCACCGCGTTGATCGTCGTCACTCCGCCGTTGCTGTATTTCGCATACGTTCCCTGGTAGCCCGCGTAAACCCCGGTCACGAAGTTTTCGCTCCACTGGTAGTCGGCTCCCGCCAAAAACCCTCCGTTCTGGAAGTTGTAGGATGGGGTTTGGTTCACGCTGGTGGCCCGCGCGAAGATCCCGTTGCCCTGCACCCAGACGCCCCAGTTGTTGTCGTCGGCCGGGCTCATGATGTTCTTGCCGTCCTTGGCATCCATCACGTTGCGGCCGTCCTTGTCGTATTTGAGCGGCGCTTCGATGCCGATGGACTGGAACCCGCGGGCTCCCAGGCGCACCGCGCTGGAGCGTTGCGCGAGCATCTGCGCGCGCGTGGCCGTCTGCTCGATGGTGATGTTGGCCAAACTCTCGTAGAACGTCGGCGCGATGGCGTTGAATGCTGCCGGGTATTGGTTTTTGTTTTGCAGGTCGAGCGCGAGGCTGACCGCCTGCCGGTCGCCGGTGGTCGCTGTGATGAAGCCGTCGAGCGCCTTCGCCACGTTCCTCTGGTTTTGGGTTTGGGCGACGAGCGTGTAGCTTGCCGGCGCGATCAGGATCGTGCCCGTGCCGCCGTTGACGAGAAACCGCGCGCGGAAGACCGAGGGATCCGATGTGGTGATCGAATCGAACGCCCCGGTGATGCTCCCGGCATGCAGGAACGCGAATTGCTGCCCGTATTGGACCTGGTAGCCTCCATACGATTGCACCTGCAGCGTGCCCGCCAGGCTTGCCGTGCCGCCCACGATCAACTGGTCGAACACCGCAGGGCTCGCGATCTGGATCTGCAGGGTGCCCGTGCTGGTCTGCGTGAAATTGCCGGCGACCGTCAGAGTGCCGGGGCTGTTGCCCGGCGCGACCGTGCCATTGTTCAGCAGGTCGCCATTGAGGAGTCCATGGCCGGTCATCTGGGCGAGAGCATCGATGATGACCTGCTTCGCGTTCAGCGTGCCGTCGAGGTTCAGGCTCGAGCCGCCCACGATAATGGTCGGCTGGTTGCCGGTGATGTTGAGCGTGTTCCAGTCCGGGATGTCGAGGCTGGTGCCGGGCGTGGTGCCCAGCGTGGCGACGATCGTGTTCGGCTCCCGCGCACCGTCCGGGGCAAGTCCGCTGACCACGTTGCCGGATGCGGTGAAGTCGCCGAACGTCGGGACGCCGTTCTCGATGTTGTGGAGTTGGTTCCCGTTGGCCGTGGCCCCCAGCATCGTGATCTGCACATTGTTTTGGTTCAGGGCGAAGCTGTATTGATAGGTCAAGCCGGGGTTCGAGGACAGCGCGCTGAAGTCCCCGAGCAGGAAGTTCGTCGAGTCGAAGTTCACCAGCGTGTAGGTTTGTTGCTTCAGGCCGGCTGTCCCGATGAGGAATGCCCCGCCGCCACCGCCGTTGGTGAATGCTCCGGTCGTGGTGATCACGTCGCCCTGCCCCGGCGAGAGCGCGATGTTGCCGCCGTTCCATTTGAGGGTGGAGATCCCGCCCAGCGGTCCCGCCACGCCGAGAATGCCGTGATTGATCGTCACGGGCCCGGTGCCGAGCGCCGATGCGTTGATGGTCTGGAGCACGCCGTTCCGGACCGTCGTGCCTCCGGTGTAGGTGTTCGCCGTCTGGATGACGGTCGTGCCGGGGCCACTCTGGTTAACCGATGTGCTACCGGTGATCTTCGGCAGGAACACATACGGGTCATCGGTCTGGTAGAAATTGATCGTCGCGGTGCCCGGCCCGCCGTTGACTTCGGCGGCATCGAGCGTCCCGGCGGTCGTGAATTTACTGACGATGATGTTAGGGGTGATGATGTTTGAATTTCTGATATTGGCGACACCGATATCGAGCGTGCCGGTCGAATTGGCGGCCTGCGCGAGATGGAGGGTGCCCTCTCCGCTGCCGATGCTCACGGTGCCCTTTTCCGCGATCTGGAGGGTGCCCGACGAACCCGCCTGTTCGCCGACCACGATCGACGAGGCCGTCAGGCTGCTTTCGAACGCGACCGTCACGACGCTGTTGGTGCCGAGATGCCCGATGGACAGCGCGTTCAGCGACCATTTGGAGCCCTTGTCCCACACGAGGACACTGTTCCCGTTCGAGGTGGCGTCGTAGCCCACGAAGGTGTTGCCGGTCACGTTCACGGCCCCGCCGTTGGAGATGGTCAGCCTGCTGAAGTTGCCGCTCGAACCGACGCGCATCGTGCCCGAGATGTTCCAGGTCGATCCCGCTCCATCCACGATGGCGAAGTTGTCTGCCGTCTGGCCGTTGGATCCGGTGCCTCCGCCAATGCGCACGTTGTGGCTCGTGACGAGGCCGCCTTGGAGGATCTCCAACTCGTTGCCCGTGCCGCTGCGGCCCACGTAGAGCGTCGCGTTGTTTGTGAACGAGGAATCCTTGCCGGTCACGGTCAGGATGTTGTTATTCGCCCCGTCGTTGAAGCCGATCAGCGCGTCCACGTTCTGGCCGCCCGGCGCGCTCACGCTCACTGCCGCCCCGTCCGACACGGTCATCTGGTTTCCGCTGCCGTTGTAGCCGAGGTGGAATGTCACCGAGCTGTTCCACTCGGTTTTCGCTCCGGTGATGAGCACGGTGTTGTTGTCCGACGCAGCGTCAAATCCGATGACCGTCTTGCCATTCGTGAGCGCCCCGCCATCGGACACTGTCAGGTTGGTCCCGCCGTTGGTCTTGCCCACGTAAATGGTGCTCGTGTTGTCGCTGGCTCCGACCGAGCCCGTCACCACGAGGCTGCCGCCGTCAACCACCGTCCCGCCCGTGTAGGTGCTCGTGCCGGTGAGGGTGGTCGTTCC
>Ga0209697_10007473_pt1 | contig 12763 bp, 8 predicted proteins | sample AliMusrvi5mmetaG_FD_184115 | JGI IMG/M metagenome (GOLD analysis project Ga0209697, IMG submission 184115) | Freshwater lake bacterial and archeal communities from Alinen Mustajarvi, Finland, to study Microbial Dark Matter (Phase II) - Alinen... | ecosystem: Environmental > Aquatic > Freshwater... | reverse complement strand
GCCCCACGCTCCACGCCCCCTCCTGGCTCGAAATTCGCGGTGCCCGCCACAACAACCTGAAGAACATCGACGTCAAGATCCCCCTCGGCGCCTTCACCGTGGTCACGGGGCCAAGCGGCAGCGGCAAGAGTTCGTTGGTCGAAGATGTGCTCTATGCTTCGCTCGCCCGCACGTTGCATCGCGCAAAAACCTTCGCCGGTGCCCACGATTCAATCCGCGGCATCGAGCAGATCAACAAGGTAATCCGCGTCGATCAGCAGTCCTTGGGTCAGACTCCCAGTTCCAACCCGGCCACGTTCACGGGGGCGCTAGACCTCATCCGCGCGCTCTTTGCGCAACTGCCCGAGGCGAAACTTCGTGGATACCAGCCCCGGCGGTTCAGCTTCAATGTGCCCGGTGGTCGTTGCGAGAAGTGCGAAGGCAACGGCCAGCTTCGCATCGAGATGCACTTCCTGCCCGACGTCTGGATTGAGTGCGATACATGCCACGGCCATCGCTACAATGAGGAGACGCTCTCCGTCCGCTACCACGGCAAGTCGATCGCCGAGGTATTGGACATGCCCTGCGGCGAGGCCGTGCAGCTTTTCAAGAGCATACCCAAGATTCGCCGCATCCTGCAAACGCTGTGCGACGTGGGCCTCGATTATCTCACGCTCGGCCAACCGGCCCCGACGCTCTCCGGCGGTGAAGCTCAGCGCGTGAAACTGGCCGCCGAACTCTCCCGACCCGATACCGGCAACACGCTCTACCTGCTCGACGAGCCGACCACTGGCCTGCACTTCGACGACTTGGCCAAGCTTCTGGACGTGCTCAATCGCCTCGTCGAGTTGGGCAACACGGTCGTGGTCATCGAGCACAATCTCGACGTCATCAAGACGGCCGACTGGGTCATCGACATGGGACCAGAAGCCGGCGATGAAGGCGGCTGCGTCGTCGTCGCAGGGACTCCTGAAGACGTGGTGGCGCATGCACAACAGGCGCGCAGGAAGAATGCCGGCGGCTTGCCACTTCACATATCCTACACCGGCGAAGTCCTGGCAAAAGTTCTTGCCGCCGGTCCTCTTGAACCGCGCAAGCTGTTTGACTTCGCCAAGGCCGAGGCCCAGCACGAGGGCGATCGCGATATCACCGAAGTCGGCCAGGACGCCCGCATGCCATGGGAAATCGACGGCCGTCACTGGCACACCGTGGCCCGCGTCGGTCGCAATGGCAAGCCCTGCCGCTGGGAAGGCCGCATCTTGGGCGACGTGATCGACCGCATCCAAAACCAATCGGAGTTATTCAGCGAAACCGACTGGAACTCGCGATCCGTCGTCGAGATCTCCGCCGCCAAGAAGTCCGACGGCTGGTTCTTTCATGCCATTACCGGCGAGGAATGGCTTCTGAAAATGAAATTCCGCACGGCGCGCAACACATTCTCCCGAGATGAACTCGTGCGGCGGCTGGATCTCAAGCCGCTGAACGATATGCCTGTGCTGCCACTCTACGGCACCGAGCCGCGGGCGAAAATCCGCAGCCTCCGCGGTCCATGGCAGGAGATTGAACTCCGCGTGCATGGTTATAGCGAGATCGACCGGCCGGAGTTCTGGACGTTTATCGATCAGGCCGTGGGCGGGTTCGGCAAATACTCGAAGCAAGCCCAAGTCAAGACCGACATCTTGCAACCCTGGAAGCAACTCGGCCGCAAGTGGCATTTTGCCCGCCGCGGTTTCCCCTTGGGTGGCAAAATCGCGTGGGAGCTGGAAGTACTTGAGGAATTGGTCGAACTACTCAACGAAGCGGCCCCATACGGTCAACTGCTTTGGAACAACAAGCAGGTCGTGCCACTATATGTGCCGCAGCAGCGCGAGGCTTGGGCCGCCGTGCAAACGAAAAAACTCGATGCGGTCTACTTGCACCTCACCGGACCCAAGGGTCGCTTTGCCCAGGGCCGGATTACCGGCTTGGGGTTCGAGGCCCAGGTCGATGGCGAGAAGACCGGCATGGACGTCCTGCGGATCAAGTTCCGCTCGACCGAAGACTTGCATCACGGTGATCTTGCCGCGTTTCTGAAAGAACACCTCGCGGCGTTGGAGAAAAAAGAGTAGCGCAGCCGCTCGCGGCTTCTTTGTAAAATGGATTTTAATCCGTTTGAACGGAATGAATTCCGTTCCACGGAGCAAACCTGAAACAGCAACACCATGACCGAATCGCTTCTCCCACAACGCTTCCTCTTCCGCTTCGCGGCCCCGTGCCTCTATCGCAACCCGCCCTGGAAAGCCAGTGGAGCGGGACTGGACGAAAAGCACCGACTGATCAACCTGGCCGAGCTGGAAGACCAGCCGGCGATGGCCGAGGTTTCGGCTGCGTGGAGCGAAGCGGGACTTGTCTTTGCCGTGTCAGTCAGCGGAAAGAAGCAGCCGGTATGGTGCCGTGCCTCGCGTCCGGAGGATAGTGATGGCCTACAAATCTGGATCGACACCCGCGACGTGCATAATGTGCATCGTGCCAGCCGCTTTTGCCACCGCTTTATTTTTCTGCCTAGCGGCAGCGGCCGCAAACTCGACGAAGCCTTTGGCCAGTCGTTGCCGATCAATCGTACGCGCGAACCGGCACGTCCAGTGTCCGCGGGGCTTTTGCAGGCCCGTAGCCAAATTCGACCCGACGGCTATCGGCTGGACTGTTTTATTCCGGCGGAGGCGATGCTGGGCTTTGAGCCGGCTGAGCATCCCCGGCTCGGTTTTACTTACGCCGTCATCGATCGCGAATTAGGCGAGCAAACCTTCAGCATCGGCCGGCCGATGCCCTATGACGAAGACCCCAGCCTCTGGGCAACGCTGGAACTGGTTCCATAGAGACTAATTTTGACACCTCAATTTTATTTAATCCCATGACGCATCATTCATCGGTTCAACGGTTCTGTGTCGCCATCTTGGCGTGGGGAGTGTCCGGGACGTTCTTGCCCGACGGCTGGCGCGAGGCCAAGGCAAAGCTGCCCGAATTTGAAGTTTGGGACGTGGCCCAGGTCAAGGGACAGCGGCTGGGCTATGCGGAGACGACCCTCCGCTTGGCGAAAGAATCCGGCCGGCAGGTGGCCAAACTGCGGCAAGTCATGAAGCTCAGCTTGCAGCGATTCGGTCAGGAAACCAACTTTGAAGTTGACTATAACGACACCGAAACACCGGATGGCGCACTGATCGACTTTGAGCTTACCATGAAGCAGGGCACAACTCCCATGCGAACCACAGGCAAAGTTGTCGGCAATCGCATGGAACTGCAAATCCAGTCGCAGGGCCAGAAGCAGAAGCATTCCGTTGCCTGGCCGGCGGGGGCCGGCGGGCTGTTGGCCGGGGAATTATCGCTCCGCGCCAAGCCGCTGAAGCCGGGCGAGCAACGCACCGTCGAGCACCTCAACTTCGACAATCAAGCCTGTACCACGGAAATGACAGCCCTAAAGGAGGAGCCGGTCGAATTGCTGGGCGGCAGTTTCCGCCTGCTGAAAATCGATTCAGTCGATCGCATGGCCCCCAACGCCCAGGGGCAGCGGGTAGAGATTCAGGGAGCGGTCTGGACCAACGCTGCCGGCGAGGTGCTGAAAGCCTGGGTCAAGCCGATGGATATGGAGACCTTCCGCGTGACTAGGCAAGTCGCTCTGGCCAAAACCTCGTTGGCTAAACTCGACTTGGGCGAGGCAACGCTCGTGAAGGTCGATCGGGCCATCCCCCGCGCCCATGACACCAAGTGGGTGCGGTATCGGATCCGGTTGGAGGACGGCGACCCTGTGGCCGCATTCCCCGTCAGCCTTTCCCAGCAGGTCAAGCGGATCGATGAGCACACGGCCGAAATGACGGTTCGTGCCGTTCGTGCGAATTCGGGTAAAGATCAAGTAGACAGGTCTGCTGTTGCGCCGGACTTTGCCACGGAGGCAGATCGCAATCCGAATAATTTTATTCAGAGCGACGACCCACTGATTGTGGCCCAGGCAAAGGAGACGGCTGGCGACGAAACCGCCCCCTGGAAGGTTGCGGTAGCCTTGGAAGACTACGTGCATCGAGTCGTGACGATGAAGGATTTTTCGCAGGCATTGGCCACGGCTTCTGAAGTTGCCCGAAACCGGGAAGGCGATTGCACCGAACATGCCGTCTATCTGGCGGCCCTCGCCCGGGCGAGGAAGATTCCCGCTCGGGTGGCGATCGGACTGGTTTATATGCCCCAATCGCAGACGTTTGGCTATCACATGTGGACCGAAGTTTACGTTACAGGCCGCTGGATCGGTTTGGACGGTACGTTGGCCAAAGGCGGCATTGGTGGCGGACATCTCAAACTGACACACAGCTCATTGGCTGGCGCGGCGGCCTATAACAGTTTTCTTCCCGTCATGCTGGTCGTCGGACGGCTCAAGGTGGAGGTGCTCGACTGGGAATGAAAATCTATACCAAAACGGGCGACACGGGTGAAACCGGCCTGCCAGGCGGTGGCCGCGTACGCAAAGATGCCACAGTCACCGAACTCTGCGGAACCGTTGATGAGCTGAACACGGCCCTAGGCTTGGTCCGAGCCACCCAGGTGCCTGGCGACATCGATCGCCTGCTGGATCGGATCCAAAATCAACTATTTGACCTTGGTGCTGAAGTGGCTCGGCTGGGGGCTAAAACGAATTCTGGCTGCCGGATCGGTGCAGCCGATGTTCGGGCCTTGGAAGAAGCCATTGACCATTTCGACGCGGAACTCCCACCCTTAAAGAACTTCATACTGCCCGGCGGAACCTTTGCCGCTGCCGAGATACATTTTGCCCGGGCCGTATGCCGACGGGCCGAGCGCGGGCTGGTGGGCCTGATGCGTGAATCGCCAGCGTTGTCGGCGGAGATCTTGATCTATCTTAACCGACTCAGTGATTTGCTGTTCGTAATGGCGAGACTGGTCAATGCGCGAGCCGGGCAGCCGGAAACGATCTGGCGGCATCACGAGTAGGGTTTTCCAAGAGGCTGTCCGGAAATGGAGATAAATACCCCACGGCTTGCCTCTCAATGGATCGTACCGATGGGTTGCACAAAAAACAGGCAGGTGAGTCACATTTTTGTTCATTCAGGACATAGGGTGATTTCTAGGATTGGAATTGTAACCAGTTGGCGTTTATGGTCTTGCGACAAATACACTCGTTTGAAGAATCGATTTCGGCATGCCTCTTGCGAAAAACATTCGGTTTAACAATTTCCCCAATAGGTGACAAAGTTGTCGCGCCAAAATCTTATTTTTGACTTGGCAGGGGTTTCGGAAAAAGATAGTGCAAGTTATCTTTTGTGTTTCCGGGAAAATGAAGGTGTCTTTGGTACTGAAAAGGAAACAGAGTGATGGGGCCGACTAGGATTGCGAGCTCGATTTTATGGGTGGCGGTATTGTTCTCGGCTTTCGGGACGGCTTCGGTTTTGCGGGGCGCGGAAGAAGCCCCATCAATTTCACCCCCCCAAGCGGCGACAGTCAGCACGACTCCCAAGGTCGATTCGGGCGACAACGCCTGGATGCTTGTTTCCTCGGCCTTGGTGCTCATGATGACCGGTCCCGGCCTGGCGTTGTTCTATAGCGGACTGGTCCGCAAGAAAAACGTGCTCAGCGTCATGATGCAGTGCATTTTCCTGATGTGCCTGATGACGGTAATTTGGGCTGTTTATGGATTCGGGCTGTCGTTTGGGAGAGACCCAGACGCCGGGAAAACGGTTGATAAACCGGTCTATGGATCGTGGATCGGTTACATTGGCGACGTGAAGTACTATCTCTTCTTGAACCATGTATCACCCACCTGGGATGATAAGGCTCAGATATCCGTGACGCCGAACTATCCAGATATGACGGTTCCATCGGCCAGCTTCATGCTCTTCCAGTGCATGTTCTTCATCATCACTCCCGCACTGATCTGCGGTGCTTTTGCCGAACGAATGAAGTTCAGCACGATGGTCGTATTTATGATTCTCTGGGGCACATTTATTTATTGTCCCCTAGCCCACTGGGTGTGGGGTGGAGGAATTTTGCAATTTGGCAGCGAACCGGCCAAGAGAAATCTCTTTGCCGGCGGGGCACTCGATTTTGCCGGGGGAACGGTGGTCCATATCAGTTCCGGCGTTTCGGCCTTGGTCTGTGCCTTGATGCTTGGCAAGCGACTGGGCTATGGCAAGACGGCCATGCCCCCGCATAACCTTACCTACACGGCCATTGGCGCTGCAATGCTCTGGGTGGGCTGGTTCGGTTTCAATGCCGGCAGCGCAGGCAGTGCCGGGCCATTGGCCAGTAATGCCTTCATGGTCACCCACCTTTGTGCAGCGGCCGGTGGACTCACCTGGGCCGGGCTGGAGTGGATTTTCCGCGGCAAGCCGAGCGTGCTGGGGGCTTGCTCCGGACTGGTGGCGGGATTGGTCTGCATCACGCCCGCTTCCGGCTTTGTGACGGCGATGTCGGCTTTGATCATGGGCGTTGCCGTTGCCTGTGTATGCTATACGGCATGCACCGTGGTTAAGGCTCGATTCGGCTACGACGATTCCTTGGACGCTTTTGGCGTTCACGGTGTCGGCGGAACTTTGGGCGCACTTCTCACCGGCGTCTTCGCGACCCGTGCCGTTGGCGGTGTGAGTGGCGAGCATTCCAAGGATTTGTTGGGCCTGATCGAAGGTGGCTGGGTAATCAAGGGTCAGATTGTGGCCGTGGTCATCACCTGGATCCTGGCCGCAGTCGGTACGTTTATCATTCTGAAGATCCTCGACGCCGTGATGGGGCTTCGCGTTTCACGCGAAGCCGAAATGGAAGGGCTCGATGTCAGTCAGCATGACGAAGAAGGATATATCTTTATCTGAGAGGAAATACCACAATTGGCAATCGGGGTCTTGACTCTTGTTTACAGAGGCGGGTTGTTCCATGATGTTCGCTAATATCTTTGCTGCGATGCCGAACTGTAGCGCGGCCGATAACGCCTGGATCCTCGTCTCTTCGGCCCTGGTTCTGATGATGACTGCCCCCGGGCTGGCACTTTTCTATTGCGGTTTGGTCCGCAAAAAAAACGTGCTGAGCGTGATGATGCAGTGCGTCTTCATGATGTGCCTGATGACCGTGATTTGGGCCGTCTATGGCTATAGTTTGGTTTTCGGTGGCAATCAACCTTGGATCGGAGACTTTAGTTACGTGCTCATGCACGGAGTCGATGCGGAGTGGACCACCGAGGGACCGCATCTGCCAATCGTGGCCAACACAACGCTCTTCACGATGACGCACATGATCTACCAAGGCATGTTCTTCATTATTACGCCCACCCTGATGTGCGGGGCCTTTGCCGAGCGGATGAAATTCAGCACAATGGTCGTGTTCCTGGTACTCTGGGGCACGTTCATCTACTGTCCGCTGGCTCACTGGCTCTGGGGTACCGGTGGCGCGCTGGCTCTCACGGGCGATTCCAACCGGTCGTTGCTGGGCGGGGCGATTGATTTCGCCGGCGGCACCGTAGTCCATATCAGTTCCGGAGTTTCGGCGCTGGTCTGTGCCCTGATGTTGGGCAAACGCCTGGGCTACGGCAAGGAAGAAATGCGGCCCCACAATATGACTTACACGGCAATTGGCGCCGCCATGCTCTGGGTCGGCTGGTTCGGCTTCAATGCCGGAAGTGCCCTGTCGGCTGGCGGTCTAGCCACCTGTGCCTTTGCCGCAACCCATTTTGCCGCAGCCTCCGGTGGAATCACTTGGGCTACCCTGGAGTGGTGTTTGCGCGGCAAGCCGAGCGTTCTGGGCGTCTGCTCGGGCCTGGTGGCTGGACTGGCCACGATTACCCAGGCGGCCGGCTATGTGACCCTCGGACCTGCCCTGCTGATCGGCGCGATTGGGGCCACCGTCTGCTATACGGCTTGTACCGCCGTGAAGGTGTTCTTCGGCTACGACGATTCCTTGGACGTTTTTGGCGTGCATGGGGTAGCTGGGACGATGGGGGCAATTTTGACGGGAGTTTTTGCCACCCGCGCCACCGGTGCCTTTGCCGGCGATCCGAATCCGGTCTTGCACGACCTGAAACTGGGGCTATTGGAAGGCGGCTCCATCTGGAAAGGGCAATTGCTGGCCGCGGGAATTGCCTGGGGCTTGGCCATTGTCGGTACCTTCATAATCCTTAAAGTGCTTGATATTGTCATGGGCCTGAGGGTTTCACGGCAGGCTGAAATCGAGGGGCTGGATGTCAGCCAGCACGGCGAAGAAGGTTATATCTTCTATTAGTTACCAGGAGTTATTTTGATGAAAAAAGTAGAAGCCATTATCCGGCACTTCAAGCTCGACGACGTCAAGCAGGCGCTCACCGAGCGCGGAATCACCGGCATGACCGTCTCGGAGGTTCGCGGTTTTGGCCGCCAAAAGGGCCATACCGAGATGTATCGCGGGACCGAATACGAAGTTGACTTCGTGCCCAAAATCAAGATCGAGATTGTGATCCCCGACTCCAAACTCCAGATGGTGCTTGATACGATTATGGGTGCTGCACAGACTGGACAGGTTGGTGATGGCAAAATGTTCGTCTACGACTTGGCCGATGTGATCCGCATTCGCACCGGCGAGTCGGGGGCGGATGCCATCTGAAATGCTTCGCTCCAACGTGCTGGCCGCCAAGGCACGGCTGGCAAAAGGCCACGAGGACTTCAAGGCCCGGCATTTGGCTGGCTGCCCGGGAATCGAGCTTTGCGCGCTAAACAGCAACCTTCGTGACGCCGTGATCGTGGAAATGGTCGAGGATGCCTTGAAGGATCTCGGCGAGGCCGGTCCGAAGGGGCTTATGAACGACATCGCAATCGTGGCGCACGGTGGCTATGGCCGTCGCGACGTGGCCCCCTACAGCGACGTCGACCTGATGATCCTGCACCGGCCGGGAGCCGCAGCGCGCTTGTTCCCTCTGGCCGAACGATTGCTCCGCGACGTATTCGACGCGGGCTTGGTTCTGGGCCACAGCGTCCGCACGGTACGGCAGGCTTGCAGCCTAGCCACCCGCGAGGCCATGATCTGCACCTCATTGGTTGATTCTCGTCTGCTGGCCGGAAATCAAGTCATCTTCGATGGTTTCATGCATACTTTCCGGCGGCGGGTTCGCTGGCGCTGCGGCCGATTGCTCTCGAGTATCAAGGGGGCGCGCGATGAAGAGCGGCGGCGCTATGGCGAGACGGTTTTTCTCCTGGAACCCAACATTAAACGCTCCCAGGGAACGCTACGCGATCTCCAGTTGCTGCGCTGGATCGGCTTCACCCGCTACGGCGTGGCCGAATTCGCCGAGCTACGCGATTGTGGCGCATTGAGCCAGGAAGATTATGACGCCATTCAGCCAGCCTACGCGTTTCTCCTCCGGCTTCGCAATGAGCTGCACTTTCACTCGAGCCAGGCCAGCGACGTGCTTACCCGCTCGGAGCAGCTTCGCCTGGCCGAACAGGGTGGCTTTGAAGCGGCCGACGGTCTGCTACCCGTCGAGCATTTCATGCGCGACTATTTCCGTCATACGAACCGCGTCAGTCACGTGGCCACGAAATTCCTGGCGAAAGCCACGACGAACCAGTGGTTCGATAAGACCTTGACACTCCTCTTTGGCCATCATATCGAGTCGGATTACCTGGTCGGCCCCGTGGGCATGATGGTCACGCGGAGCGGCATGGCGCGGCTCCACGGCAATCTGGCGGCGATCATGCAAATGGTCGATCTTTCTAATTTGCATGATGTGCCCATTGCGGCCTTCACCTGGGAGGAGATCCGCCGCGAGGCGCCCCGTTTGCCGCCGCATTTACCTCCTGAGGCCAGCCGGCATTTCCTCTCCCTGCTGGCTCACCCCGGCCGCTTGGGCACGTTGCTTCGCGACCTGCATGATGTCGCGATCCTGGAGCGATTTCTTCCTGATTTCGCTCGTGCCCGCGGGCTGTTGCAATTCAACCAGTATCACAAATACACGGTCGATGAGCATTGCATCCGCGCGGTTGAGTTCACGGAAAAACTTCTCGATGACCCGGGGCCGGTGGGGCGTGTTTATCGGGGTCTGAAGGACAAGCATCTTCTGCACTTGGCCTTGCTCATTCACGATCTGGGCAAGGGGCTGCTGGAAGATCACCGCGAGGTCGGGCTGAAAATCGCCGAACAGACCGGCTGGCGGCTGGGCCTCCAACCGCACGAGACGGAGATCATCAAGTTTCTCGTCCACAAGCATCTGCGGATGAACCACCTTGCCCTGCGCCGCGATACGAGCGACGAAGAACTGGTCGTCCGCTTTGCCGTGCAGGTCGGCTCGCCCGAGTTGCTGCAAATGCTCTATGTGCTCACCGCCGCCGACTTAGGCGCGGTAGGCCCCGACGTCTGGGACGGCTGGAAGTCGCAGGTCTTGACGGACCTTTACCATCGTGCCATGCAGCAACTGGCAGGCGACAGCCCCGCCACGATGACCGACCACCTTTTCGAGCGCAAGCGGGATGAGATCCGCACCTGCCTCAGCGGCGAAGCGGACGAAGCCTGGCATACCCGACACGTCGATTCCCTGACCTCCGGTTACCTCAGTGCCACGCCGGCCGAGGAGGCGGCAGCGGACCTGCGATTGCTGCACGATCTGGAGCCTGGCGGCGTGCGGGCAACGGCCCGTTACGAGTCTGATGCAGCCACGTTGCAGATTACCGTGGGAACGTCCGAGGCGGTTGCTCCCGGCATCTTTCACAAGCTGACCGGGGCTTTGACCAGCCAGGGCCTGGAGATTCGCTCGGCCCAAATTCATACGCTGGCCGACGGGCTGGTTCTGGACCGCTTCTGGGTAAATGATCCCGATTACTCCGGCGAGCCTCCACCCAATCGGATTCATGCGATCAAGCAGGCGGTCGAGCTCTCGCTTCGCCAGGAAAGCGGTCATGCTCCTTCTTTCCGCCGCACCTGGAAGTCCGGCGAGCAACGCAAGATGCTCGCTCCAAAGCCACAAATCCGCGTCAACACCGACAACAGCACGTCGGACCGGTACACCATCATCGACGTCTTCGCCTACGATCGCACCGGTCTCCTCTACGCCATATCGCGAACCTTCTTCGAGTTAGGCTGTTCCGTCTGGCGGGCGAAAATCAGCACCTATCTCGATCAGGTTCTCGATGTCTTCTACGTGACCGATCAGGAGAACAATAAGATTGTGGACCAGAAGCAGTTAGACGCCATCCGGCAGCGTCTGCTGGAGGTGATTGGGGAAGAGGAGGCACGGTAGGGAGGGACAAGTTTGCCTGGAAACCGCACCTCAGAAGGCTATACTAACGGGAATGACTTGGCTTTTTGACTCCTGGTAATTGAGTTAACAGTCGTCCGATTGGTGATGGCATGCGTGAACGCACAAAGGGAGAGAACATGCGATTTATTCTGGAATGGCTTCTCGATCAACGAAGCACGGTCGCAGGGATTGCCGCATGTATTTTGCTGGTAATCACCGTGGTTTTGCGTTACGGTTTCGATCTGTGGTGGCCATTTGGCATGGTCATGGCCACTGTTTGCGCTATTGTGGCTATCGTAGGTGTTGGCCGCGACTAGCCTTCTAGTCATACTGTGGCGGTTCGCGCGGTCATGCATTCGCGAACCCTCCGCTGCCTTGCCCAGGATCGCGAAGCATCTCGTCCATGAATCGGCAGGCCATCTTCGCCGGAGTTTTGACCCCTTGCTCCCATGCCTGCACCGTAGCGACAGTCAATCCAATTACCTATCGGCTACTTCATTCCTCTAAACAGGTTCTAGCCCCCACTGCATTTCTCAACCCGCAGAGATAGAATACCGAGATGCCAAACCTCGACAAATTGTCTACCTCTCCCGCTGAATTGCTTGCCACGCCGGTGCAATTCCTCAAAGGCGTCGGGCCGCAACGCGCTGAAGTACTCCTGCGGCTCGATCTACAAACGGCCCGCGATGTGCTGTTCTTCTTCCCGCGGACCTATCAGGATATGACCGATCTCCGTGAGGTGCAGCAACTGGAGGAAGACAAGCTGCAAAGCGTCTGCGGTATCGTTGAGGACATGGAACTCCGCGGCAGCCAGCCCGGCAAATGCGTGCTGGGCGTGCTCGTCCGCTCGGGCAGCGGGCACCTTCGCGGGCTGTGGTTCAATCAGCCCTTCATGGAAGAGAAGTTCAAGGTCGGGCAACGGGTCATGTTCGCCGGCAAGCCGAGGCTGCAAGGCATGGTCTGGCAAATGACGCACCCCAAGGTCGATTTTCTCGGCGAGGAAACCGAAGAACCGCAAGGGCGGATCTTGCCGGTCTATCCACTCACCGAGGGCCTGCAACAGTGGCAGATGCGGAAGATCGTCGCCGAGACGGTCACTGCCTTCGGCCATCTACTCGAAGAGATCTTTGCCGACGAGTATCTCCAAGCACACGACCTCTGGCCGCTGCATCGGGCGATCCAACAGATCCACGCCCCCGACAACACCGAGCAATTGGCGGGTGCGCGGCGGCGACTGGTCTACCAGGAACTTTTCCTGCTGGGGCTGGCGCTGGCCGTCAAGCGGTATCAACAGCACGAACTGCGGCAAGCCCCGCCGCTAGAGGCCACGGCCCTGGTCAATGCGCGAATCCTCCGCCTCTTTCCTTTCGAGCTAACCCAAGGCCAGCGGCAGGCGATCGCCGACATCGGGTCCGACATGGGCCGATCGTGGCCCATGAACCGCCTCTTACAAGGCGACGTAGGCAGCGGCAAGACGGCCGTGGCACTCTACGCGATGCTGCTGGCCGTGGCACACGGACATCAGGCCGTGCTCATGGCCCCTGTCCCGCGCGCCGAAAC
>Ga0209697_10007458_pt1 | contig 12778 bp, 13 predicted proteins | sample AliMusrvi5mmetaG_FD_184115 | JGI IMG/M metagenome (GOLD analysis project Ga0209697, IMG submission 184115) | Freshwater lake bacterial and archeal communities from Alinen Mustajarvi, Finland, to study Microbial Dark Matter (Phase II) - Alinen... | ecosystem: Environmental > Aquatic > Freshwater... | reverse complement strand
CTTCCAGGCATGCCGCGCGCAGTCGGAGAAGGATTTCCTGCTGATCCCCGGTGAAGAGGCGAATGCGTATCTGGGCGGTCATTGGGCCGTGGTGTTCCCGAAGCCTGTCTACTGGTTCATGAAGCGTGCGGTGGACCAGGAGCAGGCGGCCCATCGAGATGGCTATGGCACGGTGTATCGTACAGGCAACGAACGCGAACTCCTGGAAATGGTCCGCAAAGAAAACGGACTGATGTACCAGACGCATCCGCGCACCAAAGGCTCCACCGGCTTCCCGGACAAGATCCGCGACACCGGACATTTCCAGGACCCGCACTACTTCGGCGCCGGCTGGAAGGCGATGCCAAGCGATCTCTCTTCGCCACGCGAGGGCGAGCGGTCTTTGAAGCTGGTCGACGACATGAACAACTGGGGCATGCCGAAAAAGATCTGGGGCGAGGTGGATGTGTTCCAGCTCGATTCGACCCATGAGCTTTACGCGCACATGAACGTGAACTACGTGAAGATGCCGGCGCTGCCATCGTTCGACCGCTACGGCGAGATCCTGGCGCCGGTCCGGCGCGGCGAGTTCTTCGTGACAACCGGCGAGGTTCTGCTGCCCAACACCAGTGTTCATGCGGGTGTGGACGACACGATCGTGGCCGAGTTCGACGTGCAGCATACGTTCCCGCTGGAGATGGCGGAGATCGTGTGGGGCGACGGCACGGAGACGCATCGCCAGATCTTTCCGCTGCAACAGACGCGCGAATTCAAGAGTACGCACTACAAGTTTGAGACGGAGGCGAAGGGCTGGAAGTGGGCGCGCATCGCGGTGTGGGATGTGGCGGCGAATGGCGCCTTTATCAACCCGGTATGGAAATGAACGATCTCCTTATAGCTTTTGAATACCATTCGCCGGAGCGGATTCGCGAGGCGCTGAGGGCAGGTGCGAGTGCAACGGAGCTCATCAAGGGCAAGACGCCCATGATGTCGCTGATCGAAATGTATACCCGCTCTTCGGCGTTCGCAGACTGCGTGAAAGTGTTGCTTGAGGCCGGGGCATCCGTTGGGGATCCGTTCCTGGAAGCGATCTTGTTGGACGACGCGTCAGGGCTTGACCGTTTTGATATCGGCCGCAGGTTTCATCTGGAGTGTACTTATACCAGCCTGCATGGAGTTTCCGCCTTGCATGTGTGTGCGGAGTACAACTCCGTAAGCTGTGCCCGCAGGCTACTGGAACTGGGCCTCGACGTGAACACGCGTGCCGACATCGATAGCGAGGGCCTGGGTGGGCACACGCCGCTATTCCATACCGTAAACAGCAATCGCAACTACTGCCGCCCAATGATGGAGTTGCTGGTGGATGCAGGCGCGGATCTATCGCTTCGTTTGGACGGCCTGGTGTGGGCTGGCGGGTTCGATTGGGAGACTGTCGTATATGAAGTGACACCCCTCTCCTATGCGCAGTGCGGTCTCTTCCGCCAGTTCCATCGGACCGAACAGGACGTGTACAGCAATATTGAGTTTCTCTACCGCAAGAAGTACGGCAGGGCTCCGATAATCCGCAACGTCCCCAACAAATATCTCGCCTCGGATTGAATGCGGTTGCATGCACAATAGATAGGTGAGCTCTTTTTTGCCGGACATTGCCCCGCTTAGGCGGAGCAACGATTTTCGTCTGCTGTACTTCGGACAACTGATATCGGGATTCGGCTCCTCGCTGACCTACGTCGTGCTGCCGGTGCAGATGTACCAGCTCACGCAATCGTCGGTGATGGTGGGGATGCTCGGCGTGGCCGAATTTGTCCCGATGCTGTTGATGGCCTTCCTGGGCGGCGTGCTGGCCGACCGCTTCAATCGCCGCAAGCTGCTCATAGTCGCCGAGTCACTCATGGCCGTTACCATCGCCGGCCTCACAGCGAATGCCCTGCTGCCACAACCTCACGTTGCGATCCTGTTTGCCGCGGCGTCCCTGTTGGCGGCGCTCAACTCCATCCACCGTCCTGCGATCGAGGCGATGACGCCGCAACTGGTGCTTCCCGAAGAGATGACCGCGGTCAGCGCGTTGAACTCCATCCGCTGGAACATGGCCCATATCGCTGGCCCTGGCATTGCTGGCTGGATCGCAGTCACCTACGGCGCTGCGGTAGCTTTCGGTATTGACGTGGCAACTTACCTTTTCGCAATGGCCGCGCTACTCGCCATGGGGCGCAAGGAGTTCCACGGAGGCGAAGAAGGCGCCATCAGCTGGCACACGCTGTCTGAGGGCTGGCGCTATGCGCTGCAACGTAAAGACCTGCTCGGGACCTATCTCATCGATATCAACGCCATGTTCTTCGGCATGCCGAACGCCCTGTTTCCGGCCTTCGGCGCGGTGTTCGGCGCGCAATACACGGGCTGGCTTTATGCGGCCGGGCCGGTTGGCGGCCTGCTGCTAAGCCTGACTTCGGGCTGGACCAGCCGGGTGCGCCGTCACGGACTCGCCATCGCGTGGTCCGCCGGTTTGTGGGGCGCGGCGATCGCGGGCTTCGGCCTGTCGTCGAAGCTTTGGCTGGCGCTGCTGTTTCTCGTATTGGCGGGCGCGGCCGATATGGTGAGTGGCGTCTTCCGCATGACGGTGTGGAACCAGACCATCCCTTCGCGGCTGCGCGGCCGAACCGCGGCGATCGAGATGGTGAGCTATCTCAGTGGCCCCTATCTTGGAAATGCCGAGGCTGGGTTCGCGGCTCGATTGATGGGGCTTGGGCCATCTGTCGTAGCGGGCGGACTGCTGTGCGTGCTGGGTTCGGTGGTGATCACGATGGCCCTGCCGGAGTTCCGCAAGTACAAGTCCGATCAGCCGTTGTAGTTGGCGACTACACGCATGACTTTGCCGGCTGCATCGAATTCCATGAACTCGCCGCTGTGGGTTCCGCGCTGATTGATGTAGTAGAGCACCACGCTGTGGAGCCCCCACATGACATCTTGCAGCTCGAAGCGAAGATCGGGATAGGCTTCCAAGCCGCGCTCGAAGTAGGCCCGCAGCGCTGCGATGCCGCGGACTGTGCCCCCCGGATCATCGAGCAACCTCGCCGCTACCGGCGATACTAGAACGACATCCTCGGCGTAGTGGGTCATGATGGAATCGAGGTCGTGGGAATTCCAGGATGCCACCCAGTGGGCTGCAAATCGACGTGCGGGGCTCTCGTCTAGAGTGAACTTCTCCATGAGTCATTATCGCGCACCCACCGGCGGGAGTTAGAATTTCAAAGATCTGTTGGACACGGTTGGCGACACAATGAAGCCAGCGAATCTCTAAATGCGATATCTGTTTTGGATTCAACGGTTACGGGTAGCCGGCCAGTCCGTTAACCCGGGGAAATAAATTTCTCGCGAAAACCCAGGAAATCGGCTTTTTCCACAGCATAACGATTTGATAGCAAGTGGGTTGCTCGTGCTTGGGTTATGCCCGGGTTAACCCGAGCGTTGAGGGTGGTGGCAAAGTGGGCGGCTGGGTTCACGTGACGTATCTCCTGTATGATTCTTACCACCGTGAGGGGGAGGTTTCCGGTGCCCGGTTGTGGAAGTGAGGCAGCGAAAGGAAAAATAAAATCAAGATCGGCGTGGACGACTTGCAGAACCCACCCGAAACGCTCATGACTTTTGAGTTTTCATCGAGGGTGCGACACGCGACCTGCCATTGATGCTGCCGGCGCTTAGCAAGCTCCTTGCTACGGGTGAAATGGCCGCTGATTCGTACGGATGAACGCGGATACTGATTGGGTTGGCGGCCGGACTTGCTTCCATGGCTTCAGCATGCTTGGGGAGGTGGGGCGCGGTGCTTGTTACGAGTTGAGTGCGGATGATTTCGGATTAACGCGGATCGTTTTCGGCGCGGGAAGAGACTCTTCCTGCAAAGGCGGAAAGACACTGAGACAACCAATGCTATTGCGTAGGGGCGTTTTGCAAGAGGCTCGCGTGAATTGCAGAACCCACCCGAAACGCTCATGACTTTTGAGTTTTCATCGAGGGTGCGACACGCGACCTGCCATTGGTGCTGCCTGGCGCTTAGGAAGCAACTTGTTACGGGTGAAATGGCCGCGGATTGGTACGGATGAACGCGGATACTGATTGGGTTGGCGGCCTGACTTGCTTCCATGGCTTCAGCATGCTTGGGAGGTGGGGCGCGGTGCTTGTTCCGAGTTGAGTGCGGATGATTTCGGATTAACTCGGATCGTTTTCGGCGCGGGAAGAGACTCTTCCTGCAAAGGCGGAATGACACTGAGACAACCAATGCTATTGCGTCGGGGAGTTTTGCAAGCGGCTCGCGGGAACGACTTGCAGAACCGACTCGAAAGGCTCTTGACTGTTGAGTTTTCATCTAGGGTGCGACGCGCGACCTGCCATTGATGCTGCCTGGTGCTTGGGAAGCCACTTGCCACGGGTGAAATGGCCGCGGATTCGTACGGATGAACGCGGATGCTGATTGGGTTGGCGGTCAGACTTACTTCCATGGCTTAGGCATGCTTGGGAAGGTAGAGCGCGGTGCTGGTTCCGAGTTGCGTGCGGATGATTTCGGATTAACGCGGATTGTTTTCATAGAGGGTGCGACGCGCGACCTGCCATTGATGCTGCCTGGTGCTTGGGAAGCAACTTGCCACGGGTGAAATGGCCGCTGATTGGAACGGGCATGGCTTCAGCGCCGGAACTGGACTGTGACGCGCAGGCCTAACGGCAGGTCCTTGGCGGCGTGGTCGAGGTTCACCAACACGTCGAGCATGTCGCGATCGCTCTTTTCGGCCGGATCGCCGGTGCGGGTACGGCGGCGGCCCATAACCGGCGCTTCGTAGCTGATGGTGGCGGGAAATTCTTTGCCCGGCCATGCGTCGCTCACTACGGACACGCGGCGCGCGGTGCGCACCTTTCCGATGTCCTGTTCATCCACTTCGGCTCGCACACGCAGCCTGGTGAGATCGGCTACGGTTAGCATGATCTTGGGATACGCGGAGCTGAGATACTCGCCAGCCGTGACAAAGGTTCGCAGCACCGTACCTGAGATCGGCGACGTGACCGTGCACTTGGTGAGGCGTGCTTTGGCGGCGGCGATGCGATCGCCGGCGGCGCGGATTTCGGCATCCACTTTGGCCAGGTCCTCACGCAACGGCTCGGCAGCGGCAGAGCGGCTTTGTTGGCGGGCACTTTCCAGGTCGGCTTCGGCAACGCGCCACTCGCGCTCGGCACGGTCGAACTCGCTCTTGGCTACCACATCCTTCGCCGCTAGTCCCTTCATGCGCTCGTACCAGGCGCGGCGTTCCACCAAAGTGGCCTCCGCGGAGCGGATCTTCGCCATTGCGGCTGCACGATCCTCGGGGCGTCCGCCGACCACGAGGCGCTCTTTGGTGCGGATGGAGACCTGCTGCTCCGATTCGTACTGCGCCAGTTCGGCCGTCAGGTCGGCACAATCGACCTGAGCCAGGACCTGCCCGGCCGCAACATGATCGTTCTGCCTTACTGCAAAGCGGAGCAGCACACCACTCGCGCCGACGCCGATATCGAGAGGGTCTTCGCGCGTCTCCACGCGGCCGGGGCAGGCAAGGACGGGCGCCTCCTTCACTACGGGAGCGCTGGCTGCTTCGACATTCTGCCGGACATCGCCGTTGGTCCGGCATCCGGTAAAGAGCATTCCCGCCATGGCGGCGAGCAGTGCGAGATAGGTATTCCGTCTCACTTGGTTTCCTCCAGGATTTGCCCATCGAGCATGTGCAGCGAGTGGTGGGCGTAGGCGCGCAGGCGCTCATCGTGACTAACGACGACAACCGTGCGGCGCTGGACCTCGGCGACCTCACGCAGCAGTGCGGCTACCTTAAGGCCGGCCGCGGAATCGAGAGAAGCGGTGGGCTCGTCGGCGAGAATCACGGGCGGGTCGTGGACGATGGCCCGCGCGAGGGCGACGCGCTGCTTTTCGCCGCCGCTGAGTTCGTTTGGCTTGCAACGCAATTTGGCTTCGAGCCCGAGGCCGCTCAGCGCGGCGCGCGCCCGCTCCATGCGCTCGCGGCGGCGGACTCCATTCAACCTTAATGACAGGGCGACGTTTTCCAGCGCATCAAGCGAATCGAACAGGCGAAACGCCTGAAACACGAAGCCGATGCGATTCAGGCGGAGGCGGGTGCGGGCGTCCTCGCTGATCCGCGCCACGGACTGGCCCATCACTTCGACCTCACCGGAATCGGGCCGCAGTATGCAGCCAAGCACGGAGAGCAGGCTCGTCTTGCCGCTACCCGAGGGGCCGGTCAACAGCGTCATTTCGCCTTGCTCAAAGCCGGTGGTGATTCCGCGCAGTACAGGCACTGCTGCCGCGCCTTTGCCAAATGTCAGGTGGACACCTCGAACGCTGAGCGCGATAGTCCGGGATTCGCTATGCACGGAACACCCTCCCCGGCTCTACTCGAATCGCCGCGCGAATACTGATGGTGCACGCGAGCGCGCACATAAGGAGCGTGGCCAGCGTCACGGCCAAAAACATCCATCGCGGAACAAAAACCCAGGTGACGAGGGCGCGGGCGAGATTGGCTGCCGGATCTACGGCGATAAACCCCAACGCCGCACCGCACGCACCGCAGAACATGGATTGCACCAGGACAATGCCACGCACAAAACCGCGCGAGGCTCCGACGGCCTTCAGCGTCGCGTACTCCTCGATGTTTTCCATCGTGGTGGCGTAGGTGGTCTGCGAGATGAGCACCAGCCCGATGACAAAACCGAGGATCGCAGAGAGCGAAAGCGCGCCGCCGGCGCCGGTCTGGATGAGCCAGTATTTGCGGGCGCGGGTTGAAAACTCGCTCGAAGTCCAGACGTCGTAATTTGGAAATCTGGCGCGAAGCCGGTCGCGCAGTTGTGCGAGGTCCTGGCCGTGGACGGCCTTCACCAGGATGAACATCGATTTTTCCGGCGGCACGCGCAGGAAATCGACGGCATCATGATAGGCGGTGAAGACATAAGGCGAGCCAAGGAACGAGGAGAAGCCGGTGGTGATTCCGGCCACGGTTCCGCGATGGCTGTTGATCTCGATTGCGGCTGGCGTGTGACCGGCGACGAGAAGCGCGGCATCCGTTTCATCGACGAGCGCGCTTTCGCGGCGGAGGCCGGTATGGACTTGGGGAACGGCGCCGGCGAAGCGTTCGTCAGAGCCGAGCACAAGTACGGTCTGGCGGTAACCATCGGGCTTTTGAAAGACCGTGAAGCCGGCGGCAACGCGGCCCGTATCGGCCACACCTGCCACGCCCTGGGCAAGTTCGCGCGTGCGCTCCTCAAGCGTGGCGGCGAAATCAAAACAGGGCACACCGCGGGGCATGATCCAGATGTCGGCGTCGTAGGAATCGATCACGCGCGACGCGGCCAGCGTGAAGCCCACCAGCAGGCCGGATTGAAACGTCATGAGAAAGACGGCGAAGGCGATACCGAGCACCGTCACCGCGAAGCGGGTCCGATCGTGAAGCAGGTTTCGCCAGGCCAGGGCAATCATGGCTTATGCGGGTTGCTTGGCCCGGGAGACGAAATCGATGACGTCGCCGACGGTTTTCAGCTCGTGGAGGGCGCTGTCGGGGACTTCCAATTGGAAGCGATCTTCCATTTCAAGCACGAGCTCGACAAGGTCGGCCGAATCGACGTTGAGATCGGCGATGAGCGACATAGAGTCTTTTATCTCCATTCCACCGGGCAGTTTTCTTGTGAAGCGCTGGAGCAGTTCTAAGACGGCTTCGCGAGTTTCAGTTCGGTCCATTTGATTCTCCTTGAAGTTGATGGTGGCCATGCCACGGGCGGAAGATGAGGGCTGCGTTTACGTCGCCAAAACCGAAACTGGTTTTGAGTGCGGCACGGGGGCGGAAGTTCAGGCAGGTGCGAACGACGCGGGAGTCGATCGAGGCGATCTCCGGATGGATGTCTTCGCAATTGATGGACGGATGCAGAAAGCCATGGTAGAGCTGCAGTATGGTGGCGACGCTCTCAATTGCTCCCGCTGCGCCCAGGGTGTGGCCAATCAGCGATTTGGTGGAGTTGATCCACGGGAAGCAATCGCCTTTGCGGCCAAGGGCGCTGGAGATACTGGCCACTTCGGCGGGTTCCCCACCGGTGGACGTGAGATGCCCGTTAATATAGTCGATTTCGTCAGGTTCAATCCTGGCATTTGCGAGCGCACCCCGTACGCAGCGTTCGACGCCAACGGGACTCTGGCGGGACATGGTGCCGCCTGAACGCTGTCCTCCGCTGTTTTCAAAGCAGCCAACCAGTTCCGCATAGATACGTGCTCCGCGCCGTGTGGCGCTCTCTTCGGTTTCCAGAAGCAGCGCCCCCGCCCCACCGGAGGGGACGAACCCATTCGCACGGGCGCTGAGCGGGCGCGACGCAGTCTCAGGAGAGCCGTTGGAGTCGCGCACCAGGACGTGCATGGCATCGAAACTCGCCCAGGTATAGACGGTGGGGGATTCGGCAGCTCCCACGAGCACTCGTTCGCACTCGCCCAGGCGCAACATGCGCTGCGCCTGGACCATGCAGGACGCTCCGGTTGTACAGGCTGCGCTCATTGAAATAACGGGACCTCCCGGGCCAAGCAAACCCGATACGCAGGCTGCAACTCCGCTCTGCATGGTTTGCTCCACTGAACGCGCGCCTAGTTTTCTGACTTGCTTTGATTGAACGAGCGGACCGACGGTGGCGCAAGAGGTCTCGATGCCACCCCCACCACTTCCAAAAACAAGCGCTAACTTCGGGTCTGCCTGCGCTTCATCGCCAGGCGAGTAGGGCAGTCCGGCATCACGCCAACACTCGATTGCAGCCAATGCTGCGAGGTTCATGACTACATTCATGGCGCGGCGCCGGGGTGGTAGCGTGATAGCAGCCAGCAGCGTCTCGTCCACATAAGGTGTGCCGCCAACCTGGCACGCCATCCCGCATTCGGCGGCCTCAGGACTGTGCGTGACGCCGGAACGGCCCTCGCGCAGCAGCGATTCAAAAGCCGCCAGGTTCGGCGCTCCTGGAGCGACGACTCCCATTCCTGTGATGACGATTCGCATAAATGACTCCCTACAGTGTTGCTGCAGTCGTTGCCGTCGGGACTCCACTTACGGAGGCGGCGATCACATCCGCACATTGATCCAGGTCTACAGCCGCATGGGCCGGAGTGATCTGCAGACGAAGCCTGCTTGCGCCGAGCGACACGGCTGGATATTCGACGCAGTTGACCAGAACTCCACCTTCGGCAGCCAGCGCAGCGGCCTGACGGCCACATTTCTCCGATCCGGTAAGGACTGGAATAATCGCGCCGGGGTCGCCTAGTACAGCCAGTCCACGATCCACCAGAGTGCGGCGCAGAAGGCATGAGGTTCCATGCAGTGTAGTTCGCAGTTTGGCTCCTTCGGAACTGCGGACGATGGCGAGCGCCGCGCGGACAGCGGCCACCTGGAGCGGAGTCATTGCGTTTGAAAACGTACAGGCGGCGCCGTAGCAGCGGACGTACTGCGCCACGGCTTCGCTGCGCACGGCAAGAAAGCCACCTGTAGAACAGAATGTCTTAGAGAAGGCGCCCATGATGAGATCGGGAACTTCCAGCGCTCCCTGCTCCTCGAGCCGTCCCAGACCCCTGGGTCCGAGCGCACCAAGGTCATGCGCGACGTCGACCATATAAGCCGCCGAATACTCGCGGCAGAGTTCGCCGAGCGCGCGAAGGTCCGGAGAGTCGGCATCCATCGAGAAGACACTCTCGGTGGCCAACAGGATTGCGTTCTGCGTGTCTCGCTCGCGGATGGAGCGCAGCGCCGTTTCAGCCGAAGCGATCGAGTTGTGCTCAAAGGAGACGACGTTTTCCGTTGCGGCGCGGGCGCCGGATTGGAGCGAGTTGTGGGCCAGTTGATCGAGCACAATGTGATCCTGGTGGCGGACGAGTCCGCGCATGGCGCCATAGGCTGCGCCCCACCCGGTGGGGAACAACACGACATGCTCACGCTTCAGGAAGCTGCCCAACTCAGCGCGGAGTAACTCAGAGATGCGGGAGTTTCCGATTAGCATATCTGACCCGGCCGAGTGCGGTCCGAACTCGCGCAATGCCTCGATCACGGCGGCGTGTACGGCGGGGTGGTCATTCAGGCCGAGGTAGTCCTGAGCCGCGAAATTGACCCCCTCTGAAGTGGTGCCATCCATGTTTAGCACCTTGGCACGCGTCTCATTCCGCGATTCGACTACTCGGTTGAGACTCCATGTTCCGCCGCGCCTGCGGCCGTCGAACCATTTCTGGAAGGGTTCTACGCGGCCCAGCAGGTCTATTCCCTTGAGAGGGTAGAAGGCCGCGGAGGTGTCTTTTAGTTGAAATCCTGGCTGCAAGCGTTGCTCCTTTGCGTACGGATTTGAATACAGGCGGAGGGCCAATGGGTGGGGTGTTGGAAAAGCAGGGAGTTACCAATGGAGCGGAGAATGCGGGGTGTCTGTTTAGATACCTGTGATTATGCCGGGATGCAGTAAGTAAAGGGGATTCCTGGTTTCTGCGTTGGGTATCCATTCAGATACCTTGCGGTTTTGAGAAGATATCGCTCACTTAAATGGGGTGAACTATTTGAAACGGACAGGCGAAACCGCCTGTCCCACCAACGGAGGTTCCGGGCTTTCAAGGGTGGAACAGGCGGTTTCGCCTGTTCGCTAAATGAGCGATACTCTGTTCAGAATTGTTGGGTAGCGGTTTAGTCGGAATCGACTTTCAGGTTGTAGTTGCGCATGAGACGATGCAGATACTTGACATTGATACCAAGTGAGCGCGCGGCCTCCACATACTGGCCGCGAGCCTCATCGACGGCATTGCGCAGGATGCGCCGTTTCGAGTCAAGCACCATGGCGTGATAACCGGCATCATCTTCGGAGGATCCGGTATGCGCCTCCACCACCTCTTCGGGCAGATCTTCCAGTTCCAGCCAACTGCTTTGACCGAGCACAAGGGCACGTTCAACGGCGTTCTGCAGTTCGCGGACATTCCCCGGCCAGCCATACGCCAGGAACGCGGAACGGGCGCGCGGCGAAATACCGTTTACAGCGCGGGACATGGCGGTGGCTCGTTGATGCAGAAAGTGGGTGGCAAGCGGCAGGATGTCTTCCGGGCGTTCGCGCAAGGGGGGCATCTTCAGAGGCACTACATTCAAGCGAAAGAACAGGTCGCTGCGGAAACGCCCCTCTGCCACCATCTCCCTGAGGTTGCGGTTGGTGGCCGAGATGAGGCGAAGATCCACCTTGATGGCGGTGCGGCCACCGACCCGCTCGAACTCCCGTTCCTGTAGAACCCGCAGCAGCTTGGCTTGCAGGGCAAGGGGAAGTTCGCCCACTTCATCGAGGAACAGAGTCCCCTTGTTGGCCAATTCGATTTTGCCTCGAGTCTGTGCGGTGGCGCCGGTGAAGGCTCCACGCTCATAGCCGAAGAGTTCGCTTTCGAGCAGTGTATCGGCAACCGCGGCACAATTCAGCGCCACAAACGGGCACTTGGCCCGGAGGCTGCCGGAATGGATCGCCTGGGCGGCGAGTTCCTTGCCGGTGCCGCTTTCACCAGAGATGAGCGCGGTGGAATCGCTCTCCGCAATACGGTGAATCGAGGTACGGGCCTGGCGAATGGCCGGGCTTTCCCCGATCAGTTTGTTCTTAAGCTGATCGACGCTGCCGGTTGGAGTCAGGCACGAGTTGCGTGCGTGCTCGAGCGGATGAGCCGCGATGGCGGCTATGGCGTTGGCGCATTCCAGGTGGTGGGTATCGAGTGGGGCCTCCGCACCATCTGATTCCATATACAGGATCGCCGTGATGCGAGGAAACTCTCCAATGGGAACTGCGACGATAGAGTGGTGCGAATCGCAGTCCGGGGCGGAGCGGCGTGCGATGTGGCCGACGCCCTCTTCAAGAATGCGATGAATTACGCCAGCATCAAGGGTGTTTAGCGGCAGGGGGCCGGTTTTGTCCCAGATGCATGTGGACTCGACGTCGAGGGAGTTGGTGGCGATAAGAACCACGGCTGCGCGCGAAGCAGGGGCGACGTCAAAGAGCAGCCCGATCAGGTTGCGCCGCAGGACGTCGAGATTCTGGCCGGGACGCAGTGCCGCCGCTGCGCGGACAATCCTTGCGAGGAGATTGCCTGCCGATTCGGGGATGGCCCGCTTCACAGCGGCGTGGTTGTCGTTAGTCTTCATCATTGACGAGAGAACTTTTCCATCACTTTCACCGGTGGGACTAACAGGGGCACAATCGGTCACACACTTAAAGCGTAATCGTAAGTCGTAAAGTGACAGTGTAAGTTGCCTAACTCCGGCGTCGCATCCCCCAATTGAGTGAATTCCCTAACCGTCAGAGATTTTGTGGTATGGTTATCTCCAATACCTGCGACCCATGTCTACTACTAAGATTGAAGTTCCAGTAGAACTACTGGATGCTATTTACTCCGTGCTAACTGACAGCAGCCGGTGGCCCGAAGCGCTGCGCCAGTTCTGCAAATTTGCGAGTACGAACTATACCTCGGTAACCACCATGCATTTCCGCGGAGGATTGCATACGTTGCACTTTGTGAAGTGGGGAATGAGCGATGAGGATGCAGAAGATTACTATCGCAATTGGGCGAAACTGGATCCCTGGATGGGGGACAAAGACCTGTCGGCGATTCCTCCCGGGACGGTAGCGGCAAGCCACGATTTTTGTCCGGACGAGATTCTAGCCGTCTAATCTAAGTTAAATCTAAATGAAAGTAGCAAGATTTCTGACAGAATCAGGAAGCCTTGGCTTGCGGAAAGGCTTCGTAGATGAGTTG
>Ga0209697_10007452_pt1 | contig 12784 bp, 9 predicted proteins | sample AliMusrvi5mmetaG_FD_184115 | JGI IMG/M metagenome (GOLD analysis project Ga0209697, IMG submission 184115) | Freshwater lake bacterial and archeal communities from Alinen Mustajarvi, Finland, to study Microbial Dark Matter (Phase II) - Alinen... | ecosystem: Environmental > Aquatic > Freshwater... | reverse complement strand
CAGCAATTCTCATTATGACGCTGATGACCTAAAATGATCTTCCGATTACCCTATAAAAAATAATTTATGAGCGCTCCCTTTGGAAAAAATGTGTTGACCCTTAGTGAGGTTGTCACTCAGTTACGTACTACTTTTGAAAGCTTCCCCGATGCTCGAACAGGGAAAAATATCAGTTACACTATGACAGATGCTGGATTAAGTGCATTTTCAGTATTTTTCATGCAAAGCCCTTCTTTTTTGGATTTTCAGCGAACCATGCAAGAGACCCAAGGAAAAAACAATGCTCAGAGTCTATTCGGTGTATTTAAAATTCCAACGGATAATCACATCCGCAGTTTGCTTGACTCCGTAAAGCCAGCCTCCGTGTTTTCATCGTTTGATTTTATATTTGAGGGTTTTCAACGTGCGGGTGTCATTGACTCTTTTCGTTCGGCAGACCATCGATTGTTACTCGCATTAGATGGCACGCAATATTATTCATCACAAAAGATACACGGCTCATGCTGTTCATGCAAAACTCACGCTAACGGTAAAATGAGCTACTCGCATACAGTGGTCACGCCGGTATTAGTTAAGCCAGGAAGCGACAAAGTCATTTCATTGGCTCCAGAATTTATTAGTCCTCAGGATGGTCATGAAAAACAAGATTGTGAGATTAATGCTTCACTGCGCTGGCTAGAAAGACAAGGTAGCCGGTTCGCTGCATTGGACACCACAATACTCGGTGATGATCTTTACTGTCACGAGCCATTTTGTCGTGTATTGTTGGACAAGCAGTTTGAATTTATTTTAGTCTGTAAGCCTGATTCGCATAAGACGCTCTATGAATGGGTGGGTGATTTGGAGCGTAATGGTGATGTCAAAACAGTAATAAATAAACGCTGGACGGGTAAGCGGCACGAAACTGACACTTATCGGTATGTCAATGCTGTGCCATTGCGTGACGCAGATGATGCATTGATGGTGAACTGGTGTGAAATCATTACCCAAACAGAAGACGATAAGGTTATTTATCGTAATGCGTTCGCCACTTCTTTAATGATCGACGCAGGGAACGTTGCTGAAGTGGTTACATCAGGTCGTGCAAGATGGAAGATAGAGAATGAAAATAACAATACACTGAAGACCAAGGGCTATCATTTCGAGCATAACTTCGGTCATGGTGAGCATTTTTTGTCTTCTTTGTTGGCAACCTTAATTTTACTCGCCTACTTGTTGCATACACTGTTAGAGCTAATGGACGACACGTTTTGTCTGCTTCGACAGAAATTGCCTTCGCGCAGACGTTTGTTCGATGATATGAAGGCGCTTACAACATACTTCTGCTTTGACAACTGGGAGCACCTCATTAACTTTATGTTAGAAAGCTGGTCTTGTAAACCGGAAAATCCAATTATTCGACCACCTAAAACAGAAACAGGGTAGGTGATGGTCATAATGAGAATTGCTGCTTGAACAGGCTTTTTTAGGAATTAGCGCATAATTATGCGCTATGTTATTATTTATTCAAGAGCGTTTTAAAAAATCTTCTTAAAACCCATACAGACCCTAGTCGATGGTCATTATATCCACAATTTGAAGCCTAGATCATAGCTGATGAATACTCTGGACAAAAAAACTGCAATACAATTCGAACAGCTTCGACAGTTGTATTCAGAAAATATTATACCGTTAGTTAACAGCGCCATTCTTGCACTGATTCTAGCGGTTATGCAGCGGGATGTCATCAGCTCTACAGTCCTTGTTTCATGGTTTTCTTCGATTATCCTGATCATAGTTTCACGGACGATTCTTACTTTATCTTATCAACGTTCTTCATCCCGTAGTAAGAACAGAACCTATCTCTGGCTGCTAAGGTTTCGCTTGGGCATTCTGATATCCGCTGTAGTCTGGGGGGCTGCGGGGTTTCTGTTGTTTCCTGCCAATGAACCACAACATCAGATGTTCCTGCTCTTTACGCTGGCGGGCTTAACGGCTGGGGCAGTAACTTCGTATGCCGCCGATGTCGTTAGCGCCCTGATATTTTCTGTAGTAGTGCTTACGCCCATTATTATTCGCTTGTTTCTGGTTGGCGAAAGCTTGTACCTGGCAATGAGTTTAGCATCCACACTTTACCTCGGTTATTTGGTGATCAATTTTCGGCATAATAATCGCAATATCTCTGACAACATCTTATTACGTCTTGAGGCAATCGACCGGGAAGCAACTGTAAAAACAAGCGAAGAACACTATCGCTTATTGTTGAGTTATTCACCTGTCGGCATATTCCATTACGACACTAATTTCATCATTACCTATAGCAATACTCACTTTGCCGAGATTCTTAACAGCTCTGTTGAGTCTGTCATTGGCTTAAATATAAAGGCCATCAAGCATCAGGCTGTTATGCCCATTTTGAGCAATGCGCTGGAAGGTGAAATAGGTATTTACGAAGGCCATTACATTGCCAGTTTCAGCACTGCCGACGTCTGGATATCCATGACTTGCGCACCCTTTAAGAATAGCAAAGGAGTGATTATTGGCGGTATTGGTATCGTTCAGGATATTTCCGAGCGTAAGATCGCAGAGGAAAAAATCAAAAACCTGGCTTTCTATGATCCCTTGACGGGTCTGCCTAACCGGCGATTTCTACAGGCTCGTCTTAATCAAGCGTTAGCAACAAGCGCAAATACAGAGCGTCGAGGCGCGTTGTTATTTCTTGATCTCGATCATTTCAAACTGCTCAACGATTCCCGAGGTCACGACATTGGTGATTTACTACTGAAACAGGTTGCCGAACGTCTAAGCGCTTGTTTGGGAGAAAATGATTTTGTAGCCCGTTTGGGTGGCGACGAGTTTTTAGTGTTGATTGAAAATCTCAGCGAGCACCCTTTTGAAGCCTGCGCTCAAACTGAACTGGTAGCCCGTAACATTTTGATTAGCCTGAATCAACTCTATTTTCTTGATCAGTATGAATACCGTAACGACAGCAGTATTGGCATTGTGATTTTTAATGGTCATGATCATTCACAGGATGAATTGATAAAACAGGCCGATATTGCCATGTATCAAGCCAAAAAAATAGGCCGCAACAACCTGTGTTTCTTTAATCCATTAATGCAAGAAGCAATCACCGCTCGGATAGAATTCGAACACGACTTAAGAAAAGCGGTTGAAAACTGGCAATTCTACTTGTATTATCAGATCCAGATGAACAGCTCACATCATCCCATTGGCGCAGAAGTTTTGATCCGTTGGTGTCACCCTCAACGCGGCTTTGTACCGCCAGCAGAATTTATTCCACTTGCTGAAGAAACCGGCATGATCGTGCCGATCGGGCTTTGGGTATTGGATTCCGCTTGCGCCCAACTTAAGTTATGGCAGCAAGAACCTCTGACACGAAACATCACTCTTTCTGTCAATGTCAGCACCAAGCAATTTTTTCAGGACGATTTCGTCACTCAAATACAGACTATTATTCTAAATTATGGTATCAAATCCTCGTTGCTCAAACTGGAATTGACTGAAAGTGTTTTGGTTAAGAGTATCGAAGAAACGATTGTGATTATGGATGCCTTAATAGCCATCGGCATTAAATTTTCATTGGATGATTTCGGTACCGGGTATTCATCTTTACAGTATCTTAAACGCTTGCCGTTATATCAACTTAAAATAGATCAGTCATTTATCAGGGATCTTGCTGTCGATAGCGATGATCAAACCATCGTGCGTACCATTATTGCTATGGCAGACAAACTACATTTAAACGTCATCGCGGAAGGGGTAGAAACAGAAGAACAACGGCAGTTTTTACAGGATAATGGCTGCGTAAACTACCAGGGATATTTGTTTGGCAAGCCGCTGGTACTGGACGATTTTGAGGCGTTACTAAAGCAAAGCCTCGCCCCTACCGATGACAGTTTTTCAGTTATCACAACAGCAGATTTCTCGATAGATCGCTAATTTAACGCCCTCAAGCACAGACGGTCTGACAGTTAATAAATCAGGACGAACAGAGGGTTCGGGCAGTGGCTTACGCGCATCAACATAAAAAGACAAGCCCGTCTCTAATGCATCAACCGCGTGTAGCATGGGTAATGTGGTTTGCTACCGTTCAAAAATACTTTTAAGTGCGAGCCTTTACCGGGTTGAAAGGTTGCACCTTGTTGTTCTAGCCATTTTTTCATCTGTTTTGAGTTCATAGCTAAACTATAACAGTTCTGTTGTATTTATCAAAGATGGGAATCATTTATAAAAATATAAATTTACCATTAAACAGCACAGTCATGTAGGTTGGGCAACATCTTTTCGTTGCCCAACCTACAACGGTCAAAATTAAAATATCGAGAGATTTCTTCAATGCCATTCGTGCGCTCTAACGCGAAAATGTCAGGCACGAAAAGCATGTGCCTGACCTACTTAACTAATTAACAATAATACTTAGCGGGTCAGCCCAGGCACCGTCACCATGATTGCCCACCGCTCTAACACGTAGCCAATAAGTTTGGCCGGGCGTTAAATCGCTCAATAAGATATGTGAGGCATTCTTGGATGAAAGTACATGTTGCCAGTTGGCCTCAATACTGGGGTCACCTTGGGTGCTTTGTACTTCATAACTACCTGCACCAATTAAACGAGTCACCTGAACATTTAAGGTGCCTGTTAAAACCCCATGAGTGATCTGAAAGCCACTCGGAGCTGGTAAAGGGTCAACACTACCTGTGTGTACAATGTCGCGACGTAAGTCATAACCGGTAGTCGCAAGAATAGACAGATCGCCTTGAGCAATAACTTCCAGATAGGGAGCCAGTTGTTTTAACAAGACGGTTAACTCTGCACGTAACGTATCGCGTAAGACAATCTTAAGCGTATCTTTTGTCAACGCGGCATGATAGGCATCCTGATAAGCGCTATAGGCCGCGTTAAGGGTTTCCAAACTAGGTACTTGGGCTATCCAAGGTACAGGATAAAGCGGGTTGCCTGTTAAGGCAGCATTGATAACGCCGGTTTTGACCAGAAAATCGGCTTCGTTCAAGTGTTCAAAAGTAATAATCAGCTTAGGCTGCATGATGAAATTCCAATGGAGCATAGGAATGATTTAAAAATAGGCAGAAGGCTTATTCTTAATTGGGACGACTGTCCCAACGAATAGCATAGTCTCTTTTTTCAGAAACCCTAGCGATTTATTGTAATAATGCAAAATAATTCATTAAAAAGCATTCATTAGTGACAGAGAGAACACCCCTATCCCTTGTGCACCGCATGAAATACTTGAAGACAGCACACTCAATACCTAAGGGGTAGTACACCCCATAGGTGAAGAGGGGACACTTAATACTTAGAAGACGCACACACAATACTTAAAGAGAGCGCACTCATCGCCGTCAATCAACACCTATCTGCTGTTCTAATACCTCATATATAAGTTCAGAGGACAGTATCCATGACGTGTTCCGAAAAGTGCTAAAAAAAACGTATCCCACAACCCTGTTTGACTCGATAGTATTCGATGGGTTCAAAGGAAGTATTATGTGTGGTGGCGCTTAGTATTGCATGCTCGGCAACAAGCTATTGTTGGTTATTCTACTACGAACCCAATGAAGTGACCTGCCTTGATCTGGACTTTTTAAACACCTTAAAGTTCGGCTCAGCCAAGCCCGACCCCGCCATTATCTATGCCGACAAATGTCTGTTAACTAACGATGAATAACTGACCCACTCTAGCGCACTGTTCAAGCACACTTTTTAGTGCTAAGTAGATTGGGAGCGGCAAAACTTCGTTCAGCATATCCTATAAACGTGTTAGTTTTTGTCTTTCCTTAAGCTGTAATTTGATTAACAACCGCATTAGATGCCAACTCTACGCCTTTTTTATAACACGTAATAGCGTTATCCTTATCACCCTGAACAAACAACAAATCACCTAACAATTGATACGCATGAACCGTTGGCTCAGCCGCAATACTTTTAGCCAGATAACTTTCAGCCTTAAAGGTATCACCCAATTGAATGGCTAACTTACCTAGCACCGCTAATAAAACAGCATTCTCTGGATGAAAATAAGCCCATTTTTCAGACACTTCAAACTGGTTAACTACGTTATTCGATTGAATACTACCATATAGAACAACCAGCGTTTCATCCCATGCCGTTGATATCGTATTAGCCAAATCCTCTTCAACCAAAGCACCCAACCCGGCATTAATCATTGCCGCGAAATAAATAACGGCAACACCTGCTTTTGCCTTGATATACTCAGGAATCTCCAACCATAACGATTGAATTTCTTCCAGTACACCCTTTTCGACCGATTGCCTTAATAGCTGACTAATGGCTTCAATCTCAAGGGATTTTACCTCTGCTTCCATTAAAACTTTATGGGTATACAGCGAGGGTAACAATGTTCTCAAACCCTGCCAATCACCAAGATGTTGATACGTTTGATGCAACAGCTTTAATACCGTTGCATGAGTTGGCTCAATTGAATGCAGTTTGGTCAATGTTTCCAGAGCCTGCTCAAACTGATGACCAGACAGACTCAATTCAGCCTGGGTAAGCCCGATTAAAACACTCGAGTCAGGCGAATGATCCGACGCTTTTCTTAAATATTCATCCCTTTTATCGAAGGCTCCACGAGACTGTGCGGCTCTCGCAGCCGTTAAATAATGAATTAACGGTGCTCCGCTATGAGAAACGTGCTTTATTAAGGTATTTTCAGCTCTTTCCCAATTCCCTTCGGCAGAATCGACCAACCCTGCAATTAAGGCTTCCTGGGAACGATTAAACTTAATGTTTTTACCGCGATTTTTAAGTTGTTTGGGTAATCGTATCAAATAGCCTAACAACCTGAAGAATATATAAAACACATAAAAGGCGACAACCTGACCCACCGCCAAAACAACCAGCGAGGTTTCTAAAGACCAATGACCGATACCTATTAAGGCATAGCCTGGATTATCAAACTGTTGCAGTGAACTATAAACAAGAAACGCCACTACGATCGTTACCAAAAGAGGCCCGAGAAAATAAAATAATTTTTTCATCTAGTCATTCTCATTTCGCAGCAGGTACAGCGGCTGGTTCTTCATCAGGTGCTGGTACGACGGCTGGTTTTTCAACAGGTACATCTACAATAGCAGGTTTTTTAACGGGAATGCGTACCGTTGGTTTTTTAGGGGGTATACGTACTACTGGTTTTTCAACAGGTGGCTGTACGACTGTTGAGTTTTCAACGGGTACTTGCACACCCGTTGGTTTTTCAATAGGCGCCTGTTCTATTGCTGGCTTCTCAATTGGTTTTTCAACCGGCACATGCACGACAACCGCTGGTGATGACTGAGCTGGTTTTTCTACTGCTGGCTCTGTCATCGGCAAGGCTTCTGTAGGCGCAGTCGAACCCATTTTTTCAACTGGCGCTAAAGCCTCCTCTGGCTTTATAGGCGATGGAGTAGACTCGGGCATTGCTTTATCCGTTTCGACTCTCAATTTAGTAATATCCCTCAGCATTTTTAACGAAGCACTAATATCCGGGAACTGACTCCGAATTTTGATCGTACTCAACTGATCTAACTCGGTAATAAAGTGACCGACTTCGGCATTGTTCGCAAAATGCTTCTCTGTCCAGCTTTTAGCATCGGTAAGACCCGACTTAAACAAGGACTCATTATGCTGAACCAAAGCGATTTTTACCATTTCCAGCTTAACTCTTAACTGCTCATGAATAAATTGGGCTTCTTCTGGCGTCAGTATTTCTTCAACTTCGTGCTCGGTATGTCTAATAGTGACTACGCCCTTAAGATGCGTTATCGCTGAATCAAGAACGCCTTGCTCTTCAGACTGAGCAACTGATTGTTTGTCTTCAGTTAAAGTCGGAGAAGACAGGGCTTTACCGGTATAAGGCAATAACAACACCAATGGTTCAACACGATCTTGTAACGTCTGGATAGAGGCATAAAGCCCCACGACATCAGGTACTACGACACTTTTAATATCTAAAAGCTCACGTGCAATGGCCTCACGAACTTTATAGATACTGGTATCACCACTCTCTCTTAAGCGCTGATCAGCGGCCTCTAAAGCTTCACGGGTGGTATTAACATCACCGATCAAATATAAACGCTCATTGGCAATGCTCAATAAATATTCAGCATCCGCAATTAACCAATCGCCTCGGGTTTTACCTAATTGGCGTTGCACACCCACAATGGACTCGCTCAACTCTTTACGGGTACTCTCCAGCTTTTCATTATGCAACTGAGAAAAATCAGCCAGTGTTTTTGTGAAGTGCGTATCTTTTCCCTCCACATTGGCTTCAATGCTCGCTAACTGTGATTGAATAGCGACTAGCTGTGCCTGATAATCAGAAAGTTGCTTAGACATCTGTCCTTTAACTTCCCCACCCAGATCTTCTTGCTTATCACGCAATTGCGTAAACAAATAAAAACCGGCACCGGCCAGTCCTATGATAATAACCAAGATAATAATACCAAACCAAAAGCCACTTCGCGACCGACGCGCCTGCCTCGTTTCACTTTGTTCTTGTTCTTGTTGTTCACTCAATTCGGTCACGCTATTCCCCCTGTTACACACATTAATACTGTCTCAAGAATTGCACTATCTGAAGGACTATGAGTCACTGCGATTCTTTTAAATCCTGTCTCGGCAGCAATTTGCCCGATTCTATTGCTAACAACCACTAGCGGAATATCAAATAACCGCTCTTGAAAGCACTTTTCCAACATTACTAATAAATTCTGTAACGCTTCACCACTCGTGATAGTGATAACATCCAGCTTATCTTGCTCAAGCAACGACTGGACTTGAGAGCGATCACTATCGGGCACTATTCGCTTATAGACCGCCAGATAATCCACTGTTGCGCCTCTACTTTGTAATACCGTCGCCAGCTCTTCACGACCACCTTGACCACGAATGATCAAAAAACGCTGCCCCGTTATCTGCTGCCATTCCGGCATCGCTAACAAAGCTGCACTGTCAAAACCACTACCCGCCGTTAAATCAACCGACCAACCCGCCTTGACTAAGGCTTTAGCGGTCGCATGTCCAATCGCAGCAACACGTGCTGATTTAAATTTTTTTATTTTATCATTATCTGAATGGTTACTGTGCATAGTAACTGCATTAGCGCTAATAAAAACAAGCCACTGATAACTATCCAACTGAGCCAGTGTATGCTTTATAGCACTCGCATCATCCACTGGGACAATGGCTAGCGTCGGAAATCTGACCGCTATACCCCCCTGTTCTTCAATTAAAGAACTCAAGTTCTCCGCTTGATGAACCGGTCGAGTCACTAATACCTGCGCTCCTTTCAGCATCCGTCATTAAGCCAGCAAAGCGTGTAAAATTTTGTCGGCACCCAGAGCCAACAAGTCTTCAGCGATTGCCCGCCCCAGCTCTTCTGATTGCTCTATATCACCCGTACGCTCTGCCCGATACAGCACAGAACCATCAGGATTGCCGACTAAACCCCGCATAAAGATCTTCTGTCCCTGAATCTGGGCAAACCCCGCAATAGGCACTTGGCAGCCCCCATTCAGACGGGTATTCATAGCCCGCTCGGCAGTCACACATAAACCCGTTTGTGCGTCATGTAAAGTCGCTAACATTTGATTTATTTCATCATCCACACGGCACTCAATGCCTATCGCACCTTGACCCACTGCCGGCAAACTAATCTCTGTAGCCAATGACTCCGTAATACGCTCAGCCATGCCCAGTCTTTTTAAACCCGCAGACGCCAAAATGATCGCATCATAATCCCCAGCATCTAATTTCGCTAAGCGTGTATTCACATTACCTCGTAAGGGAATAACTTCCGCATTAGGCAATCGCTCTTTAAGCTGGCATTCTCTACGTAAACTGGATGTGCCAATTCTTGCATTAGCCGGTAACTCATTTAAACTGGCATATTGATTCGACACAAAAGCATCCGTTGGGTCTTCACGATCTAAAATAGCCGCCAAGTGTAAACCATCAGGAAACTCTATCGGCACATCTTTCATCGAATGCACGGCAATATCTGCGGTACCTTCCAACATCCCTTGCTCTAATTCTTTAACAAACAAACCTTTGCCACCCACCTTAGCTAAAGGCGCGTCGAGAATTTTGTCTCCCCGCGTCACCATTTTAACCAACTCTGTGGTGACATTTGGGAATGCCTCAACCAATAACGCTGCAACGTGTTCTGCTTGCCACAGTGCTAACGGACTCTGACGGGTTGCAATACGAATAATTTTTTTAGCCAAAAGGACAGCCTCAATTCAAAAAATGGGATTATTGTAACCTGAATTAAGCTAATGGTCTGTTATCAAACACCAATAGTTTAGTTAAATCTTTATCGGGCTGTTGCTCAACCTGTTAAATTCATCAACAATTCACAAGATAACTGCCTATCAGATACTGTTTATACTGTAAAATTGTTCTTTTTTTAAGCTTCAAACAAGATGACCTTAAACCGTATACCTCGCCTTGCGTTAACACCCGGCGAACCCGCAGGCATAGGCCCCGACCTTTGTGTACAGCTCTCTCAACGAGATTTACCCTACGCCCTCGTTGTCATTGCCAGTCCTACGTTATTGTTACAACGTGCTGAGTGCTTGGGTTTATCGCTCTCTATTGACGAATTTAAACCAGACTTACCGCCCGCGCTTCATACCGTTGGACGTTTAACCGTACTTCCCGTTGAAGTCAACGAACCGGTAACATGCGGACACACCACCCCACTCAATAGTCGTTATGTCTTAAAAACCCTGGATACAGCCACTCAAGGCTGCCTTAATGGCACGTTTGACGCACTCGTCACCGGCCCGGTTGATAAAGGCATTATTAATGATGCTGGCTTTACTTTTAGTGGTCATACTGAATATATAGCCGAAATAACCGGTGGGCACCCCGTGATGATGCTGGCAACCGATAAATTACGAGTCGCTTTAGTGACCACTCATTTACCCCTTAAAGCCGTCAGTGCGGCGATTACACAGACCCGCTTACGCGCGGTAATTCGAGTACTCGCGCATGACTTAAGCACTCGATTTAACATTGCCTCGCCTAAAATCCTAGTCTGTGGTCTTAATCCCCATGCCGGTGAAAACGGCCACTTAGGCCATGAAGAAATCGAAACCATAACACCTGTATTAAATAGTTTACGTCAGCAAGGCGTAGACCTGATAGGGCCCTTGCCCGCCGACACTTTATTTACCCCTAAATATTTAGAGACTGCCGATGCGGTGTTGGCTATGTATCATGACCAAGGCTTGCCTGTCCTTAAATACCAAGGCTTTGGTAAAGCAGTCAACATTACCCTGGGGCTGCCTATTATTCGCACCTCTGTTGATCATGGCACGGCTCTGGATCTTGCCGGTACAGGTAAGGCGGATATTGGTAGCCTACTGGTTGCGCTTCAAACCGCCTTAACCATGACTCAACCCATGACTCATCAATCTCGCTAAGCACATGACACACACACCTCGCAAACGCTTTGGTCAGAATTTTTTACATGACCACAACATCATTTATAACATTCTTTCCGGTTTAAACGCTAAGCCCAACGAGCACTGGGTTGAAATTGGCCCCGGTATGGGCGCTCTGACTGAACCGTTATTGGCACTCGACTTACAACTTGACGTAGTAGAGCTGGACAGGGATTTAGTCACTTATCTTAAAGATAAATTTAAACATCACACACAGTTACAGATTCACAGTGCAGATGCTTTAAGGTTTGATTTCTCTGCCCTGGCTAAAAATGACGAGAAATTGCGCATCATTGGCAACTTGCCCTATAACATCTCGACACCGTTAATGTTTCACTTGCTGGATAATGCCTACTGTATTGAAGACATGCACTTTATGTTGCAAAAAGAAGTTGTTGACCGTATTTGTGCCGCACCCGGCAGTAAAAAATACGGCAGGCTCAGTGTCATGATGCAATATTACTGTGCCACCGAACTCTTATTTGACGTACCACCCGAAAGCTTCGACCCCGCCCCTAAAGTTATGTCGGCGATTGTTAGATTAATACCGCATCAACAACCGCCCGTTGCGGTTAATAACTTAAAAATGCTGAATCGAGTGGTCGTGCAAGCCTTCTCACAGCGTCGTAAGACCTTGCGTAACTCTTTAAAAAAACTCATCGATGAAGACGCTATTGTTGCACTGGGTATTGATCCTAATTTAAGAGCAGAAGTGATCTCACTGGCTGATTTTGCCCGATTGAGCAATGTATTACGTGAGGAAGACCTCACAGAAGAGGATGCAGATCTAGACTTAAATGGTGATTAGCCCCTGCGACAATCTGTCACGCGACAATATGCCACATTCCCCAAGACACACTTTATCAGTATTATAATCACAACTCTTGAGATGCAAATTCCCCTCCTAGGAATTCAGAGTTTTATATCCTTCTTCTAATGCAGCCTAAACAGCTGCATTTTTTTGCCTGCCGTTTTGTCAACACACGACTATTAACACCCATCGCGTAATTACCGGATATAATCCCACCGAAGCTACGCTCCCATGATATCTAAAACAAGGCATTAACAAGGCATTGATTTGATCGCTCCGCAGCAAAATAAACGGCGACTATGTAGAGCTGTATGCGGCACAATTTAGAGACATTTAAGCAGCTTCTCGAAGAATTACACAGTATAAAATCAACCGACAGCGTAAAATATAATTAACCCTGACCACTTAGGTGATTTCCGAAGAATATTTTACCCATTTAGGATAGAATTTCCTTATCATTTCACTTGTTGAGTACGAACTTTGCAATCCACCACTGAAACCT
>Ga0209697_10007448_pt1 | contig 12789 bp, 6 predicted proteins | sample AliMusrvi5mmetaG_FD_184115 | JGI IMG/M metagenome (GOLD analysis project Ga0209697, IMG submission 184115) | Freshwater lake bacterial and archeal communities from Alinen Mustajarvi, Finland, to study Microbial Dark Matter (Phase II) - Alinen... | ecosystem: Environmental > Aquatic > Freshwater... | reverse complement strand
GTGATGATGTAGATGCGCCGACCGCCGCCGGGTGGCAGGGGCGGGAGCGGGTGGTGTTCCATGCGGCACTTTTCAATGGAGCTGAATCCGTGGACCGGATGCTGATCCCCGACGACAGGCCCGCCGCCGGCGGGAATGACTGGTACGTCACGGAGCGCCGCCGCCTCCAAAAGGAAATCAACAGGGGCTGCGGAACTGCGGCGCGGGAGGGCGAGGCCGATGGGCCGGTTGGTCAGGCACGGGTGACTGCCGCAGGGGGGACGAATACCGCACCCGAGATCGGGCTGCGGGCGGCGATTTGAAAAGCGCATGAGGCCGGGTCACGCGTTTCTCGGCACCACTAACCTTGACCTGACCAGCCTAACGGAACGCTTCCGGACCCGCTTCCAACCGGTCCGCCTTCAGCCCCTGGAAGACGAGGTTCTCGCAGCTTGTCACAAGGGTAGCTCGCGCGGCGCCGGGGCGCTCCTCCCGCGGACTCTCCCATCACCCGCCGGATCGCCGAAGGGGGCAAGGGCGACGCCGGGGCGGCGATGGCGGATTTGGAGATGTGGATCACCAAATACTTCTGCCATGCCTAACGACGACGGATCTCTATTAGGTTGTAGATTACTCCATCTCGAGAATATAGCCAGTGTCTGGATACCCAGGGTCAAGCAACCCATCAGATCTAATGTCATTCCATGTACCCGTCGGGTTGATCATCAAGAATTCCTCAGATCCACTGTCACTTGGTTCCCCAGAACCCCAATTGGTGTGGCTCCACGGCTCTCCGGTGATCCATCTCCACCCCCCAGATGGTTCGGAATAGTCGGGTGCTGTTGTATTCTGATAACCTCCTATCCAGCAGACAGGAACACTGCCCGAGTGGTGCAGTTGAGCCCCGATGGCTGTCCATTCGGCTTGGCTTGTGATTGTGGCAAGATGTCCGCCACGAGCTTCGGCATCTGCCTTTGCTTGTTGCCAGGTGAACTTACCCGGAATTATTGTGTACTTACTGCGTTCGATGATGTAGCTCGTCGGGCTGTAGTATTGGTTGTCCTCAACATCACCCCAGGTTGAGGCCGGCGCCTGTTCGCTCGTCATTCGGTAGAAGTGCATGAATCCACCTGCCAAGCCAGGAGCGCTGGGTTCGTTTGGAGCGAAGTTGTCGAAGGCGAATGTTTCGCCAGAAACCCATGCCCATCCGGAGGCGTAGTGCCCCCCGATCCATGGCCCGACACCGGCTCCGTAGTACCACCAATACGCGTTATTATTGATCATAGAGAACACAAACCCGTTCTCTTCTTGGCTTGTGATGCAGACCAAGTACCCACCGGCGGCCTCTGCGGCTGCCTTCGCTTGGCTCCAGCCCAGTTTTCCACCATTGTTCACGGCTTTGTACCAGTGCCCGTTGCCACCCGCACTGACCGGCCATTGAACCCAGCCATCGGTATTTGGAACCACTGTAAGCGTAACCGAAATCGTCACTTGCTCGCTGTTATCGGTGTTCCTGCGGACGGAAATCGTGCCCTGGTGCTGCCCGACGGGCAAGGAGGTCGCGTCAAATGACAATGAAATAGACTGATGCACGGAGGTCGCGGTGCCGCTGCTCGAAGAGGCGGAAATCCAACTTGGATCGCTGGCCACCAAATTGAAACCGACCTGTCCATCGTCTTCATTCCAAATCTCCATTGAAGCCGTTCCCACTTTGCCGTGTTCCACTTGCACCGAGATCGAGGCTGGGGTCGCAGCGATAAGCAACGGACGGACAACAGGATCTGTTGACGGATTCGGCTGTTTGTACGTGAACTTGACGTCGAGCGGGCTCAGGTCAGCATAGAATGGTATGCCCTCGCTGGTGTAGACCCTGGCAGTCATCGTGATAACGTAGTCTCCGGGTTCGACTTCGAACACATGCTCGTAGTCCGTTGATGACTGCGTTTCCTCGTGGGTTTGAGTTGCCCCCAGAGGGATTCCGTTCCAGACTTTGGTACATTGGATTTTGAAACTTGTCATTCCTGAAGTGCCACCAATTCCATCACCAAAGGATGCCTTCCAGTTTGGCCACTTGATCAATATTCCGTTAGATTCCGACTCGCAGGTGAAGGCTGCGCCATGAGCCCATGCGCGGAACGGCTCGCCGATTAGCCGGAGCCACGGATCGTCTTCGACGATAGCAAAGTCGCCGCCAATCGTCATTTGGCTTGCTGAGCCTATCGAGGTCTTGGGGAAATTGAGAAGCACTTTGCCGTCGGATCCCAACTCTGGAGATGGCAAACACGTGGAGGCGTAGTTCGATAGATCCGAGCGCCTTACGACTGATGTCACCATCCCCCACGATTGGGTATCGAGGCTTGGGTAGTGGACGGTGTTTGGCGTAGATCCAGGTGATTTGTAGCTGGTGGTGACTTCACGGCCACTTGCTGCATCGGTGGCGATACTGTCCACTTCAATTATGCTATCGTCTCCGAGGCGCACGCTATCGCGACGAAACAGCGAGTCATAGTCACCGTCAGCATCCGAATCGAAGATGCCGATGGTTGTCCAGAGGATGCTCCCTGCGCCGCGATTCGACCACTGACGTCCTTGCATTAGGCCATTGCGCCAAATCTCGGTCATGGTGTCTGCGGGCAGACGGCGGACACGGAAGAATGAGTTGCCAGCAGCGGGATTCCGCTTGCTCGCCCAAGTTCTTGCCCTTCCTGACGCCGGGAGAAACACATCTGAGCACGTGTTCCATGTAACCAAGTCGGACGACTGTTCGACGATATCTGGCCCCTCCAGAGTTCCTTCCCATGTTATCGAGAAAGTCGCATCGCCTCCGCCGGACGATGTCGTGAAGGAGCTATCCGTTATATCCAACGCAAGACCCAAGCTCGTGGAACAAATTACGACTAAGGTCTCGACAAGGACTCGGGTGAACCTCAGATTGCTTTCTTTCGAGGTTGGCCTTAACCAGGGAACCAAATGACGAAATGAGATATGGGTAAATGATTCGCTACTGAATATTCTTGAAAAAGTGTTCATGTCTATTGCTAGAAAATTGCTTTCGAGGTGAAAGCGGTTGATAGAACCGGTGACCAGACTGTATCGCAGGGGAAACCGGGGCGAGGATACGCTGGGGTTTGGGTTCCACTATTCAACTAATGATCAATCGGAAGGCTAACCGTTTGGGAAGTCGGTGAAAAGAATAGATGCTAGGCATAATCGCGCAATTCGTGCGCATGATTTGCTGTTTTGTGCGTCCCATTAGCAGTTCCTGCCATTTGGCTTTCGTCGCAGCATCCGGCAAGGCTCGGTAGGCTGGCGTCTGAAAACCATTAGATTTCTAACCATATTGGCGACATAACGACCGTTTGGGCGCGTCGGAACCCGTTGATAGTGAACAGGAAATCTATTAATCGGGGCGACAAAGTCCTCGGGTCCCCCACCCCCATCCAAATCATGTGAAAGGTGTTTTTTCAACTTTACACATTTTTCACGTCGGCAAGGTGGGTGAGGTCGCGGCGCTGGCTGCCGTCGCCGTTGATGATGACCGGCTGGCCCGCCTCAATCCGGCGGCGGAACGCCTCCAGGGCAAGGTCTGGCCGCTGTCCCGGACCCCAGACTGAGAAGAACCGCAGTGCCACGAAGCGCAGGCCGTGCAGACGGGCGTAGAGGCGACCCCATTGCTCGCCGTGGAGCTTGGTCAGGGCGTAGGGGCTGCATGGGTCTGCGGGGTGGTCCTCGCGGGCCGGCAGCGGCGTTTCCGGGCCATAGACGCTGGACGACGAGGCGACCACGAAGTGGGGGATGCCCATGCGGCGGCAGAATTCCAGCAGGCGGATGGTGCCGATGACGTTGGTGATTTCGTATTCCATCGGGCGGTCCATCGACGGGCGCACACCGGCCGGCGCGGCAAGGTGGACCACGGCGCCGAAGGTCCGGTCGGGCAGTTCTCACCGGGACCGGCTCCCTCATCGCCGGGGGCGAATTTTCCCCAATTGGGGAAAAACCCGCCGCCCCGGAGCATCGTTTCAGGTGGTTTTCACCGTGGCGCCCCGGGAATGTCGGGTCGAATGCCGGCAGGACGTCACGACCGACAAGGGCACTTCCGCCCTGACCGCTGTCACGATGGCGCTGGCCGCCAGGAAGGTGCCGCCAGGCGTCGAACAAGATCCGCAACGACACCCGGTGGCAAATTCCCGCCCGGAGCCGACGCCGCAAGGGGACCACCCCTCGCCAGAAGGGAGGCTGGTGATGCCGCGCAGCAAGGACTGCTGGAATTTTGAGGTGAAGGCCGTTGGAAGAGCCGGACCGGTGGACGGGGAAAAGAAGTCGATTTGGCGTCCGTGGTGAGGGTATGTATGCTCTCAACGAGGGGCTGGTTCCGTAGGGAACAGACCTTGGAAATCGGGGCGGGAAAAGAGAACTGCGAATGACTTGTCCGTTTTGAGTTTTGCCACGTCCTTGAGGCCGTTGGCGATCGCCTCACGCAGAAGGGCCACGGCTTGTCGGGCGTAGGACTCGGCGGTTTGCTGACGTTGTTGAGGCGTGAGGGATGCGTCCGTTTCCACCGTGGGAATGCATTGCGCGACCATCTCTGCGGCACGGCAGCATGCTTTCCAGTCCTTGGGATCAAGCTTGGACAGTTCCAGAGCACTGGTCAGCGCCGCCGCATGATCGCCGAGGCCGATGCATGTTTCATGAAGGCCGTGATGGTGGTTTGCAAGAAACTGGCGGTAAGTCGGATTCTTCGGTTCGGCGGCAAGTGCCACGCGCTGGGCGGCGATGGCACGTTCATAGAGTTTGCGCGCCTCCTGCCACTGCTTTCGATTCCACAAGACTGTCCCAAGGTTGTTCAGGCTGGCACCAAGATCACTCTGGTACCCCGGTATTGTGGGAAAGTCGGCGGCAAGTTTCTCCCGGATTTCCAGCGCGCGCCGATACGCTGTCTCCGCCTCCTCTAATTGGCCCCGCTCTTTAAGCAGGATGCCCAAATTGTTTTCGCAGTTGGCCAGATCCCGGAGGTACTTCGGCACGGTGGGACACTCAGCCACCAGCATCTCCTCAATTTCAAGCGCACGCCGGTGTGCCGCCTCGGCCTTCGCGATCTGGCCGCTGTTTTGATACAAAAAGCCAAGGCAGTCATGGCTTCTGACCAACTCGCCCCGGTATCCCGGCACATTGGGAAAGTCAGCCGCCAGTTTCTCCCGGATCTCCAGCGCGCGACGATATGCCGCCTCCGCATCCGCCGTCCGGCCCCGGATCCGGAACAAATTGCCCAGGTTGTTATGGCTTGAGGACAAATCGTACCGGTAATTCGGCATGGCAGGAAAGTCGGCTGCCAGTTTTTCCTGAATTTCCAGTGCGGATCGATACGCGGTCTCCGCCTCCTCTAACTGGCCCCGCTCTTGGAGCAGGCCGCCCAGGTTGTCATGGCTTGAGGCCAATTCGTACCGGTAGGCGGGCACCGTGGGAAACTCGGCCGTCAGCTTCAGTTCGATGTCCAGTGCGCTGCGGTACTCGACCTCCGCCTTCGCCCCCTGGCCAATGTGCTTGAGCAAGAGTCCGAGAACGTTATGGCTGCCGGCCAGATTCTTCCGGTAGTCCGGCATCTTTGGAAACTCGGCTACCAGCTTCTCCTCAATTTCCAGCGCGCGCCGGTATGCCACCTCGGACTCCGCCGCCTGCCCCCGGTCCATGAGCACATTACCCAAGCTCGAATAATGCTTCGCCAAATCCTCGCGATAGACTGGATTTGCGGGAAAATCGGTGGCCAGTTGTTCCTGGATGGCCAGCGCACGCCGATATCCCTCCTCCGCTTCGCCATTTTGGCCGCGTTGTCCGAGCAAGACCCCCAGGTTGTGATGGAGCTCGGCCAATAGCTGCCGGTAATCCGGCACCGCAGGAAAGTCGGACGCCAGCTTCTGCTGAATTTCCAGTGCGCGACGATATGCCGCCTCCGCTTCCGCCCGCTTGCCACTATCTTTAAGCACAACGCCTAATTGGTTGTGAAATACGGCCAGATTGTACCGGTATTCCGGCACATTGGAAAAGTCAGCAGCCAGTTTCTCCCGGATCTCCAGCGCACGCCGATGGGCCGTCTCCGCCTCCTCTAACTGGCCCCGCACTTGGAGCAGTCTGCCCAGGTTGTCATGGCTTGAGGCCAATTCGTTCCGGTAGGCGGGCACCGTGGGAAACTCGGCCGTCAGCTTCAGTTCGATGTCCAGTGCGCTGCGGTACTCGGCCTCCGCCTTCGCCCCCTGGCCTGTGTACTTGAACAAAAGTCCGAGCCTGTCATGGCTGTGGGCCAGAATCTCCCGGTAGTCCGGCATCTTTGGAAACTCGGCTACCAGCTTTTCCTCAATTTCCAGCGCGCGCCGGTATGCCACCTCGGACTCCGCCACCTGCCCCCGGGCATTGAGCACATTACCCAAGCTCGAATAATGCTTCGCCAAATTCTCGCGATAGGCTGGATTTGCGGGAAAATCGGCGGCCAGTTGTTCCTGGATGGCCAGTGCACGCCGATATCCCTCCTCCTCGTCGCCATTTTGGCCGCGTTCTCCGAGCAATATCCCCAGGTTGTGATGGAGCATGGCCAATAGCTTCCGGTAATCCGGCACCGCAGGAAAGTCGGACGCCAGCTTCTGCTGAATTTCCAGTGCGCGACGATATGCCGCCTCCGCTTCCGCCCGCTTGCCACTATTTTTAAGCATGTTGCCAAAGTCGTTGTGAATTCCGGCCACATCGGACCGGTATTCCGGCACTGTTGGAAATTCGGCCAACAGTTTCTCCTGCATCTCCAGCGCACGCCGGTAAGCATCCTCGCACTTCACGATCAGACCCACCGAGCTATACACTTGCGCCAGTTTCTGGAGGACTCGCGCCTGTTCGTGTCTCAGTCTTGGATCCTCGCGTTTCTGTTCGACGAATCGCTCGTAGAACGGCACCGCGGTTTCCAGCAAGTTCTTGCGCAACTCATGGAAGTCGGCCTCATTCAGCCGCCGATCTTCGGTCACGCGGTTCAAGTATTTGTCCACCGCCTCACGCGCCTGGGCAAAGTTCGCCTCGGCCTCGACACGGTTCCTCTCCGCCAGGGCGAGAGCTTGGAGCGCCCGGGTCTCCGCCCTGGCGGCCTTCGCCGCCTCCCGATTCGCCTTGGCCGCCTGCCACGTGCTTACGAGCGTGGCGGCCACCAGCACGGCGGCAATGGCGGCGGCGACGCGCAACGCGGCCTTGTTCCTCTGCGCGAACTTGCGGAACTGGTAGCTCGCGCTCGGCGGCCTTGCGCTCACCGCTTCATCGGCGAGGAAGTGCGCAACGTCCTGCGCGAAGGCGTTGGCCGTCTCGTAACGGCGCGTGCGGTCCTTGTTGATCGCCTTCATCACGATCCAGTCGAGGTCGGACTCGACCAGCTTGCCCAGCTTCTCCGGCTCGACGTGTCGCGTTTTCGCGAAGTGCGTGCGCTCTTCGCCGGCCATGGTGCTGATGCGCGATGACGGCTTCACCGGCTCGACTTCGCGGATGATGCGCCGCATTTCGTCATAGCCGGCGGAGAGCAGCGCCTTGGCGTCGAAGGGCGGTTTGCCGACGAGCAGTTCGTAAAGCAGGATGCCCAGCCCGTAGATATCGCTGCGCGTGTCAACGTCCAGCCCGCTGAGACCTGCCTGCTCGGGGCTCATGTAAACCGGCGTGCCGATGAACTGCTCGAAGCGCGTGAAGAGCGTCTTGTCGGTGAGTTTGCCTTGGGTGGCCTTGGCGATGCCGAAATCAATGACCTTCACCACCGGCTTGTCGCCGTGGAGCGTGACCATGACGTTGGAGGGTTTGATGTCGCGGTGGATGACGCCCTTCTGGTGCGCGTGGTTGATTGCCGCGCACACGTCGCCAAAGAGCGCCAGCCGCTCGCGCGTTCCCAGCCCGGCCTCGTCGCAGTATTGGGTGATGGGGATGCCCTTGACCAGTTCCATCACGAAGAACGGCCGCCCCGTGTCGGTCGCGCCCGCATCGAACACCTTGGCGATGTTCGGGTGATCCATCATTGCCACGGCCTGCCGCTCGGCCTCGAAGCGCGCGATGACTTCCCGCGTGTCCATGCCGGGCTTGATGATCTTCAGCGCCACGCGCCGCGACACCGGATCCATCTGCTCCGCCATCCACACCGTGCCGAAGCCGCCCTCGCCGATCTCCTGCAAGAGCTTGTAGCGCCCGATGCGCCCGCCCCCGCGCTCGACTCCCGCCGGCGCGATAACGGTCTTTTGGTTATTGGCGCTAATGATGCGCTCGCGCTCGACTGCCGCGGGGACCGGCGGACCCGTGTCTGGGGCGGGCTGGATCGTCATGCCGCGATCATCGCCCGCGTGGCCTTGCGCCGCAGGCTCCGGGGGGAATCCCGTCGGCATGGGCTTATGCGCGGCGAGGAGTGCGCGCACTTTGGCGAGCAATGCGGCATCCTCGCCGCACGCCAGTGCGAGGAAGGCCTCGCGATCTTCGGGAGCGTGATCCAAAGCGGCGGTCAGGATGTGACCGGCTTGATCGGCAGGCGGCGTGGGAATCATGGGCGGCTAACTGACTGCTATCATATCAGGCTATGCGGTGGCACCGCGCCGCGTAAAGAGAATCAGCCCGATTTTTTGTGGGCACCGATTGGAATACTGCAAGGAATTGGCTTTTCTGGTGAAGGCCGTTGCAAGGGCCGTTGCAAGGGCCGTTGGCCGGACCGGAGGGCGGGGGGTTATCGCACTGGAATGGAGCGGGTGCCTTGGCCGGAGCCGGGTTTGTCGAGTTCCTTTTTGAGATCGATGAGTTTGCGGACTCGCGAGGTGTATTCCGTGATGATGATGGCGGATCCGTTGGGAATGGGAACTGCGGCGATGGAGCCGGAGGGACTGTATTGGCCGATGCTCTGGGTGAAGAGGTTGATCACCTTGTCCGGTGCGATGTGGTTGAGAGTCATGACATAGGTGATCACGGCGTCACCTTTTGGGAGTTCGTCGTTTTCATCGAGCACATCGATACCGACGACGGGAAGGCGGATGCCGTCGGCGGAAGGGGTTAGGACATCGATTTTCGGGTCATTCGGGTGGGGGACGAAGGCGAAGTTTTCGAGGGTGGCGGCTTTCTTGAGGAGTTCCGCAGCCGCAGCGAAGGAGAGTGGATCCTTTTTGCCGGCTTTCTGGATGAAGGAAAACTCGGTGGCGGCAGCGGCGCTGGTGACGATCACGCGGCGCCCGGTGAAAATCCGGTAGAGTCCGGCCAGGGCGACGCCGCTGCGCCAAGGCTCGATGGTTTTGTTTTTTGCGAGAGGGATGTTGGGGGTGCCCTCGCTGGCCAGGGTGATGATGTCGAGATTGGGGTCTTGTGCATCCGGGGTGAAGACGACGTTGGCGAGGGCGGCGGTCTTTCTGAGGAGTTCGGCGGCTTTGGCGTAAGTGAGCGGCTCCTTGTCGCTGGCGGGCTGCATGAAAGCAAACCAAGTGGCGCTGGCGGCGGGAGAGACGGTCACGCGGCGGCCGGTATATTTACGATATAGCTCGGCCAGATCGTTGCCGCTGAGATGCGGTAGGTCGAGGTTTTCAACGATTTTGTTTTCACCGAGCGGGATGCTGGAGGCCGGGAGTTTGGAGGGGGTTGTTTTGGTGCTGCTGACGGTCGGGTGGATTCCCTCGCTGGCCACGGTGATGATGTCGAGATTGGGGTCTTGTGCATCCGGGGTGAAGACGACGTTGGCGAGGGCGGCGGTCTTTCTGAGGAGTTCGGCGGCTTTGGCATAGGTGAGTGGATTCTCGGGGCTGGCTGGCTGGATGAAAGCAAACTCGGCGCAACTGGCGGCGGGGGAGATGATCACGCGATGCCCGGTGAAATGCCGATAGACTCTGGCCAGATCGTTGCCGCGGAGATGCGGTAGGTCGAGGTTTTTAACGATTTTGTTTTCACCGAGCGGGATGCTGGAGGCCGGGAGATTGGAGGGGGTTGTTTTGGTGCTGCTGACGGTCGGGTGGACTGCGGGTATCTTCGCAGGGATGGTTACGCCAAGCATGTCCTTCTGGTTTTGCAGGAGTCCGACCGCCTTCCGCAAGACTTCCTCGTTCGACATATTCGCGTCCATCTCCACGTCCGGTTTGATGCCATGGCCGTCGATGGGATCGCCGCCGGCAGTGAGGAAGTATGCAACGACGGTAAGTTTCAAGGCACCGTCAGGCTGCGAAAAAGGTTGTTTGACGACTCCCTTACCGAAGGTTCTCTGCCCAAGCAACTTGGCCCGACCGCTCGTCTGCAGGGCCGATGCCATGAGCTCCCCTGCGCTGGCTGTTTTCCCGTCGACCAGGGCTACCAAAGGGTTTTGCCAGAGGGCTGCTCTTGTTCCGTGGACGGTATCGACCTGCTTGGCCTTATTGAGCCGCCACAGAACCGGTTCATTTCCCGTGAACAGACTCGTCACCTCGATGGCGGCCGTGCCCCATCCCCCACCATTGCCGCGTAGGTCCAAGACAACGCCCATAACTTTATTCTTGTTAAAGGACTCCAGGATGTCGGTTACTGTTTTGGCCGCATTCTCGGTGAAGCCGGGGACGGTCAAGAGGCCGACGTTCCCATCCAGAACGCGGCCCGTGGCGACAGGTTCCGGCAAAGTGACTTTGTCGCGGATGATTGCCACTTTCTGCAGTGAGGCGTCCGTCGAGCCGGACATGGTAAGTTCAACTTGTGAGCCTTTCGGACCTAGGACCAAACTACGGGCATCCTCAATCTTCATCTGAGCTGTTGGGATGTCGTTTATCGCCGTGATGACCCGACCCGCCTTTAGACCAGCCTTATCGGCCGGCCCCCCGGGAATTACATCGGTGATCACGATCTGGTCATTGGTTTTTTCAAGGATGGCGCCGATGCCCGAAAGGGAACCGTTCCTCAATGCATTCATTTCCTTAACCTGTTTCGCGGGTATTATCGTCTCGTTGCTGGGGGGCTGTTGCGCCGGACACGTCAGGCATGCGGCCAAAGCCAGTACGATCACACTTGAGGTGAAGATTTTTCTGAACATATTAACTCCCAGGAATTGGACTCCGATTGATTGACAGGAAATTGTGGGGAAAGGAGTGGGCTCACATCCCACTAGAAAATTGCTTTTCCCGTGAAGGCCGTTGAAAGAGCCGGCGGCCGGACCGGAGGGCGGGGGAAAGATGGGGTAGAAACCGCGTAAGAGTCGCTGAACCTGGGCCTTCCATGGTGCTGACCCTGGATTGTGCCGGGAAATGGCGATTGTCGATGGATTCATGGGAAAACTCCTTAACCGTGGAAAATGGCATTTTGGCGGGCCTTGCCAAGAAGATTCCGCAAATCCTCCGATTTTTCACGGCGGCTGGGACCCGCCTTGATCGCGTGAGCCCAGGTCACGCGTTCCTCGGCACCACGAACCTCGACCTGACCAGCCTAACAGAACGCTTCCAGACCCGCTTCCAATCAGTCCGCCTCCAACCACCGGATAACAAATCTCTCGCAACATTCCTCGCCCGGCGCCGGGGCGCTCCTCCCGCGGACTCTCCCATCACCCGCCGGATCGCGGAAGGGGCGAAGGGCAACGCCGGGGCGGCGCTGGCGGATTCGGGGATGTGGATGGGGTGAGGCCGTTGGAAGAGCCGGCGGCCGGGACGGAGGGCGGGGTATCAGGGGTTGACCCTTCCCCAAGCGAATCCCCCATCTGGAAACTCCCCGCCGGGATCAAAACGAAGCCGTCGGGCATCACTGAATTGCGGGCGAGGCGGAAGAACCACTGGGGGGCATTCGTCTCAACAGGCACGGTCAATTCATTGCCCACGACGACACTCGAATTCGTGACTGTCTGCCAAGCGGATGGAGAAAGCTGCCCCGTGCTCTCCAAGCTGTAATTCTGCGCCGTTGCCGGCCAGGAAACCCTCGCCCCGGGATACAGCAATTGAATTCGGGGACTCACCAACGCCTCTTTGAATTGGAGGTCCCAGATGCCAAACCTGATGTCGCTATTGCCGGTGTTGACCACGTGCACTTGGGCAATCTCCGTGTCCGCCACCAGACCGATGAAGCCTCCGGCGGCGCAAACCGGTGTTTGCCCAATCTGATTGCCGGAATAATCGAGGGCCTCCAGATAGCCCATGTCGCCGCCCTGCACCGGGCCGTTGAAATTGAGTCCCACCGCACGCACCGCAATGATGAAATTAAACCGAATGGCGCGCCCCTCCAAATCGCTGGTCGGTTTGGGCGATGAGTTATTGGTCAACAGACCGTCGTGGAGCGGAGCCGAAATCTGATATTGTTGCCCCCTGGCCAGGACGGGGTAGGTGGTCGTTCCGACGAAAGGTAGGAAGACCACCCCCTGACTCGCGTAAGACGGTTGGATGATTGGGTCGTTGGCATATTTGCCGCCAGTCTCGGTCGGCCCCTGAAAAGAAAACACCGTTATTCCGCCGGAGCCACCGTTAGCAGCCAGCCAGGCAGACTGGTTTAAGAAACTGGTGATCGCGGCCCGCACACATACTGAACCCGCGAGCCAGACGCAGGCCGCTACAAAAAGCGCCGCACCACATCCACGCACGTGACAAGAATTCGGTCTTGCATCGAGTGTCTTCATGGTAATGACAGAATTTGCTGAGGTTGGCCGCGACCGGGTAGCCAAGGCGCGGATCGAAGATCGGGCGAGAGGAGATGTGGCAACGAGCTTCATGGTCGTGGATGGTGGGAAGAATGCTTGGGCAAAGGAACACAGGGGCAGCGGAGATGGACTCCCTCTGCTAGGGAATTGCTTTCCCGGTGAAGGCCGTTGGAAAAGCCGGTGGCCGGAGCGGAGGGCGGGGA
>Ga0209697_10007446_pt1 | contig 12791 bp, 6 predicted proteins | sample AliMusrvi5mmetaG_FD_184115 | JGI IMG/M metagenome (GOLD analysis project Ga0209697, IMG submission 184115) | Freshwater lake bacterial and archeal communities from Alinen Mustajarvi, Finland, to study Microbial Dark Matter (Phase II) - Alinen... | ecosystem: Environmental > Aquatic > Freshwater... | reverse complement strand
ACGGTTATGCGGCTTTCCCTGGATTCATGATTGTTTCGCTTTGCTGGATCAGGTCTCACCAGCAGAAGAATGTCGAGACTTCAGCCGCGAGATGAGGCTGGCTGCATGAGATCACACAATCCGTATGTCATCAACGGCAAACCGAGTACCAGATAATTCTTCCTGCCAATGAAGAACCTTCGATGAGTTATACTGACATAGGCATTAAAACTCTCATCCAATAAAATATGATCAGGAAAAGGAACCTTTAAGCGGTGACAGAGAGATTGAATTGTGCTAAATAGTTTTGGGGCAGTTCGACGATGTAATTCGATTCCGGAAGGATTAGTAATTGGCTTCAATAGTGTGAGAAGGAAGCTAATAAATAATTTAAATAATGGTAGAAACAATAGTAAAGCTAATGTATCAAGGCGTGCACGATGAAAACAGATGATAAATGTGGCGAGAGCCAGAGCGATTGGCAGTATCCCTGCCAATATAGTTGCAACTAATCGAGTGTAAAAGAGGAATGGCCGCTCTATAGCATCTCGCTCAAGAGCGGCTAAAGATTGTTCGTACTCTACGCGTGTTGTCGCCATCCTTGTTCCTTATCCCCGCGTGACTTGTTTTCTTATTTAGCTAAGCTTCAGATTGCTCTGTTATACGATTCAACCAGCTTATGAAATATCCTTTTCAGCATACGCATAAATTCTTTCGAGTTCCCGCTTCACCCCCGGATCGACCTCATAATCGTAATCCTTAACCAGTCGCGCCAGCTTTTCGCGGGCGGCATCTTTGACCGATTTGGCGTCGCCGCGCAGCCAGGCGTCGGCGGGTTGGTTGGCGAGGAGGTCGGAGGTCCACAGTTCGCGGCAGTGTTCCAGCGTGCTCTCCTGCGAGATAAATTCGCCGCCCGGGCCGACTTCGCGGAAGATATCGACTCCCAGCGCGTCCTCGTCGAAAGGCACCGGTGTGACCAGATGTTCCTGGTAGCGCAGCAGTTCGACATCATAAAGCAGCAGTTCCGGGCTGAAGGTGACGTCGATGCCGCCGCAGCCACCATAGCCGAAGCACCGCCCGCCCGCCAGCGCGCTGGCGGTGGCGAAGGCGCCGCGTTCCAGCAGCGTGTGCGCGTCGGGATAGACGCCGTTGGTATGCAGCGCCTGGAAATATCCCCAGCCGTTGCCGTAATAGGCGTTCAACTGCGACGCCCAGAGGTTGCACAGGATGTGTTCCGGCGTGCCGTAGACGATGTTGCCGGTGCGCAGATCGAAGGGGAAGACGGAGACGGAGAACGGCAATTCGACGCCCAGCAGGTTGAAGGCGGTGAACACCCCCAGCACGGTGGCCAACCCGCCGACGAACGCCGACGGCAGGTGAATCGGCGTTGTCATTCCGCGTAGCGCCATATTGGTGAGACTGATATCCACCTTGAGGCCGCGATCGAGAAAATCCAGCGCCATCGCCAGCGTGGGACCGTCGAGGAAGAGCGGATCGAGCGGAAACAGCGACAAGCCGAACGATTGCCCGCTCACCTCGGCCATGCGCCGGATGATCTCCGCTTCGGCCACCGTGGTATACCCGACCCAGCCGTTGGTGCGCGTATGCTCGCAGCCGATTTTATAGGCGAGAATCTGCCGCAGCGCCGGCGGCACGTCCTGCGGTTGCCCCGGCGTTCCGCCGCGCACCCCTTCCGGGAAGAGACTCCCCACCAGCCGCGCGGTGGCGATGCAATCCGCCGTGCTCATCGGGCGCAGTTTGTCGCTGTCCGGATCGAGTAAATAGATGCCGTAACCGGTGAGAATTTCCAGCGTGCACTCCGGGCCCGCCGGGGTGCCCGCGTGATGGCGCGTCCGATATGTCTGCAAGAAGCCGTCCACCAACTCGCGGCTGAATGTCACGCGAGTACCGCGCGCCGTCACCCCCGGCTTATCGCGAATGCGCTCCAGCAACGACGGCAAGCGCACTTCAACGCCGACTTCTTCGAGCAAGCGCAACGCGGCGGCGTGTATGCGTCGGCAGTGCCCGTCCGACAACCCGCCGGCGAGATGGTAGTGCACGGCAGTGGAATCCGTAGTGGTAGACATATCACTCCTTCCGAGGTAATGGCGCCATTAATGGTATTTTAACGGTTATTCTTAGGATCATCAATGCAGCGGAAGACCGTAGGCAGAAGGTCACGGTTATTGATAAATGATCTGGTAATGCTGGCAAATCGCGATATGAATAGGCTCCAAACTTTGGCTCCCTTACGAATCATCTGCGTAATCAGCGTAATCTGCGGTTAAAAAAGTTTGGGCGTTGATGACCAGGCTGAACCGATACGTCAATCGTGCATTCTCTACCTTGGTGAAAAATGGTAAAATGCGTCACCGATCAAGCTGTCGAATGCCTGCGTCCCATGTTTTACCGCTTATACCGATGGGTAAAGGGTAGCGAAGCTTCCGCTCGGTAATTACGTTCACGCGGAAACGCTGAAAGGATCTCCCCCGATGAATCGAATTCTACTCGCTGTGCTGGTACTGGTGATGGTCTCGCTGGCTATTCCGGCTGCGCATTGCGCTCCCGCTGTTTCACCGTCGACGACCCAGTTCAGTCTGGGATTGGGTTTTGGCCCGATGTATGGCAACGGCGGCACCAATGTCGAATATCATATCGACCAACAATTCACTGCCACCGCCGGCCTGGGCCTGAATGGCGGCGGCAACTGGTTCGCCGGCGCGCGCTATTACCTGAAACCGGAAGGTCGCGGCATCCGCGCGCGCTTGACGGCGGGGTTATCGACGGACGAAGGCAAATTCTATGATACCGACCACGGTTCGACGAAAGCAATTTTCGCCGTCGGCGGCAGCCTGGCCAACGCCGATAACGGTTTCCGCGGCATCGATTTCGACCTGACCACCAATGGCACCCTCTCGATCGGATACCATTTCTAAAGCCGTCGTACCGCTTAGTTCGTAGTAGCGCCGCAGCCGCAGCAAGGCGCGTCTCGTTTGGAGCAGCATCACCGCCACAAAAAGGCGCGCCTGCTGCGTCGTGTGTTCAATCACGACGCAGCAGGCGCGCCTTGTTATATCAAGGGCCAGGTCGGTAACTGTTCTTTCCCAGCTTTTACACCGGTATAAATCTTCTGCGTAATCTGCGTAATCTGCGGTTAAAAAAGTGTATCCGCCTTACTTAACCCTTCAATTCAGCGTTTCATTGACGGCAAGCAAATCGGCATAAAAGGCGAAGCCGGCGCCGCCGGCGCTTTTGGCGCGATACATGGCGATATCGGCATTGCGGAGCAGGTCATCGACGGTTTCGCCGTCGGCCGGGGTCATGGTAAGTCCCATGCTGGGCGTGAGTTCGAAGCTAAGTTCGAAGATATGAAACGGTTGCTGGAAGACCGTGAGTATCCGCTGCGCGGTTTCAACGAGCATGGCCGGGAACTGGATGTCGGGCAGGATGAGGACAAATTCATCGCCGCCGAAACGGGCGACGGTGTCGCTGGCGCGCAGGGTATCTTTCAAGCGTTGTCCCGCCTGCTGCAGTACCGCGTCGCCGATCGAGTGCCCATGGGTGTCGTTGATCTCTTTGAAACGGTCCAGGTCGATGAAGATGACGCCGGCACAACTGCCGTTGCGCCGATTGCGCGTGATCACCTGTTCGAGCCGGTCGCGCAGCAAAACGCGGTTGGGTAATCCGGTCAGGGCATCGAAATAGGCCAGCGAAAAGAGTTGCTGCTCAAGTTGGCGGCGCTCGGTAATATCGCGCAGCACCACTAACCACCCGGAGCTGTGCGCCGGGGCGGTAAAGAGCGGCGTGATGCGCACGTCGTATGCCGTCGGATGCGGTTCCGGCACTTCGCAGATGATCTGCACGTCGTTGTCGCTCAGGTGGCGCGCCGTGATCTCCGGAAAGATGGCCGTGATCGCTTCAATCGGTTGCCCGATCAAGTCAGTCGGCGAGACGCCGAGTTGCCCGCAACCGACCGGATTGATCTCGACAATGCGCCGGCTTAGATCTATCACGACAATTCCGTCGATCATCTTCTGGATCATCGCCTGGTAGGCGACCGGCGCCAGGTCCCACAAACGCCATTTATACATGCCGAGGATCATCAGTCCCCCGGTCACCAGGAAAGCTTGCGGGGTGATATTCCATGCCGGCCAGATCGAGTAAGTGATGTCGAAGATGCTGGCGATAATGGGCACGACGCCACCGAGCAACAGCACGATCGCCTGTTGACGATAGATTTTAACGGAAGATAACGCCCCCAGCAGGCAGAGGATCATCCCGATGGATACCAGGACGTAGGAGTAAATGACATAGATCCAGAAGCCGAGGTTATACGTCACTTCCAGGTAGGGAATGCCGGCTTCATGTTCGATCCAGCGCTGTGAAAAGATGAAATGGTGCGAGTCATTGGTCCAGCAGAGTAGAATGCAGATGCAGGGCAGGATGGCGGCAATGATCACGTTGCGGCGACTCAACAGCCGCCGATAGCCGAGGTAATCCAGCAGCATGCTCACCCAGATGAGTGGCACCGCGGTGAAGCAGACGAACTCCGCATTATAAAAAAACAGCTTCCCCGCGAGTTCGGCGACGGAGTCTTCCAAACAGGCGCACATCGACCAGAAGCAAATGCCCACCATGAGGATCACGGTCGGCAGCGCGCCGGGGATGTGACGCCGCTGCCACGCCTTGATCGCAATGAACAAGGCGCTGGTGCAACTGATCAGCGTTATGAGAATGTATAGCGGATAAAGATGCCAGGTCAACGGTTATTCTTACCGGGCATGAAAAAATAAGACGAAGACATTATAGCAGTTTTCTGCGATCCTGGAAAGGAATTGCTTACCCGGCGAAGAAAGGCGAAGAAGAAGGTGCGGAAAGCGGAGGAGACGCCTGTTGTTATCGCAATTGGTTACCTGGCCGGCGCCGGCCAGTGAAATACCCTCACCGGATTTTACCGTCGAAGTGGATGGCTGTCCCGTCTTTGTATATCAGGCGCGGGTGCGCGCGGAGATCTTGCCCAATGACGGGTTGTGGACACATCAGCGGGATTGTCGCGGCGAACGGGCATCGTTCGCCATCTTCGATATCGCCGCGCCGGTAACGGTCACCGTGCGTCCGGCGCGTGACTTTCACGCCGCGACCGTGCTGCCGGCGCGCGCCGGCATCGCGACCGAGACGACGACGGCTGAAGTGCGCTTTACCGTCACCCACCCCCGGCAACTGACGGTGATTCTCGACGGCAGCGATGCCGCCCTGCTGCACCTGTTCATCGGCACCCCGGAGACCGACGTGCCGCGTGCCGACGATCCGGACGTGATCTACTTCGCACCCGGCCTCCACGAGATCGATGGCCTGACGATCCCGAGCGGGAAGACCGTCTACCTGGCCGGAGGCGCGGTGGTCAAAGCCGCGCTACCGTCCGGCGAGACAGGCACCTACAGCGAAAAGTGGAAGGTTACCTTTTATAATGGCTCGGGGCTCACCGTTACGCAAGCGAAAGGCGTGCGCATCTGCGGCCGCGGCATCCTCGACGGCAGTTTGATCCCGCATCCCGGCTGGACGCTGGTCAATATCTCGCAATCGGAGGACGTGCGGCTGTCCGGTATCGTGCTGCGCGATTCCGCAAACTGGGATGTTATCATCAACCAGTCGCGCCGGGTGGAAGTGGATGATCTGCGCATTATCAGCGGACGCTTGAACAGTGACGGGATCAACAGCGTCAATTCCCAGCAGGTGCACATTCACGACTGCTTCGTGCGCAACCATGACGACAGCATCGTGGTGAAGGCTACCGCACCCGCACCGGCGTCGGAAGATATTTTGGTGGAAGACTGCGTGATCTGGAACGACTGGGGCTACGCGCTGGGCGCCACCTATGAGACGCGCGCGCCGATCCGCCGCGTGCAATTTCAGCGCTGCGATATCCTCTTCGCCTCCCACCAGTGCCTGGGCGTGCGCGTGGGCGACCGCGCGACGGTCAGCGAGATCACCTTCCGCGACATCACCGTCTCGCCGCTGGTCCCTGCTCCTCATCGCGGCGGCGAACGCGCTTACATTCCGTCCGAGCCATGGCTCATCCAATTGATCATCGTCAACGATTGCTTCAGCACCGATGCCGAGGTCGGCTGCATTCGCGATATCACCGTGGACGGGTTGACGCAGGCCGGCGATCACCTGCTCGCGTCCGAAATCATCGGCGTCGACACCGAGCACGACGTCCAAAACGTTATCTTGCGCAACATCCGCCTGCACGGACACCCCCCCGTTACCACCGCCGATGAACTGCGCCTGCGCATCGGAGAATTTGTCAGCGTGGTGCGGATCGAAGGGTAAAGCCGAGAACGCTAATATGGGCCGCCGGTATCCTGCCGGCTCCCGTTCAAATAAGCTTGGTTTAGTGATTGAGTAGGCTACCTGTCACGACGGGGACAGTCGTTCACAGCAGGATTGCAACTGCTGCTGCTATCGGATCACTGAGTAAGCTTGGCACTGTTTGGAAGCCGACGTCCGTCGCGCCCCGTGACTGCTGATAGCATCACCGGCGAAATCTGGCATCCCGTCAACAGAACGGTGCGGCAGCGGCAACTTTCCCGCGTAAACTGGTCACGGAGCGCGACTGGCGTCGGCTTCCAAACAGTGCCCAGCGTCCAACATGATGCCGATTATTATTGGTGTTAATGGTCAACTGAACTGTAAGGAAAAACACCATGAGCTTCACGATCATCAACCAACCCGGCTATCTCCGGGTGCAATTTGACGGCGACGATGTCGTGGAACTGATCAATGAAAACGCCTGGTACCGGAATCTGCGCATCGACAATCTGCGCATGCGTCCACATGGTCCCATTGAATGCATCAGTCTCGCCAGCAGTTGCTTCTACGAGCGCCATTATCTGCGCGCCCATATCGAGGCGGTGCAGACCGGCGACAATGAGGTGCGCCTCATTCTGACGCCGGAGAAAGTGGATCACGCGCTGGAGAAGATCGTGCAGGAAACCCGCACGATCACACTGCGCTATCTGCCGGACACCGCACGCTTCGTTTATGACATCCAGGTGCGCCTGCACTTCCTGCAGGACGTGCTGCCGACGACGCCGGTGTTGGCCATCACGCCTATGCCGCAATGGGGCGACGATGATTATGCCGTCGTCGAAATCGACGATCCGCTGCTGGCCGGCGGAGTCGGGCCGCAGGTACCGATGACCCAGGACTGGCATGGCGTCGTCGAGCCCTGGTTCGACGAACACTGTTTTACCACCCGTTGGAAGAAACGCTACACCCATGCCATCCTTCCCACCGCTGAACGCGGCTGGCGCAACATCCTCTTGAGCAAAACCGGGAATTCCGCCATGCAGTTTTATAATCGCCACCTGCTGCGCTGCGTGCCCGGATCAACCTTCTATTACCTGAAGACCGATGGTAATTACCTCGCCATCACGCATGACCACCCACAACCGAGCGGGCATCATATCTGCGAATGGGGCATGGACATGCATTGCTATGCGTTGTTCGAGAAAAGCGGGCCGGACTGCCTCTTCCGTGCCGGCCGGCAAATCGAACTGGCCTATCGGATCGAGGAATTGCCCGCCGCCGAAGTGCCGGCGCACGTCGTCAGCGCTCCCCCCGCCGAGTTCACGCCAGACGAACTGGCCCTGGTCGACGCGCCGATCTACGAGGAGCCGTGTTGCCATTTCACCGCCTCCGCGCTCGATTATCCAGACGCCCAGGCCTGGCGGCTGGAAGGCGAAGGGTGCTGGCAACGCGATGGGGGTCGTCAGCCCCACGAAGGCGCGCTGGTGCTTGACCATCACGAAGCAGGCAAAGAATCCCAGTGGATTTTCCGCTTCTTCGGGCCATCCCGCGCGTGCAATCCCATCCCGTCGCTGTCCCGCCATAAAATCGCTGCCTGGGTAAAAGCGGCGCAACCGCAAGACGTGACGCTGGAATTACGCTTGAGCCACTTCAACGGATCAGGCATGTATGCCTCACGCGAAGTGACGGTTTATCCGGTCACCGCCGCCAACATCCTTCACAGTGAAGGCGATTGGCACTACCTGGAATGCATCACCGAACCGTGCGGGGTGTATGTGCTCTGCGGCGAAATCGTCTTCCGCTATCACGGCATCGGAGCGGCAAGCCTGTCCGAATTATCCATAAAGCGCCTTTAAATTTGTGCAACCAAATTCGTTGACATCCAAGCGCTGATATCCCTATACTTCCGGTATTAGCTACTTGGGGTTTGGCCCCCTTCCGGTTGACCACAACGCGTTTCGGTGGTTTCGATACGGCCATCCGTGGCCAACTCAACCACCGAAACGCGTTGTGGTCAACCGGAAGGGGCCTGACCCCTCTTTTCAATCGTGAAAGGAGCACCCCTGATGATTTCATATCGCACCGACCTCATCGCGAGCGTCATCGGCCAGACGTCCTTCGGCATCTGGGACCTGTTGAATAAAGGCTCCGACCCCTTCGGCGCCCCGGTGCGCCCGGCGATCACCGCGGAAGAGGCGATCGCCCTGTTAGGCTCGCTCGACGTGCCGCACATCTCCCTGCATGACATCGACGTGGGGCTCGACCCGTGGTTGCTTACCGATCCCGCCGCCTTCCAGGCCCGCGTCGGCGCGCTGCAAACGGCGTTGAAAGCCGCCGGCGTGCAAGTGTGGATGTATACCCCGTGCGAATTCCACCATCCCGCCGTCCGCGCCGGTTCGGTAACCTCCAATGACCCGCGCGTGCGCCGGTTGGCGCTGCGCAAACTGCTCACCGCCCTCGACGTGGCGAACGAATTCGGCGCGAGCTGGCTGACGATGTGGCTGGGCCGCGATGGCGCCGAAGTCGATGCCCTCATCGACGCCAAGGTGGCCTACGAGCGCATCGCCGACGCCCTCAGCATCGCCTGCAAATACATCAAGGGGCAGGGATACCAGGTCAAAATCAGTCTGGAACCGAAGCCCAATGAACCGCGCGGCGATATCTACGTCTCCACCGTCGGCACCGCGATGGGCATCATCGGCATGCTGCCCGCGGATGAGCAGTCCATGGTCGGCGTGAACCCGGAGCTACTGCAGCATGAAGGCATGGCCGGTCTCAACGCCTACCACGCCATCGGCCAACTCACCGCCGCCGGCAAACTCGCCTTCCTGCACCTGGGCGGCCAAACGCCCCTGCGCTACGATATGGATCATCCCTTCCTGGGCGGCAACAGCGACCTCAAGCAAAGCTTCTACATCGCGCTGGCGGTGGCCAAGCACGTGCCCGACTGCATGCTGGAGTTCGACTGCCACCCCTTCCGCACCGAAGCCAACCCCGATGCGCGCGAGGAATTCGTCCTCGGCAACCTGGAAGCGCTGGGCATGATGATGGACAAAGCCAAATCCTTCCTCGCCAACACCGAAGTCCAGCACGTCCTCGGCGATTGCGACGGTCGCGACTTCGGCGTCGCCGTCGATCCGGCGAAAGACTTCGTCGGCTTCATCGATGCCGTCCGCGCCGGCACCCTCGACGCCGACACCCTCGCCGCCAACATCAACCCGCAAGCCCAGTACCTTGACCGTCTGGTCAACCGGCACTTGCTCGGGTATCTGTAATAGTGAACCACAGACCCGTTCGTAGTGAACCACGAAGCGAAGCGGAGTGGTGGCAGGTTGCCGGCAAAGGTAATACCTGTGTGGCAACCCGACACCACTCTGCTTCGCTCCGCGAACATAAGGGGACTGTCCCTCCCAATAGCTATCCGAGCCGGTGACAAATTTCTGCGCACCCCTGGAAGCACCAAGGGACTGTCCCCATCGCGGCACAGCGATGAAAAGATCTCCGTTACCTTATAGCGTGGAGTGGCAGGTATCATCCTGCTCCGAATCAAACATCAAGTTAATCCTTCCATCCTTTCCATCAAGGCTCAGACAAACCGCCAGCCACCACTCCGCTGCGCTGCGTGGTTCACTACAAACAGGTTCCCAATAAACAGGTTTTCCCCCGCCCATCGCGAACAATAACGGTTGCATGAGCATGATGCATTTCTCCCATCCGCAATATCTGTGGCTGTTGCCGGTGGTGTGGGCGTTCTCGTGGTGGGTGATGCGGGATAGCCTGGCCGACCTGGGGCGGGCGCGCGGGCGGTGGGTGCTGGGGATGCGGCTGGCGGTGTTGAGCCTGCTGGTGCTGGCGCTGGCGGGATTGACGCTGGTGCGGCCCACGAAGACGCTCTGCACGGTTTTCGCGGTGGATGTCTCGGACAGCATCGCGCCCGCGCAGCAGGAGACCGTGCTCGCCTATATCAAGCAGGCGGTGAAGACCATGCAGCCGGGCGACAGCGCCGCGCTGGTCGCCTTCGGCGCAGAGGCGCTGCTCGATCACGTGCCGGAAGATCGCCCGGTCTTCAGCAAAATCGTCTCTATTCCCGGCGGCACGCGCACCGATATCGCCGCCGGCATCCAGTTGGCGATGGCCAGCTTTCCGCAGGAATCCGGCAAGCAGGTGGTGCTATTCTCCGACGGCAACGAAAACCTCGGCAGCGCGCTGGATCAGGCGACGCTGGCACAGTCCAACGAGGTGCGCATCTCCGTGGTGCCGCTCACCCGCGATCTATCGCGCGGCGAAGCGCTCTTGTTGCGCGCCGAAACGCCGCCGGAAGTGAAGATGGGCGCGCCGTTTCAGGTGAACGTGCTGGCCGAATCGCTGCGGGAAACCGACGGCGTGATCAGTCTCTACCGCAACGACGCGCCGGTCGAGTCGCGCCGCATTCACCTGCGCGCCGGCAAGACGGCGGTGGCTTTCGAGCAGTCGGTGCCGGACAGCGGGCTCTACCACTATAAAGCCCTGCTCGACGTGCCGCCCGCGCACGACACCATCCCTGATAACAACATCGCCTATGCCTACACGCACGTGGCCGGCAAACCGCACGTGCTGATCGTCGAGGGGGCGCCGGGGGAAGGCATTCACCTGGCCGGCGCGTTGCAGGCGCAAAACCTGCTCGTCGATCGCGGGGGGCCGGACCGCCTGCCCGCCAGTCTGGCGGAGTGCGCGCAATACGACGGCGTGCTGCTGGCCAACGTGCCCGCCTGGATGATCTCGCCGGCGCAGATGGCCATCCTTCGCAATGCCGTGCGCGATACCGGCATGGGTTTCGCAATGGTGGGCGGCCCGGACAGCTTCGGCGCGGGCGCCTTTTACCATACCCCTATCGAAGAGGCGCTGCCCGTCTCGATGGAGGTGAAGAACACCAAGCGCTATCCCTCCGTCGCGGTGGCGCTGGTGATCGAAGACCTGGAGATTTCCAGCATCGTCAACACCTCGATCGAAGCGGCCAAAGCAACGGTCGATCTGCTCGAACCCATCGACTTCGTCGGCGTGCTGGACTGCAACGGGGGATGGAATCACAATGGCCCGGCTAATACCGGCGGCACGTGGCGCCTGCCGATGCAGCCGGTCACCGATCGCAATGTTATCAAAAATAAAATGAACGAGCTGACCGGCATGGGCGACCCGCCGTCGTATACCCCGTATCTGCTCGAAGCCGCCCATGGCCTCGAAGCGACCCATGCCAGCGTGAAGCACATCATCCTGGTGGGCGATGGCGACGCCTGTTACGAGCAGCAGCAGAGCGAGATGGCGGGCGCGCTGCATCGTATCCGTGCCAAAGGCATTACCGTCTCGGCCATCGCTACCGGCATCGACGGCCCGCCGGCATTCGAATTCATGCGCCAGGTGGCTCACCTGGGCGGTGGACGCGCCTATCAGGCGGACCGCCCGGAAGATTTGCCGCATCTGCTGGTGCGCGATCAGCAATCGGTCAGCAAACCACCCATCTACGAGCAACCGTTCCAGGTACAGCCGGTGGAAACCGATCATCCCGCCGACCGCAATATCCCCTGGGCCGGCGCTCCGCCGCTGCGCGGGTATGTGGTGGCGACGATGAAGGAAACCCCCAGCGCGCGCGAATTATTGGCCTCGCCGAAAAACGATCCCATCCTGGCCGTGTGGCCATACGGCCTCGGGCGGTCGCTGGCCTTCACCTCCGATGCCGGCGCGCGCTGGGGGACGGACTGGCTGGGGTGGGAGAAATATTCCCCTTTCTGGGCGCAAGCGCTCCGCTGGATTTTGCGGCAGCAAGGGCCGGCGGAATTTCAGACCAACCTGACGGAAGAGCACGGGCACGCCGCTATTACCGTCGAAGCGGCCACCTGCGAGGGGGAATTCCGCAATCAACTCGATCTGCGCGCGCATGTCTCCTACGTGGGCACCGGCGGCGGGCCGGAGGGACCGGACACCACGCACCAGGAGATTCCCTTGCGGCAGACGGCTCCCGGCCACTACGACGGCGGGTTCGAGACGCGCGGTACCGGCACCTACGTGGTTACCGTCGAAGAGCAAGCCAATGGCGCCGCCAAAGCGATGCAAACCTCTACCCTGGTGATCCCCTACTCGCCGGAGTTTCAAGCGGTGCGCCCCAATCTCGCCTTGCTCGCGCAACTGGCCGAACGCACGCAAGGGGCGGAAAGTCCGCTCCCGGCGGATATCTATGGCCGGCTGCGCTTCGGCTCGCAACATCTGCGCGAGATCTGGCCGTGGTTGCTGTGGGTGATGGCGGTATTATTCCTCCTCGACGTCACCCTGCGCCGCATTCTGCTCTCGTGGGGTGAGCTGTTCGATGCGCTCCGCCAGGTGATCCTCACCCGTCTTCCCGCCTGGCAGACCGCTCCCACCGTCCCGATGACGCGCCACGCCCCCACGCTCGATTCGCTGCTGACGGCGAAAGACCGTTCCCGCCGCACCACCGAGTCGCTCCCCCCCGTCGGCACGCTGCACATCCT
>Ga0209697_10007436_pt1 | contig 12807 bp, 7 predicted proteins | sample AliMusrvi5mmetaG_FD_184115 | JGI IMG/M metagenome (GOLD analysis project Ga0209697, IMG submission 184115) | Freshwater lake bacterial and archeal communities from Alinen Mustajarvi, Finland, to study Microbial Dark Matter (Phase II) - Alinen... | ecosystem: Environmental > Aquatic > Freshwater... | reverse complement strand
CTACGCGCCTGCACGATCACCTGTGTCAGTTTGGCGCCCAGATCGGTGCGGTCCTCCTGCGCGAGTTGATCCGCTACCTGCACCATCATCTGAATAAACCGATCGTCGATTGACTTGGCCATCTCCTCAAGCATGCGCTTGCTTTCGTCTGGATACTTGGCCGTCAATAGCGCGTTGATCATCTGAATCTCGGGCGGTTGCCGCTCAGCGTTGATCTTCATCGCGATCTGATACACAATCACCAACGCCTTCAGCAGCTCTTCGTCGTGACGCTGTTGCGCGTCCTGCATGTTGGCTTGCAACATGCTCATGAACACATCGTCAATCTCCTGTTCATTGGCTCGCGCAACTTCCTCAGGCTTGTTGCTCGATATGATCTGGTTGATCAGTTCAGCCTTCTCTTCCATGATAGCGCGCGAAGCCGCGTCGATTTTGTCGCGGATGTCCTGCACCTGCTTGCGCAGCACCACGAGTTTCTCCTTCTCTTCACCGGCCGCAGAATCGATGCGACTGGTGACCATCTGGAAGAACAGGTAATCGATCAATGAGCGACCCATCGCAATCAGGGATTCGCGTGTTTCGTCATCGACGGCTTTGACCAACTCCTCAATCAGCACCTCGCGGGTCGGATTCTGGCGCAGTGCCTCCATAGCGGCCAGGCGCACACCCAGCGTCTTGCCGTAGGTCGTTTCCTCGATCAGCACGCGCTGCAACCCACCCAGCGCGTTCGCGGACTGCTCGCGCCCGGCTTCAACGCTTGCCTCGATGTTTGCCGCAAGAAAATCCAATAGATTGGCGTCAACCTTGGCATCGTTCTCGCGAACGGATTTGCGCAGGATCTCCTCGTCGGACGCGCGCATCCACTCGCGAATGAGGTCCGTGCGCGCCTGCTGTTCCTTCAGCATGTCAGGCGTGATGCCATCCTGTTCCAGAATCGCCTCTACCAGCGACTGGAATGAGAAGAACATCTTGGGCTGGAGCAAATAGCCGCGCGGCGCGCCCTCCGGCAGGCTGCGCATGACCGCCTGTGTCATCTGTCCGATGATGCGCTGTTGCTCCATGTCGCGGATATTGAGTTCCATCGGCATAAGCACATACGCAATTTGCTTTGATGGATCGTGATACATAAACGGGGCAGTCAGGTTTTGCAACCGGCCCTGCAGCAAAGCGGTTTTTAGTTTCGGGTCGCGCCCGACATCAATCACCTGGGCAGTCACGGGTTGCTGGCGTGACGCACCACCTGGTGTTACCAGTTGTGGCATATGTCTCCTAAGTTACGGTTTTATTTTCTAAGCTTGGAATGTTTTTCAACTTGATTACGCGACTGAGGATTATAAGGCCATAGCCGCGGCTGCGCACAGTCACACATTCACCTGGCGCGCGGCAGGCTGAATCGAAAGCGCGAGCCGCTCCGCCCATCGCTCTCAACCCAGATGCGCCCGCCATGCGCCTCAATAATCGCTTTCGACAGATATAGACCCAGGCCGGCCCCTTGTGTCTTGCGAGTCATAGCGTTATCCACGCGATAAAACCGCATAAACAATTGCGCCTGGTCTTCGGGCGGGATGCCCGGCCCATCGTCACTCACCGTGATGACGACGTCAGCCTCTGTGCTTGTTCCCGTAATACGGATATCACCGCCTTCGGGAGAGTATTTGATCGCGTTTGAGATCAAGTTGCTCAACACCTGGGTAATACGCGCCTCGTCCGCATTCACCAGCGGCAGGTTGGAAGGCGCCTCGACAATCAACTTTTGACTGCGCGTCTGCAACTTGAACTTGCCAACCACCTTGACCACAAGCTGATCGATATCCAGTTCCACCATCGTCAGGCGGAAATTGCCCGCCTGCACGCGCGACGCGTCGAGCAGGTTGTCGATCAACTCCGCAAGCCGGTCGCTCTCCTCCTCGATCACCTGCAAGCTGTCACGCACAGTCTGCTGATCCCAGCGCGCATCCTGGCGGCGCAGCGTGCTGGAATAGCCTTTGATCAATGCCACCGGCGTCTTCAGTTCATGCGACACCACTGAGACGAACGTAGACTTCATCTCATCAGCCTCGCGAAAGCGGGTGATGTCGCGCACATTGGCGATGATGTTCAACAGGCGACCCTCATGATCGAAGAGCGGCGCAAAGTTGATCTCGACGCTCACCAGCTTGCCATTCGCGCGCTTTAGGTCACCCTCGACGAACAGGGGACCGGATGCGCCCACCTGCGGCCACCCTTTTGCTTCAGCATCTGTAAGCGTCACACCCGCGCGTTTGTTTGCGAGAGGCAACACGTCCTCAAACCTTTTGCTAAACGCGACATTTGGCGCAATGCCGGTCAACATCGCCAGAGCGCGGTTAAACGTCACGATGTGGTGACCCGCATCCATGATCACCACGCCATCGGCGCTGAACTCAAGAATGGCATCCAGGCGGCGCTTTTCCTGCGCCAACTCTTGATATAACCGCGCGTTGTTAACCGCGATAGCAGCCTGGTCGGCAAAGCTCTGCAAAATCAGACGGTCGTTGGCCGAGTACTCCCCGCCCATGTTGCGAAAGACATACAGGTTGCCCAGGAGCTCATTGCCCACATTCAACGGGAGCGACACCACTTGCCAGAAACCCAGCCCGATCCGCTGCGCAATAGCGACCAGATTGCGTTCGAGCAGCGTGGTGGCCTCGCGCGGGTCTTCGACAGCGCTCATGATCGGGTTGAGTTGATCGAGCAGCGGGCGCGCCACTCCATACGATTCGCGGATGCGATACCGGCCATCGGGATCTTTCAATACAACCAACCCGGCCAGCCCGTTCAGCATGTCGACGGCCGATTGGAGAATGAGCCGCAACACGGCATTGAGATCGAGTTGCGATGTGAGGGCGCGGCTGATATTCAGCAGGTAATCACGCTGTCTGACGCGGTAATCGGGAAGCATGAGCTTATTCTAATGTGCAATACAATTTCAGCATGCCTACTTCAAAAACCAACACCAGTAAAGTGAGATCGTTCAGCGGCGCCTCCCTTCAACAAATCGCTCTGCCCATCGGCGGCATTGGAACCGGCACGGTGTCCATCGGAGGGCGCGGACAACTGACCGATCTTGAGATTTACAACCGGCCATGGAAAGGCAATGTCCCCCGCAACACCTTTTTTGCATTGTGGCTCAAACAAGCCGGCAAAGCGGCTCAGTGCAAGGTTCTCGAACGCGAGTTCCTGCCGCCTTACACCGACCTTGAGGGCGGCGGATACGAGCAGAACCACGCCGCCGGCGCGCCGCGCATGCGCGAGGCAGTCTTTACCGGCGAGTACCCGCTGGCGCATATCGATCTGCGCGACCCCGAGATACCGCTAAAGGTTGAGTTGGAGGCGTTTAACCCGTTCATCCCCTTGAACCCGGATGATTCGAGCATCCCATGCGCGATTTATAAATGGCGCTTCACCAATACGGGAGCCAAAGCGGTTGAGGCATCCTTCCTGACCGCCTTTACGAATCCGATCAATAAGCTGAAACTCGGCGATGACGGATGGCATGCCCCGATCTACGGCTACGACCCGGGCGGCAGCGCAAACGAAGCCCGCGACAGCGATTCTCTGCGCGGCATCTACATGACCAACCCATCCATCGACGCCGCCAGCGAGTTTTATGGCAGCGCATTTATTGGAATCCTGGGCGAACCCGCCGACAGTCAATACCACTCACAGACACACTGGTATCAGGGCGGCTGGTGGGACGGGCTGCAAATGCTGTGGAATGACTTCAGCGCCGACGGGCGCATCGAACCGCGCCCGCAGCCATTCGCGGCGCCGCCCGAACGGTTTAACGAGTGCTCGCAATGCGTCCCATTTAAACTCAAGCCGGGCGAGACGCGCGAGTTCACCGTCCTCTTTACGTGGTATCTGCCCAGCATCCGCAACTACTGGAATACCAACGAGCCGGTGCACAACGCGATGTTGCGCAACTGGTACAGCACGCGCTGGGCCGATGCGTGGGAAGTGGCGCAGTATGTCGCGGATAATGCGGAGAGATTAGAGCGCGAAACCCGCCTGTGGCACGCCACGTTCTTCAGCAGCAAACTACCCGCGCCAGTGCTCGATGCAGCCTCCAGCCAGGCCAGTATCATGCGCACGACCACGTGCCTGCGGCTCGCGGATGGCCGCTTGCATGCCTTTGAGGGCTGTAATTGCGGTGGCGGGTGCTGTCCGATGAACTGCACGCATGTGTGGAACTACGAGCAGGCGTTGGCGTTCCTGTTCCCAAGCCTTGAACGCACGATGCGCCTGACCGATTTCACACACAACACCGACGCCAACGGCAAGATGATCTTCCGCACACTGTTGCCCATGACGCCTGATACATTCTGGAACTTTGAGGCGGCGGCTGACGGCCAGATGGGCACGATCTTAAAGGCATACCGCGAGTGGCAGCTCAGCGGCGACGACGACTACCTGCGGACGGTGTGGCCGGGAATCAAACGCGCCATCTCCTACGCCTGGTCAAATGCCAACCCGCACGCCTGGGATCGCGACAGGGACGGCGTGATGGAAGGCCGCCAGCATAACACCTACGACATTGAGTACTTTGGCCCAAACACCATGATGGGTTCGCTATACCTTGGCGCGTTGCAGGCATGCGCGTTGATGGCCGACTATCTGGGTGAACCAGACCCCGCCGCCGAATACCGCGCCCTCTACGATAGCGGGCGAGCCAAACTCGACGCCATGTTGTGGAATGGGGAATACTACGAACAGAAAATCAAGGTCGATGAACTCCTGATCGTGCCCGAACAGTTGCAGTCGCCACTCGACCCCTACCCCAAGTATCAGGTTGGCCCCGGCTGCTTGTCGGATCAACTCCTCGGCCAGTGGCTCAGCCATGTCGTTGGGATTGGCCACGTGCTCGATTCTCGGCACGTCAAACGCGCGATGCAGAGCATCTACAAGCACAACTGGCGGACGGCACTGCGCAACATCGCGAACATGCAGCGCGTCTACGGACTAAACGACGAGGCCGGTCTCGCCATCGTCACCTGGCCAAATGGCGGGCGCCCGCAATTACCAAGCGTCTATGGCGATGAAGTCTGGACCGGCATTGAATACCAGGTGGCCGCAGGGATGATCTACGAAGGCGAGGTCGAGAAAGGGTTGAGCATCGTTGCGGGGGTGCGAGCGCGCTATGACGGCGTCCGGCGCAACCCGTGGAATGAGTTTGAGTGCGGCAACCACTACGCGCGCGCCATGTCGAGCTGGTCACTTGTCCTCGCGTTGAGCGGATACCAGTACAGCGCTCCGGAACAGCGCATCGCGTTTGCGCCCAGAGTGAACACCGACAAATTCAGTTGCGCCTGGACGACTGGCTCGGGCTGGGGACGCTACGCGCAACGCAGCACCGCCACGGGCATGACGGCAACGTTGAGCATTGCCTATGGCGAGATCACCTTGCGCCAGATCGATCTTGGAACCACGGTGAAGGGATCGGCGAAAGTGCGGCTGGGCGCGACCACCGGCCAGCCTGACGCGACGGTGACTACGACCCGCGCAGGCACGCAGGTGTTATTCGACAGCCCGATGACGTTGCGCGCCGGCGACGAGATCACGATTGAGATTCGCGCCTGAGCGGGTTGTCATGTGTACCTCGAACATGGATAATCGCGAGCCGGTGGAATCGACTGCGTTGCCCGTATGGGAACTGCGCGGCGCGCTCAGCGCCGCGTGGGACGCACACAACCGCGTAGTGCTCGTGGCGCCGACAGGATCGGGTAAAACGACGCAGGTGTGCCAGATGATCCTGCAGGATGGCCGCAACCGCGACAAACAGATCGTGGTGTTGCAACCCCGCAGGGTGGCGGCGCGCACCGTCGCGCGGCGAGTGGCGCAGGAAATGGGCGTCGAACTCGGCAGCATGGTGGGGTACCAGGTGCGCTTTGAGGACGTTATCGCGCCGGAGACGCGCATCGCCTTCGTAACCGAGGGGATTCTGTTGCGCTGGATGCAGGATGACCCGACCCTGTCAAAAATCGGCGCGATCCTATTCGACGAGTTTCACGAACGCAACCTGCTCAGCGACATCGGCCTGGCGCTGGTCAAGTCGCTGCAGCAGCACTCCCGCCCCGACCTGCTGGTGATGGTCATGTCCGCCACACTCGACGCGGCGCCATTAACCGAGTATCTCGGAGAGTGCGCCGTGCTCGAATCACAGGGGCGCGCGTATCCGGTCGAGATGCACTACAGTGAGTGGGACGACGATCTCCCAGTGTGGGAACAGGCGGCTCAGAAGGCAGCCGAGCTTCTCCGCGAGACCGACACAGGCGACATCCTGATCTTCATGCCGGGAGCGTATGAGATCCAGTCCACGATTGAAGAGTTGCGCCACAGCAAGATCAAAACAGACATCGCGATTATCCCGTTGCATGGGGAACTGTCGCCGCAGGATCAGGATCGCGCCTTCGCAACGGCGTCGTGCCGGCGCATCATCGTATCGACCAACGTGGCCGAAACATCGGTGACCCTGCCCGGCATACGCTTCGTCATCGACAGCGGACAGGCGCGCATCGCCCGCTTCGACACCGAGCACGGCATCAGCACGCTGCACATCGAGCCAATCTCGCGAGCCTCTGCCGAGCAGCGCGCCGGGCGGGCCGGGCGACTCGGGCCAGGCGACTGTTACCGATTGTGGACATTGGACAACCACGCCAAACGCCCTGAGCGGAACACGCCTGAAATCCAGCGCATGGAGCTTGCAGAGGTTGTTTTACTGCTGCATTCATTCGGCGTGACGGATGCAGAACACTTTGACTTCCTTGATAAGCCCGATGTCGAGCGCGTGCATCGCGCCGAGGAATTGCTTGTGGCGCTGGGCGCAATCACAGCGGAACCCCACTGCATCACCGATACAGGTCGCGAGATGCTGCGACTGCCGATGCACCCGCGTTATGCCCGCATGGTGATCGAGGCGAAAAAATTCGGTTGCATGCGCGAGATCGCCTTGTTCGTCTCACTAGTCAGCGGGCGCGACCTGCTGACAAGATTGAACCGCGAGGACAAAAGCGCGCGACGCAACCGCGACGGCCTGACGCGGCTGGACCAATCGGACTATTACCTGCTGGCCGCGTCCTTTGCGCATGCCCTGCAAAACCACCTTGACTACAAAACGTGCTACAGCTACGGGGTCAACCCGCATGTGGCGCGCGAAGTGGCGATGACCTACCGCCAAATCCTGGACATACTCAACCTGAAAGAAGATGACTCTGGAGCAATCCCGCTTGCGCCAAATGAGGCGATCCAACGCTGCCACCTGGTCGGGTTCATCGATCAACTCGCAGTGCGCCAGGGAGGCAGCGAGGAGTTCGAATTAGTCAATGGGCGTCACGGCACACTGATGCAGGAAAGCGTCGCGCGGCGCAGCCCATTGATCGTCGTCTCGGAGATACGCGAGATCACGACGCGCCAGGGAGACAAGTTGACATTGATCGGAATCGCGAGTGCGGTCGACGCCAAGTGGTTGCGCGAACTCAACCCGCCGCAACTGCATGAAATGACCGAGCATGTATACAACCGGTTGAATAAACGCGTCGTCGCCGCGCGGGTGCTGCGGTATAACAACCTGGTGATAGCAGGCGAAGCGCTGCAGAAGCTGGACCCCGTCGCAACCGGTCAGGTGCTGGCCAATGAGTTCGTGTATAACCCCCACCCCATGAGCGTGCCGCGCTGGGAACGCGAGGTGAAACCCTGGTTGCGCATGGTCGCGCGCAAACGAACACAGGAGCCCGAACTCGACCTGCCGGAATTCACCGATGAGAAGATCGTGCAGGTGCTGGCGCTGGCGTGGGAAGGGGGCGCGAGTTTCAAGGAGGTTGCCGATCGCCCGCTGTTGCCGGCCTTCCGCGCACAGTTGACGGATGCTCAGCTTCAAGCGTTATCCCATTGACCCAATGACAATACGCGAAGAGGACTTCCCATGATTTAGAAATTGAATAACATGGCTCAACTCAATATTATCACCAGCAGAGGTAGAGGGGGCATTATTATGTATGGCGACCAAATGTCTTACACGCAATTGCTTGAAGAATTCGAGGCTTGTACTTCAGAAGTGGCATTTGGATTGAAAACACCGAGTAATGTGTCTCCCAGACCGGGTGTAACTTATCTAGCTGAATTGCACATTATTTGCTCCGTAGGACTTACAGATATTAGCGTTGATGGTACCGAGCTGATGTTTAGCGGGGCTCATGGCAACCTGCAACGTTTGGCACGTGATTTCCGATCTTTCATTGAAGATACATATCCCAATCCACCTAGCAGCATATACCATTCACACATTGAATACTACCCAGAGCATCCTTTCCTTGCTGAGAGTGCTGTGCCATTAATCTTGTGTCCAGAAGAGTACTTTGGCAGGTTGAGAGGATCTATACCTCTTGGGCCACTATAGGTCATATAACACTTGATATTCGGCGACCACCTGGGTTATGCCAGCCTAACGACTGGCATAACGGCCACTGTAGTAAGCGAGCTGCGCTACACGTCATTTGGTGAAGTGCGCTGGCAGAACGGAGCATCCGCAAGCGACCATCAATTCACCGGTGCTCGATATGACGCAACAAGCAATATCGTGCAGATGGGCGCGCGCTGGTATTCGCCCTTGCTTGGCCGCTTCCTCTCTGCCGACAGTATTGTGCCGCGACATGTCGATCCCCAATCATTGAATCGCTACGCTTACACTCGGAATTCGCCTATCACCCATGTCGATCCCAACGGTCATGCTGATTGTGCTGCTGATATCAGCTTTCCATGTACAGGTGAGCCAATGATCACTAAGGCTTTGACCGTAAATAACTTGATCATTTTACGCCGCGGCATGCGGCTTGATTGTGTAATTCCATTTCGGTAACACACGATGTCGGAACAATCGGATTTGCGCTTTCTGCTCCACGGTAAGAGACTGACCTGTTGGATAGTCGGTTGTATCGAGAACGGCACGACAACGCAGCCCGGTCACGGTCTTCGTCGTGCGAATGTACTTCAGCACCGTCTCGTAGCTGAGCAAAGGCTGACCGGCCCAGTTCTTGGAAATGAAGCAGAACAATTTGTGCTCGACTGGATTCCACTTGGACGCACCCGTCGGCAGGTGAGTGACGGTGATAGTGAGCCCGAACTCATCGGCCAGTCGCTGTAACTCAAACTTCCAGCACCAACTGGTGTAGCCATTAGGGTTACCGCCGTCTGCTTGAATCAATAACTCGCGATGATCCGCGAAGCGTTTCGCGCCCTCTTTTATCCACCAACGCCGAATGGATCGAGCAGCGAATGTCGGAGTCTGATGGGAACATCCCACTACGACAAAGCCCCGGTTATTCAAGATATCGTAGATGCCATATGGGATGGCGACGCCGACTGCATCGTGAGGGTAATCGCTCTCCAGTACGTCGAGCGGCACAAGCTGCCACGTCCGTCCTGCATTCTTGAAGTTGCCTACCAATTCGCGCTTCTTGGAATCTACGCTAATAATGGGGGTTCCCTGCTTTTCATACTTCCTGCGAATGCGTTTGATATATCGCATCTGCTTATCGCGATCAGCGTTCTGTTGACGATTCAGCCGCTTATGATTCGCGCGCAGGCGGTATCCGAGTTGGAACAACAAGCGCCGCACGGTTTCGCGTCCGACTTTGAAGCCCTGACTGCGCAGTACACGGGTGAGTTGGCGAACCGTCTTACGTGTCCACTTTATTCCGCTGATTGGATCTCCTGCCGTCTCCCCTTTCAGTTCTTCACACAGAGCGCTCGAGAGGCCAGGATACTTTTTTCACCCCTGAGACGCCCGCCTCCCATGCCGCGGACGCGCCCGTGACCCAGCATCGGTTCGGCATGTGCTACTTCACTTCGTCCTCGACTGATAGTGTTCCGACTCAGTCCCGTGATCTCCTTCACGCGTTGCACGCCTCCGCGACCCCACTGTATCGCCAAGACACCGGCAAAACGCCGCCGACTCTTTTCATTGAGGCTTGCCATCACACGGTTTATCGCCCTATGCTCGCGCGACACCCCACTCCTGGGGTGTCGCCGACATTCTTCGCACCCGCACTCATGCTTTGAATCGCCTGATCTATTTGTCATCCTTACTCACTGTGCACGCACCGTCTTATCATGCTATGCACCCGTGAGCTTACACTCAAATAGTCAAGTTATTTACGGTCAAACCCTAAGTTTAAGCCCAGAGCTTTGTCTGTCATAGCCATGATACTCGTTCTCATAGCGGGTATTACTAGCTGTACATTCACCACACCCCCGTGCAACAGACTTGTGGAAAGTCAACTTCGATCTATTCCATGGACTACGCTGGACGCAGGTAATTTCGCACAGTGGGTTAAAGACCATTACGGACTTAGTCCAAAGCGTGATGGATATAGAGATGATCCAGCCGTAGTATGGTCTTGGTCCAGTATGGGCAAGGACTATGCGGCATACTTTAGGCCTGGGGTCAAGCGCATACTCATTAAGTTCTCTGCATTGCCCCCCACTGTGGCCGATGTTACAGGTTGTTTTGGACTACCCAACTCCTACCAGGCGTACTATCGGTACGAGGCTGATGTCTACATATTTAACTTTGCGGTATGGTACCTGAAAGAAGGCCTCGTGGCAGTGCGACCTTATTACACGCACGCGAGCGAGCCGGCAAGTATTCATGAGGATACGCAACTCCCCAACATAATGCTGGTGCCACCGGGCACACCCGAAGAAATGGTGTTTCAAGCCTATGCACAAACATCCGATCCGGCGGCATATGCCGGCGAGGCCAAATCTCTGAAACCTTGGCCTGCCAAGTTAACCGACATAGTAGTTGATGTCGCCCCCTCCTACTTCGGCAATTGATCAGCAACACCAAGGAATCTAGCGGAGGATTTGGCTGTTCAAGAGGCACAGTCTGATTCAACACTGGGACATAAAGTTGACATAAAAATACCGGTCCGCGTTGGACAGCCACAGATGGCTGGGTAAAATTGCAGTGGATTCACAAGGTATCAGGAGACAACTCGCAAATTGTTGTGCATTACGTAAGGAATATAGCAAGTGGACTGGTAGATGACTTCAAAATTATGATCAGAGGACAATAATAAGGAGGTATGTGATGCGGGTTCGCACAATCAGAAATAGTTTCGTGGACTGTCCACCACATATTGCGATGTCAAACTCACCTCACGCGCAAGCGCTTCTTACGATAGGTAAAGAGTATGATGTGCATGCCATGGCTTTATTTGAAGGTGTGCTTATCCTACAAGTCATATACGATCAATCTGACATAGAATTCCCCTGTTGGTACCCTGCATGGTTTTTCGTGACAATAGACCCTACTCTAGATCCAGATTGGATATGCAACACTTTCGATGATGAACCTGCAATGGTGATAGGACCGGAATTTATTGCGGCGAATGTGTTGTCTTATAACGCGATGGCCGAATTGGAACTCGAAATGCGACGGAAATTCCGATACAGGTTGGAGAGTAAACGAATGATCACCGACGAATGAATTGGTGCTACATCCATGAACCGGAGGCGCAATCTTTTTGTACTGATTACTGGTCTTATCTTGCTGATGAGTGTCGTGATTTATTTCGCAACCAGACGCACGCCGGTCGCTTGTGATCAGATCCTTGATACTCAACTACGCACCGTCCCATTTGACTCAATCACTAGTGACACGATGGCGCAGTGGATCAAAGAAAACTACGGATTGACCGATGAGGATTTGAAGATAGATGAAGTTGCAAATCCAGATAGCGGTGGACGCAAAGCAAGACAATTTTCATGGAAGTCGGGAGGTAATCGTTATAATAGTTTCATATCTTCGAGTGTCACATATATTAGGGTAGAGCTATCTAGTCAACCCACGATTGACGAAGTGGTTGGGTGTTTTGGCGCACCTTCTCATTATCAGGCTACCGATATGATTTACCCTGATCGAACATTCATCTTTAATCTTTGGTACTTGGAGCGAGGAGTTGTGCTAGAGCATTCGGTAATACCGGGGTTAAACAACGTACTGGATCATTTCCTTGGACGTGCTGGGGCTGTTGATGGAAATACTCTGATTGAATCTATTTCAGTGGTAAAACCTGATTCAGCAGAAAACATGATCAGCCAGCTATACTATAAAACCAATGTGGGGAAGGTCTTATCGTCGCTGAAGCCGTGGCCGGGCAGCATTGACAAAGTGAGCGTTGACATGTGGAAGTACTAATATCGCAGGGCTGAGTAACTAACACTTTGTCCAAACAGGTGCGAGCCTGATAGGAGTAAGCCTCAAAGTAAATAATGGGATTGAACCCAGGTTGATGCATCGGCGCAAATAGCGCCAACCAATCGTGAAGACGCTGAGTTGGCGTTTGTATGCCGGATCAATAATATCGCGCTGACCTGAACAGATGAGTCGTTGACCGAGTTCATGAATCCACAGGACGGCTACAGCAACTGTTAGTCACTCACGTTACGCAGCCACTGTGACAGGCTGCATCTGGCGTAATATTTCGAAGGCCGATTGAACCGCGTGCAGGTACAAACGTGCCTTCATAGCAAAATGATTCAACTTGGTCTTTCGCCTGAGCATTTCGAGCTTGATGAATGCGCATAAGCTCGCAAAGATGTGGTTTGATTGCGTGCTAACCGTGTGGGCGGGCGAGCGTTCAAGCGCGGCATTTTGCTTCAGGGACTTGTGGAAGGGTTCAATCGTCCATCGTTTTTTATAGAGCGAAGTGATCCCATCATAAGTGAGTGAGGCGTCGCTGCTGACCAGAAACAACCTTCTGTGCCACAATGGATGAGACAAATTCC